>Ga0075428_100008594_pt1 | contig 11323 bp, 3 predicted proteins | sample RhiMetdeltSRZDD2_FD_75291 | JGI IMG/M metagenome (GOLD analysis project Ga0075428, IMG submission 75291) | Populus rhizosphere microbial communities from Tennessee, USA - Rhizosphere MetaG P. deltoides SRZDD2 | ecosystem: Host-associated > Plants > Roots > Rhizosphere > Soil | place: USA... | reverse complement strand
AAGGGAGTGAAAGGCTTGATAAAATGCGATAGTGATGTGAACACCGCTATCCTATAATTTTTAATATTTCTTTTGAGTTGAAGTAAGGAAACACTAAAAGACATTGAGAGGGATTAAAACTATACCGGATGTTTCAGTAGTTCTGACAATTTTTTAAAGCTTTCATAAGGCCCTTTGTCTGTAAACATATTTGCCACCCATGCAGGAAGACTGCCACCCGGCTCTGCATCAAATATATAAATGATGCTGACCGTTTTTGCCGAAGGCATCGTAACAAACCAACTGACCTCCGACCGCGGCACTCTTACTAAGCCGCTTTTTTCCGGCGCATATCCTGGTACACTCACGGCTGAGACCTTTAAGAAACGGTTAAGACTGTCCTTATTCATTTTCAGATGTACGATGGCATCCCTGTTTGTCATAGGCCAGGGTAAATGGGTTTCTGAATAATAATAAAATTCATTCGTACTGATCCTTTTCAGGATGGTGGAGCTTTTATTATTATATACCCATTTTTTATGGCTGACTACATCATCGAGTATAGCTATCAGTTTATCATATGTTCCTTCAAGGGTACATTCTACTTTTATGGCTTTGAATTTTGAGTGCTTTACTTCTGACTGGTAAACTTTTATTCCGTCTTTGTCTTTACTTAGTTTCCAGTTGTACTGGGCAATGGCGGCAGATGCAAAAGTCGAAAACAAAACCAGCGCCGCCAGTTTTATACTTGTGATTGTCATAGAAATTCTTGGGGTATCCTTGAAGGTAGCCTTAATTGCTGAGCGGTGAGCCGTCATTAACCCATATTAACATTCCTCAAGAAAGAATCTTGTCTTTTCAGCAAAGAAAGAATGATTTATCTGATAAAATAAACAATTGGCGATAACGAGATGTTTAAACAACGACTAAAAAAGGGTAGAGCATTTAAATTAAATATGATTCCGACAACGGCGAATAGTTAACAACTACGAATTATTAATCGGTCAATTCGGGTTATTAAGGCTATATTACATGCCTGATCCTAATTACCCAAATAAAACATTTATGTTTCCTTACAAAAAGTACCTTATAAGTAAATCTGACAGTTTCGAGCCTTTTCAATTTCCTAATGTGGTGAATGAATTGCAGATGGTCAAACAGAACCTCACTTCTTCAGGAATTGCTGACAAAGAAGATATACTCATCTCCTATTTAAAGAAAAGATCAATTGAATCAGATTGGATCATAGCAAACCCAGATCTCACCAGTCTTATCACTAGCGGTATTTTTACAACTGATCATTTAAAAGCATTATTTGAATGTTCTGAAGGCAACAAGGAGTTTCAAAAACAATATGAGACGTATTTGAGGAAAAGCCTCGCTGATCCAGCATGATGAACTTGCCGCCGCCAGGTAACTGATGAATATTGCAGGTTTTCATCCGAAACTTTCAAATTCTAACTTTAATTGACAAAAGACTGTAAAGTCTCATCGATTAAACGTAGCTTTGAGCTCTTGATGTTAGTGCTCTCTCGCCTGGTGTAGTTTAATTTCTCCTCCAACAATGCAGTGAAGGCTTTAACGTAAGGCAGGTAAAGTATCATGTATATTGATAGCCTTACCACATTTTTTACTTAAATATTGATATTCGTGTCATTTAACAATTTACAGCTCATTGAGCCTGTATTGCAGGCGCTGGCTAACGAGGGATATGCCATCCCCACTCCTATCCAGGAAAAATCGATCCCATTTATTTTACAGAAAAAAGATCTTTTGGGTTGTGCCCAAACCGGCACCGGCAAGACCGCTGCTTTTGTGATCCCGATACTTCAGCTGATGCATGAAGAAAAGCAAAAAGCCGAGGAAAGAACTCACCACTGCAAAGCACTTATCCTTACACCTACAAGAGAATTGGCAATACAAATTGGTGAAAGCATTAGGGCCTATGGTCGTTATTTACCGTTGCGTCATCATGTAATTTTTGGTGGTGTATCGCAGCAAAGCCAGGTACAGGCTATTCGTCGTGGGGTTGATATATTGGTAGCAACACCAGGCCGCCTGCTTGATCTTATGCAACAAGGACATGTAAGCCTAAGAGATATCAAACATTTTGTATTGGATGAAGCAGACAGGATGCTTGATATGGGTTTTATTCACGATGTCAAACGAATCATTTCACGATTGCCATCAAAAAGGCAAACGCTTTTTTTCTCTGCCACGATGCCGGGTGAAATAAAACAGCTGGCGGCAATGTTGCTCAACAATCCTGCGAAAGTGGAAATAACGCCACCTGCCACAACGGTTGATCTTATCCGGCAATCCGTTTATTACACAGAAAAACATAACAAACAATCTTTGCTTATTCATTTATTACAGGATAGCTCAATAAAAACTGTATTGGTATTTACGCAAATGAAATATGCCGCTGACAAACTTGCCCGCACATTAAACAATTCAGGCATTCGTACGGAAGCCATTCATGGCAATAAAGCCCAGGCAGCGAGGCAAAGAGCTTTGGAGAATTTCAAAACAAGGCGAACAAGAGTATTGGTTGCAACCGATATTGCAGCCCGTGGTATTGATATCGACGACCTGACGCATGTCATCAATTATGAATTACCAAATGTGCCTGAAACTTATGTACACAGGATCGGAAGGACAGGAAGAGCTGGTGCCGAAGGCGTTGCTGTTTCTTTTTGCGACTGGAGTGAAAAAATATTCTTATCAGATATTCAAAAGTTAACGAGAAAACAGATACCGGTAATAAAATCACATTTGTATGATGTGGCGGGCATGCATGACATTGTACAACCTACAGGAAATTTCAGTCGCGGAAGTATGAAGAAAAAACACAGCAGGGCTTTTATGCAGCGATCATAAATACGATTTTACAAAATGATCCGTTTACGACTTTAGTTTGTGTCAATGACACCCCTTCAGGACAACTAAAGCCAATCGAATCTTATGATTGCATCTTCTTCGGAACAAATGCTAAGAATTCCATTTCAATTTTTTGAAAATATTTTTATCGGTTTGAAGAAAAGGGAGCGCTAACCGTAACGAGAGTTGATGTTGGCACGAACTTAGCAAAGCAATCCTGTATTTTTTTATATTCATTGTTGATACATTACTGTAACTTTCTCTTAAACAACAGGATTAAAGATTAAACATGAAGGTTACTACCAGTACGGTTTCGGATATTTTATCACATCTGCGTCTCAATTTTCTTAGCGACAATTCTTTGCGTAAGTACACAGAAGAACCTTTTCGTTCAGAACTCTTCAGCTCCGATCAAATGGATCGGCATGGCAAAGTATTGGCGAAATCTCATAAACTTCAAAAAGGATTTTCATTTGACAAACTTTTGAAAAGACTGGAGGACAATGAAAAAACTTTGTTGGAGGTACGCAATCTTCTTGTTGAAAGTTTAAGGGCTGATAAAACAATTACACCTGCATCAGAATGGTTGCTGGATAATTTTTACCTGGTAGAGGAACAGGTGGTCATAGCCAGAAAACATTTACCGAAAGGATACAGTGAAGCATTGCCTTATCTCGCTGAAGGTATGTCTGCCGGTATGCCCCGGGTCTATGATATTGTTTTGGAAATTATTGCCCATAGTGATGGACGGGTTGATGTCAACGGCTTAAGCAGTTTCATTGCCAGCTATCAGTCCGAAACAACCCTTACACTTGGTGAATTATGGGCGATTCCTATTATGCTCCGGCTTGCTGTTATTGAGAATCTCAGAAGGATCGCCGGTAAGATCGCACTCGATGTCATCGACCATAATCTTGCTGATCACTGGGCGGATAAAATGATCGAGATCGTAAAGGAGAAACCCGGAGACCTTATCCTAGTGATTGCTGACATGGCCCGCTCAAAACCGGTATTGGACAGTCACTTTGTTGCCAGCTTTACACGTAAACTACAAGGGATCGGGCCTTCACTCGCCTTACCGCTTAATTGGATCGAACAGCAACTGGCTGCATTAGGCACCAGCAGCAATGATCTTGTGCTGCAGGAAAATCAGAGACAAGCGATCGATCAGGTATCAGTGCGGAACAGCATTGGCACACTACGCTTTATTGGAGCTACTGACTGGCGTGAATTTGTTGAAACACTCAGCAGCGTGGAGGAAGTGTTACAACAGGACAAAACCGGGACATATCCATTGATGGATTTTGCAACCAGGGATAGTTATCGGCACGTGGTAGAAAGAATTTCAAAATCATCGGACCTTACTGAAACTGAAGTGGCACAAAAGGCGATCGAACTAACGCGGCAAAATAAAAAAGATGATCTAAGCTCCAAAAGAAAAGAACATGTTGGCTATTATTTAATTGATAAAGGATTGGAAGAACTTGAGCATGCATGTGGCATGCGCTATACGTTACGTCTTAAGATCGACCGGATCTCGGCGAAAATCCCGGTTTTCATTTACATTTTTTCGATCTTTTTCCTCGCATTTGCACTTGCTGCCAGGTTATTTTATATAGCTTATAAGCAGGATACTCACAGCTGGCAAATTTTAACCCTTGTTGGAGTACTTTCTTTTTTGGCCTGTCTTCAATTAGCTGTTTCATTTGTTAACTGGCTCTCTACCGTGACGGTGCAACCACAAATTCTACCGCGGATGGATTACTCGAACGGTATTCCAACGGAGTGTCGCAGCCTGGTTGTTGTTCCTACTATGCTTACAAGTGAGGCTTATATTGATGAACTGATTGAAGGATTAGAGATACGGTATCTCGCTAACAGGGAAGAGAATTTACATTTTGGCCTGCTCACAGATTTTATGGATGCAGACTCCGCAACGATGCCGGAAGATGATCAATTGGTAGCATTGGCGAAGAAAAGAATTGAAGAGTTGAATGAAAAGTATACGAGCCCCGAATCGAATTCATTCTATCTCTTTCATCGTCCGAGGACCTGGAATCGGCGAGAAAAAAAGTGGATGGGCTATGAACGGAAAAGAGGAAAGTTATTTGCACTAAACGCTTTTTTAAGAGAGCGTGGTCAAAATGATTTTTCACTTGTTGTGGGCGATCGGCACATATTGACCAATATAAAATATGTAATCACCCTGGACTCCGACACTCAGTTACCACGAGAATCTGTTTGGAAGTTTGTTGGCACAATGGCGCACCCATTGAATCATCCTGTTTATGATCCAAATAAAAAAAGAGTGACGCTCGGTTATGGGATCTTACAACCCAGGGTGGAACCAAGCCTTTCGAAAACTGTTTCATTGTATTTAAGGATGCAGGGGGATTTATCGGGCATCGACCCGTACACAAAGGCATCTTCGGATGTGTACCAGGATCTTTTTGGAGAAGGTTCCTTTATTGGAAAAGGGATTTATGATGTCGATGTATTTGAACAGGTATTAGATGGCAGGTTTCCGGAGAATCGCATATTAAGCCACGATTTGCTGGAGGGATGTTATGTACGATCTGGTCTTATAAGTGATGTTCATTTATATGAAGAAACACCTTCACAATATAAAACCGATGTGCAACGACATCATCGATGGATCAGAGGGGACTGGCAAATTGCTGCATGGATGCTTCCTTTGGTACGTGACAGCAAAGGACATTTAATAAAGAACAGATTATCCGGTTTATCAAAATGGAAAATATTTGATAACCTCAGGCGAAGCGTTACGCCACTTACATTGACCTTACTACTTTTAATGGGCTGGTGTTTATTGCATCTTTCATGGTTCTGGACTTCAGTAGTTACCGTTGTCGTGCTTTTACCGCTGATGGCAGCCGCCACATGGCAGCTGATCAACAAACCTGACGACATCACAATGACTGCTCATTTTATTGAAGTGGGAATCTCAGTAAGAAATTTTTTGACCCGCTTTGTTTTCGGTTTAGCGGTTTTGCCTTACGAAGCTTATAAAAACACTGACGCTATTGTACGCACCATGTGGCGTCTGATTATCTCGAAACGAAAACTATTGCAGTGGGTCCCTTCGGCAGCTACATACCGCTTTGGTACGAACAGTCTCCTCACTGTTTATGCAGCCATGTGGATCGCGCCTTTCTTAAGCATTATCACTATAGCGGCAATAATCTACTTTAATGTGGCGGCAATCTTAGTAGCGAGTCCGATACTTTTACTGTGGTTATTTGCACCAGCTATTGCGTGGCATTTGAGTAAGGAGGAAACAGAAAAGAAGCCAAACCTTTCCGAAAACCAGAAACTGTTTCTTCATAAAACTGCACGAAGAACATGGTCATTCTTCGAACAATTCGTCAATGCAGAAGACAATTGGTTGCCACCGGATAATTTCCAGGAACAACCGGCACCGGTCATTGCTCATCGAACTTCCCCCACAAATATGGGACTTGCCTTATTAGCAAATCTTGCCGCTTATGATTTCGGATACATTAGCGGAAGGGAAATGGCAGAAAGATGTAAGAGCACTCTGCATACAATGTGGAGGATGGAACGGTACGATGGACATTTTTATAACTGGTATGATACCTTATCATTATTGCCGCTTCATCCAAAGTACGTGTCCACCGTGGATACTGGTAATCTTGTTGGTCACTTGCTTACATTACGTCAAGGATTAATCGCACAGATAAACGAACCTGTTTTTAAAAAAAGTGTTTATGAAGGATTACTAACAACCTTAACGATCATCCAGGAAAATTCAGGCAAGCACGCTGGGAAAGACACCGAAAAAATCATGACCTTACTGTATGCTGCACTTAGTGATAACAACAATTCATTAAGCAGTACGAAAAAATATATTGATGAAGTCGGTGTTCTTATTAATGATCTGTCATTAAAACCCGGAGGTGCCGAATCAAAGAAATGGATTTCAAAATTATTGCTTCAATTAGAAAAAAATTATAATGACCTCCTCGAGCTGGTGCCTTGGATAAACTTATTACCGGTACCTGAAAACCTGGAAAAGCTATATGAACTGGATACTATTCCGTCCCTTCAAACAATTCGTGATCAATCACAGTTTTTGGAGGCGATCAATTTTTATCAGCAAAATGATAACGGGAATGCAAACGAGGAATGGTTAACTAAAATGCGTGAATGCTTAATGAAGGCGAATACGATAGCCAATGAACATATTAGTTTGCTGGAACAACTGGCTGAACAATGTGAAGAGTTTAGTGATGTAGAATACGATTTTCTTTATGAGCGATCAACAAAACTTTTAAGGATCGGGTATAATGTGGATGAGCAACGAAAGGATAATAGTTATTATGACTTGTTGGCTTCTGAAGCAAGGTTAGGAATATTTGTTGCCATTTCCCAGGGAAAATTGCCACAGGAAAGTTGGTTTGCATTAGGTAGGTTATTAACTAATTCGGGAGGAGAACCCATATTGCTTTCCTGGAGTGGTTCCATGTTTGAATACCTCATGCCGCAACTGATCATGCCGACTTACGAAAACACATTGTTGTATCAAACAACGATAGCAACGGTAAACAGGCAAATAGATTATGCAGAACAACATAATGTGCCATGGGGAATGTCAGAATCGGGATACAATTCAGTCGATGCCCACATGAATTATCAATACCGGGCATTTGGCGTACCGGGGCTCGGATTGAAACGCGGCCTTGAAGAAGATATCGTTATTGCTCCTTATGCCTCAATGCTGGCATTAATAGTATCGCCCGTGAAAGCATGCAGCAACCTGCAACTGTTATCTAAAGACGGTATAGCAGGAGAATATGGTTTTTATGAAGCAATCGATTACACACCAGGTCGTGTGCCAAGAGGAGGTAACTATAGTATTGTACGTTCGTACATGGCGCACCACCAGGGCATGAGCTTTCTTGCACTTGCCCATGTGTTGCTTGATAAACCTATGCAACAAAGGTTCGAATCAGAACTTCGTTTTAATGCATCACTTTTACTACTGCAGGAACGAATCCCGAGAACTACGCTTTTCTACGCACACACGGCCGACATCATTGAAACAAGCCGGGTAGAGACAGATGTCGAGATAAGGAGTATCAATACACCCAATACGCGATTGCCCGAAATACAACTACTGAGCAATGGGCATTACCAGGTTATGATCACTAATTCAGGTGGCGGTTATAGCCGTTGGAAAAATCTTGCTGTCACAAGATGGCGCGAAGACGCAACAAAAGATGATCTCGGAATATTTTGTTACATAAAAGATGTCAATAGTGGCAAGTTCTGGTCCAACACTTATCAGCCAACTTTGCAAACGGCAAGAAATTATGAAGCTATCTTTTCACAGGGGCATGTTGAGTTTAAAAGAAATGATTTTGGTATTGATACGAAAACCGAGGTTGTTATTTCTCCTGAAGATGATACCGAATTAAGAAGAATAAAAATCACGAACAAAACACAATCTGCTAAAGTATTAGATATTACAAGCTATGCTGAAGTGGTGATGGCCACACAGGCGTCTGATGAAGCACATCCGGCTTTCAGTAACCTGTTCGTTCAAACACAAATCATTCGTGAACACAATACAATCTATTGTACAAGGCGTCCCCGCTCCGAAGAAGAAAGACCGCCATGGATGTTTCACCTGATGCATGTTCATGGCAGTGAGGTGAAAGATATATCCTTCGAAACTGATCGCATACAGTTTATAGGAAGGGGAAGGACTCTTCAGCACCCACAGGCTATAGATGTCGATGTTCTTTCAGGCAAAGAAGGCTCGGTACTCGATCCTGTTATGGCTATCCGCTATCGCATCGTGATCAAAGCCAACCAAACCGCTACTGTCGATCTTATTTATGGAATTGCTGAGACTAAAGAAGCCTGTGAAAGTCTGATGTTTAAATACCAGGACCGGTATTTAAAGAATCGTGCTTTCGAACTTTCCTGGACACATAGCCAGGTATTGTTGCGGCAGATCAATGCCACAGAATCGGATGCCCAATTATATAATCGCCTGGCGGCTTCTATTATTTATTCCAATTCAAACCTGCGTGCCGATGCAGCGGTGATCCAAAATAATTATCGCGGGCAATCGGGCCTTTGGAGTCATTCTGTTTCCGGTGACCTGCCCATTGTATTACTTCATGTTTATGAACAGGAAAGTGTTGAATTGGTAAAACAAATGGTAAGGGCACATGCCTATTGGAGACTAAAAGGACTCTCTGTTGATCTTGTTATTTGGAATGAGGATCACGGTTCCTATCGTCAATTTTTACAGGAACAGATACTCGGATTGATCACGGCAGAAGCAAACATCGCGGGACAACAAAGACCCGGAAGCATTTTTGTAAAGTCTGCAGACCAATTATCTTCTGAAGACCGTTTACTTTTTGAAAGCGTAGCCCGCATTATCATTGCTGATATCAAAGGCAGTTTACTGGAACAGGTGACGACACAATATCCTGAAAAGCCGTTGGCTGCTTTATTGGAAACAAAAATCATTTCACCACCGGTTGAAGAACCCGCGATAGCATTACCCAACGATCTTATATTCTTCAATGGAACCGGTGGCTTTACGCAAAATGGCAAAGAATATAAAATTATTACCAATGAAAATGAAACTACGCCACTACCCTGGGTGAATGTATTAGCGAACCCGCAGTTCGGATCTGTCGTCTCTGAAAATGGATCTGCATATACCTGGGCCATCAATGCTCATGAATACCGAATTACTCCATGGAGCAACGATCCGGTTAGTGATGCCGGTGGTGAAGCCTTTTATTTGCGTGATGAAGAGACAGGTAACTTCTGGTGCCCGACACCATTTCCCAAAAAAGGAAACGGACCTTACATTATAACGCATGGATTCGGTTACAGCATTTTCGAACATAGGGAAGACGGTATTCATTCTGAAATGTCAGTGTTCGTAGACAAAGACCATCCTGTAAAATTTATTGTGCTGAAAGTGAAAAACGAGTCGGGACGCAAACGTAAACTTTCGGCAATGGGATATCTCGAAATAATCCTGGGTGATACACGATCTAAAACCAATATACATGTCTTTTCCGAACTGGATAAAAACACCGGCGCCTTGCTATTACGTAACCGGTACAATTCAGCTTTTGCGGAACGTGTCAGCTATTTTAAAGTGGAAGGCGGTTACAGTTTTAGTTATACTGCAGACCGTACGGAGTTTATTGGAAGAAACAGGAATCTCGATAATCCCCAGGCTTTGTATAGACAAAGACTTTCCGGAAGAACCGGTGCAGCCATGGATCCTTGTGCTGCACTGCATGTAAAATTTGATCTGCTAAATGGTGCCGAAAAAGAGATCATATTTCAGATCGCGAATGAAAGGAATGCCAGTGCTGCAGCCGCTTTATTACAACAGTTTATTAGTAGAGATTCAGTTCTTCAATCATTGGAAAATGTAAAAGAATACTGGCGTAAGATCATCGGCGCAGTACAGGTGACAACTCCCGATACAGCTTTGAATTTTTTAGCAAATGGATGGCTCACCTATCAAACAATTGCCTGCAGAATGTTTGCACGCAGTGGATTTTATCAATCCGGTGGGGCTTTTGGGTTCAGGGACCAGTTGCAAGATGTGCTTGCACTATTACATACCCAACCTGCAATGGCGAGGGAACAAATATTATTAAGTGCGTCAAGGCAATTTATCGAAGGTGATGTGCAACATTGGTGGCATCCGCCTGAAGGAAGGGGTGTTCGTACACGATGCTCCGATGATCTGCTCTGGCTACCATTTGTCGTGTCACGTTATATTACCGTTACTGGCGACACAGATATTTTGCAAGTACAGATTGGATTTCTTGAAAGCCGCACATTATATGAAGGCGAAGACTCACTTTATGATCTGCCTGTCACGCTGAATGCTTCAGGCAATTTGTATGAACATTGCGTTCGTGCTATAAAGTATAGTCACCGTTTTGGCGAACATGGTCTGCCACTTATCGGCGCCGGCGACTGGAATGATGGAATGGATCGTGTCGGTGATAAAGGAAGAGGAGAAAGCGTATGGCTCGCATTTTTTCTCTATGATGTGCTTACTAAATTTTCGATGATTGCAACGCATAATGGAGACATTTTATTTGCGGAGTCTTGCAAAAAAGAAGCGGCAACACTTCAATCCAACATCGAGAGATCAGGTTGGGATGGCGAATGGTATCGCCGTGCCTACTTTGATGATGGATCACCATTAGGTTCAAAAGAAAATGTCGAATGTCGTATTGATGCTATTGCGCAAAGCTGGGCGGTTTTATCAGGTGCCGCAAGTGATGAAAGAAAAAAAATAGCAATGAATGCTCTTGACAAATACCTTGTCAAAAGAGATCTGAAAATAATCCAATTGCTCGATCCACCATTTGATGCCAATGGCCCCAGCCCCGGTTATATACGCGGTTATGTACCGGGAGTA
>Ga0075428_100008593_pt1 | contig 11324 bp, 5 predicted proteins | sample RhiMetdeltSRZDD2_FD_75291 | JGI IMG/M metagenome (GOLD analysis project Ga0075428, IMG submission 75291) | Populus rhizosphere microbial communities from Tennessee, USA - Rhizosphere MetaG P. deltoides SRZDD2 | ecosystem: Host-associated > Plants > Roots > Rhizosphere > Soil | place: USA... | reverse complement strand
CTCGTGTCCTGAAGGCCTTGACCCACGGAGAACCGAGATCGGTGTGCGGCATCGCGGGGGTTTTTCACTACCGCTCGGAGCGGCCCGTCGACGCCTCCGTGGTGCGCGACATGGTCGGGACCCTGCGGCATCGGGGTCCCGACGATGAAGGGACCCACATCGCAGGGCGTGTCGGTCTCGGCCACACGCGCCTGAGCATCATCGATCTTTCCCCGCTGGGGCACCAGCCGTTTCTCGACGAGTCCACGGGGACAGCGCTCGTCTACAACGGCGAAATCTACAATTACAAGGAGCTGCGCGCCTGGCTTGAAGGAAAGGGCCACCGCTTCCGCAGCCACACCGACACCGAGGTCGTGCTGCGCTCCTACCTCGAGCTGGGCCAGAGCTGCGTCGAACGGCTGATCGGCATGTTCGCCCTGGCCCTCTGGGACCCGCGCGATGAGACGCTGTTCCTGGCCCGCGATCGCGTCGGGGAGAAGCCCCTCGTCTACGCGGACGTCGGCGGGTCGTTCCGCTTCGCGTCCGAGATTCGGGCGCTTCTGGCGGACCCGGAGGTCCCTCGCGCGCACGACGACACGGCACTCCTCGCCTACCTCGGCACCGGCAAGTGCATCCCCTTCCCGCGCACCGCCTTCGCCGCGATCAGGAAACTACCGCCGGGCCACACGCTGACGGTGGGGCGCAACGGTCCGGTGCTGAAACGCTACTGGGCCCCCGACTTCAGCCACAAGATCGACCAGACGATGGAGGAGGCCACCGATCGGCTGGGCTCCATCCTGGACGCGACCGTGGCCTCGATGATGATGAGCGACGTGCCGATCGGCCTCCTGCTGAGCGGCGGCGTCGACTCGAGCACCATCGCCTTCGCCATGCGGCAGTGCACGGACAACATGCTCACCTTCGCCTGCGGGGGGTCCTCCGTCGACGAGGAGTTTCTCCGCGCCCGCGCCGTGGCGGCGCGCCTCGGCACGCGCCACGCGGAGCACATCTTCGCCCTCCGGCCCGAGACCATGCTGCGCGTCCTGGATCATTTCGGCGAGCCCATCTCCGAGCCGTCCGTCATCTACCGCATGCAGATGTGCGAGTTCCTGCGCCGGCAGGGCGTCACGGTCATCCTCACGGGCAACGGGGGCGACGAGGTCTTCGGGGGGTACCCCTACTACTCGCTGCTGCGCCGGTACCTGGGGCTGAAGCGCGCCCTGGCGGCGGTCCTGGCCGGCCGGAGCCCGCTGCGCCGCCTGCCGGGAGTCGACGCGCGCCTGGTGCCGCGAGTCGAGGTCCACCGCCAGCCGGTGGCGGCTGCGCTGGGTGACGAGCTGCTCCGCAAGATGCGCGGCAACCTGGAGCGTCTCGGGTGCACCCACGCGGCGGCCGAGGGAGCGCTCGAGGAGGTCCGATCCACGCTGGTGGGCTGGCTCGAGGCCGCGCGCATCGTCGATGTCATCGATGCCGCCCTGTTCGGCGACCTGATGGTCAGCCTGCACCACAATCACGTCATGATTCCGGACGGCGTCGGGATGTCGCAGAGCCTCGAGATCCGCTCGCCCTTCCTGGACGTGCGGCTCATCGAGTTCGCGGCCTCCCTTCCTTCGGCGTTCAAGGTCTCCCGCGATCCGCTGGCCAACAAGACGATCCTGAAGCGACTGCTCGAGCGCCGCCTGCCGAAGGACCTCGTGTACGCGGAAAAGATCGGGTATGGGGGGAACATCCGCTTCCTCGAGCGCCACCCGGAGTTCTGGTCCTCCCTGTTCGACGGCGTCCTGGAGGCCGGGGAGGTCACGGAGTCGGGCATGACCTCGCCCGCGGCCCTGCGCCGCCTCGCCGCTTCGGGCTCCGCCGCGTCGTCGTTCGAGCAGATCGCGCGCCTCTCGGTCCTCATGCTGGCGCTGTTCCTGGACCGGTCCCGCGGAACGGGGCGCCTGGCCCTCTCTCTCGAGGACACCTTCGCGGCCAAGAGCCAGGCCTCCTGACCGGATGACGCCCGGCCAGACTCCGGTTCCGGACACCGCTCCGCAGGGCGCCGCCGAGGAGACCGCCGCCGGTCCTAGCACTTCGCCGCCGGCGCCGAGCGGCCTGCTCTCGGTGGCGGCGCTCTCGTCCACGCGCGTGCTCTCGCTGGCTCTGGGCGTCGCCGGCGGGACCCTGTCCGCCGCGTACTTTGGCGCCGGCGTCGCCAAGGACTGCTACATCGTGGCGCAGACGATCCCGGCACTCCTCGGGACGATCGCCATCGCCGGCCTCTACACGAGCCTCATGGTGGCGCTGGCGGACGTCGGCCGCAGGGAAGGGGTCCGAGGACAGATCGCACTCATCGGCGGCACCCTGCGGCAGCTGAGCCTCGTCCTCATCCCTCTGGCGCTCGTGGCGACGTTCTTCCCGCGGCCCTTCCTGGCCCTCGTAGCACCCGGCTTCGGACCGGAGCAGATCGCGCTGAGCGGCCGGATGCTGTCGATCACCATGTTCGCCATGATCGCTTCGGTGTACTTCGCGGTGGTCCGCGCGCTGTACAACGCCCGCCACCAGTTCGGCGTGCCTGGGCTGGTCTACCTGCTCGTCGGGGCGGTCTCCCTCGCGACGCTCGTGCTGTTCGTGCGCCCGTGGGGAATCTTCGCCCTGGCCCTGGGGCCCCTGTTCGGCGGTGTCCTGGCGGCGGGCGTGCTCGGCCTTCTCGCCGGCCGCCTGCTCCGGGATCCGGCCGGGTTCGTTCCCGAGTCCACGGGCCCGAAGACGCCGGCCAGGGGCCGCGCTCGGCTCTGGGCCGATTTCGTTCCCATGAGCATCGGCGCCAACTTCGGGCAAGTGAACCTGATGATCGACAACGCGTTCGCCTCCTTTCTCCCGCCGGGGAACATCACCCAGCTGGGATTCGCCTCGGTCATCGTGAGCAACGCGGAGTTGCTCGCCATCTTCTCCCTGGCCGAGGTCGCCTTCTCGAGGTTGACGGCGGCGTCCCTGCGGGCCACGGCGGCCCTCGAGGAGGAGGTGCGCCTCAACCTCCGCTCCATGATCCTGATGACGGCGCCGATCGCCGCCGGCTGCCTGGTCTTCGGCACACCGCTCGCGCGCCTCCTGTTCGAGCGCGGGCAGTTCGGTCCCGACGCGACCGCTGCGGTCGCCCGGATCCTGGCCTGCTTCGCGCCCGAGGTGCTGTTCATGGGGTTCTTCGCCATCTTCTGGCGCACGCTGGCCGCACTGCGCCGGACATGGACCATGGTCTGGACCTCCCTCGGGGCGATGGCGGCCAACGCCGTCCTGGACGCCATCCTGATGCGCCGGTTCGGCAGCAGCGGCATCGCCCTCGCTACCTCCATCGTGACGATGCTGTTCGCGGTCGTCCTCGGCATCCTGGTGCGTCGCAACGGCGTCCGCCTCCTGGCCCCGGGGGATGCGCTCTACGGAGTCCGGGTCGTTGTGAGTGCCGTGATCATGGCGGCCGCGGTGGGGGGATGGACCATGGCCTTCGAGGGCACAGCCGACCTGAGCAGCGAGCCAGCGCGCCTGCTCGAGACGGGAGGCGGCCTGGCTCTGGGGGCGCTCGTCTATGCCGCCATGCTGCACCTCCTCGGGATCCGCGTGGTGACCGAGGTCCTGGGCCGCATGGCGCGCGCGACCGGAGGCTGGGGACGCGGTCGATGACACGCGGCCTTCTCTACGTCTCGTACCACTATCCGGGAGGCGGGGGCTCCGCAGCCCATCGCACGGCCCGGCTGGCGCGCCATCTCTCCGCCCTGGGCTGGGACCTCGTCGTCCTCAGCGGCCCGCCGCCGTCGGAGGAGCCGTCCCCCCTGCCGCCCCCGATCCGGATGATCACGGTGGGGGGCCCCCCCTCTGGCGGGGCGGCCTCCATGGCCGCCGTCTCGCCGGCGCGCCTGGCCCGTTCGGAGCATCCGTCCCGCCTGCGCGTTTTCCTGCGGGAGGTGGCGTTCACCCCCGATCCCCAGATCTACTGGATCCCGCGGGCGCTGGCGGCGGCTCGTCGGTCGGTGGACCGCTCGCGGGTGGGGGCGATCCTGTGCTCCGGCCCTCCTTTCTCCATCTTCCTGCTGGGCCGGGTGTTGAAACTGCTCTGGAAGCGGCCCTTAGTCCTGGACTATCGGGATGTTTGGCAGGATCATCCCTGGTGGCCGGCCCCGCGATGGAGACAGAGGCCGGAGGCATGGATGGAGCGGCGCCTTCTGGCCCGCTCGGATCTGGTCGTGGCCAACCACGAGCCGATGCGCCAAGCGCTTCTTGTGCGGGTCCCGGACATCGCGGATCGTTGCATCGTCATCCCGAATGGATATGATCCTCAGGAGATCGGTCCGCCCGTCCGGCCTGCGTGGAGCCGGGGTCAGCGGTTCGAGATCGTGTATGCCGGGACGCTCTATGGACCCGTGGACGATCCCCTGGGACGATCGGAGACGCTATCGGTGCAGCAGCCGTCCGCGTTTTTCGAGGCCCTGCGTCGTTCGGCCGACAGCGGTGTGTTCGGCCCCGGCGGCGTCCGCGTGATCTTCGTCGGCGCGAAGGACGGCACCCGGGAGCGGGAGCGCCTCGAGGCTTGCGCGCGCGAGCGGGGGGTGGCTGACAGGGTCGAGGTGATCCCGCGGATGGAGAAGGCCGAGGTCGTGCCGCTCCTGCGCCGCGCGCACCTGCTGCTCAACATCCTGTACTACACCGAGGCCCAGGTGGCGCAAAAGGTCTATGACTATCTCCACCTGGAGATCCCGGTCCTGTCCCTCTTGCGCGGCACCGAGGTCAACGCTTCCATCGTCCGGAAGGCGGGGGCGGGTCCCGTGGTCGATCCGGCCGACGCCGCGGGCATCGCGTCCGCGATCGAGGGCGTCGTCCTGGGCTACGCGGACGGCCGTTCGCCGATAGCGAGCGACCGGGCGTTCATCGACCGGTTCGACGCGGGCGTGCAGGCCCGCCTGCTGGACTCCCGCCTGCGCCGCCTCATCCAGGACGGGGCGGGCGCCGGAGGCTCCGACGGTGGCTGAGCGTCCCCTGCGCGTCTGCGTCCCCATAGCGCAATATCCGCCGCTGTTCAGCGGGCACGGCATCCAGACCCGGCGAACGCTGCCCTACCTGGAGGCTCGCGGGATCGAGGTGACCATCCTGACGAGCCGGCTGCCGCGCGCGGGCGTGGCCAGGCCTGCGAACGAGCCGGGCACCATCGACAGGATTCTCGCTCCCGGCCCGGACAGTCTTTCGACGCTAAGACGCGCCGTGCAGCTCCGCCGCTACTTCTCGCGCCACCAGGGGCGGTTCGACCTGGTGCACTGCAGCCTTCTGGGGTGGGAGTTCCTCGTGAACACCCCCTATCTGGCTGCACAGGGAATGCCGATCATCGTCGAGATGGTCCTCCTCGGGGCGGACGATCCGCTGACGGTCTCGAAGGAACGCTTCGGCTCGTTGAAGATGGGCCTTCTGAAGCACGTCGATCTCTGGGTCGGCATCTCCCGCACCTTTCTCCCCAGGTTGACGCAGGCCGGGATCCCCGCCGGCCAGTTCCGCCTCGTCCATACAGGCGTCGACCTCGAGACCTACCATCCGCGGTCGGGCGCTGCCCGCAGCGCCCTGCGCTCGCGGCTGGGACTCCCGGCGGAGGCGCGCATCGTGGTTTCGGTGGGCAGCGTGATACGGCGGAAGGGAGTCGACCGTGCGCTCCAGGCGTGGGCGCGCGTGCGGCCGCGGGCCGGACGGGATCTCCTGCTGATCATCGGGCCGCTGAGCGCCGCCGACGGACTGCGGGAGGAGGATCGCTCGTTCGCCGAATCCGTGCGGGCGCGTTCGGAAGCCCCGGACCTCGAGGGGACCGTCCGCTGGGTGGGCCAGGTGCACAACGTCGAGGACTACCTCGGGGCGGCCGATCTCTTCCTTTTCCTGTCCCGTCAGGAAGGCCTCGGCACGGTCATCCTGGAGGCCTTGGCCTGCGGCCTGCCCTGCGTGGTCAGCCCTCTGGACGGGATCGCGGACGAGATCCTCTCCGAAGGACGCTTCGGGGTGATCGCCCGGGATCCGGACGATCCGGCCGCCGTGGCGGAGACAGTGACGCGGCTGCTCGAACAGCCGACTCTGCGGACAACGATGGGGGACCTGGCGCGGAAGGCGGCTGAGGAGCAGTTTTCTCTCGAGGCCAGGGCCGAGGCGCTGGCATCCATCTACCGGAGCCTGACCGGGCGCAGCCAGCCGGTCGAGCCGGTGGAATCCGCCTCGGCCCCCGGCCGTTCCGCGTCCTGAAGTCACCCGCCCGGCGGTTGCCCCTCCGCTCGTGACGCCTCTATATTCCTTCCGACCCCTCGGGGCCTGCCGAAGGCCCACTGTCATTCTTCCGACAGGGACGATGGACTCGCCCGCGGGTCGAGGACGCATGACGCGTAAGGCGTTCACCGGCAGCCTGGACACGATGGCCCTGCCCGATCTCCTGCAGTGGGCCAGTCGCGCCCGGAAGACCGGGACCCTGGTGCTGCGCGCCGGCTCTGTCGTCAAGAAGATCCACTTCCAGGGCGGGGACATCATCGGGTCCTCCAGTACCGACCCGCGGGACTACCTGGGGCAGGTCCTCCTGAGCGAGGGGCTGATCAGCGAGCAGCAGCTCAAGGAGGCCATGGACCTTCAGGCGCAGACGCGCCTGATGCTCGGCCGAATCCTGGTGCAGCGCGGTCTCGTGACCGAGATGCGCATGGCGGGCGTGCTGCGGTACAAGGCCGAGGAGACCGTCTACTCCCTGTTCCTGTGGACCGACGCCGAGTTCGAGTTCCTCGACGGCGAGCTGCCTCCCGGAGATCTGGTGCTGATCTCGGTCCAGGTCGAGGAGGTGCTCCTGGAAGGCGTGCGCCGGTACGACACCTCGGCGAAGATCCGGGCGCTCCTGCCGCACAACCGCCTGGTACTGGCATCGACCGGACGCCCCCTTCCGGATGACCTGGCGGCCAAGGCGTTCCCGAGGAGAATCCTGGGGCTGGTGGACGGTCAGAGGACCGTAGCCGAGATCATTCTCGAGGCGCACAGCTCCGAGTACAACGTCTGCCAGGTTCTCTACGCCCTGGTGCACCGGGGCTGGGTCGCGATCCGGAGCGAGGAGGCGCCGGCCAGCGGACCGCCGCCCGAGCCGGCCGAGTTCCCCGAATCGCTCTTGAAGTCGGCGCGCGCCTGCGTCAACCTGGGGGAGGTCGACGAGGCCCTGGCCCTTCTCGACCGGGCGCGCGACGCTGGGATCCACGGTCCGGATGTGGACGCGCTCGTCCAGGTGACGGAACAGGCGTTCATCGAGCGTGCCTACCGACACTACCTGCCGCCGGACAAGATCCCCGTTCTGAGGCGCCCGTTCGAGACGCTCGTGAACGAGCAGCTCACGCCGGAGGAGGTGTTCCTGGTGAGCCGGGTCAACGGCTCCTGGGACCTGCGGGCCATCATGAGCATCAGTCCACTGCGCGAGGTCGACGCCCTGCGGGCCCTCACGAGGCTTCGCGAGCGCCAGGTGATCGACCTGGTCGACCCGGCGCCTCAGGCCAGGAGCGCCTGATCCCTGATGGGGGCCCTCGGCCGCCGCGGAGCGGCCGGGCGTGCGATGGCAGCCGGTCGCGCCCCCGCCGCGGCCGGCACGGAGGGTCCCGCGCCCCCCACGTAGGCGTCGTACGGCAGGACCGCCAGGTCGTCCCAGCGCTTCGTTCCGATCGCCTTCGTGAACAGTTCCGCCAGCTGGAGGTTCGTGATCAGGGGAATGCCGAAGTCGATGGCCCGGCGCCGGATGATGTAGCCGTCGGTGAGCTCCTTGCGGTCGTAGCCCGCCGGGATGTTGATGATCAGGTCGAGCCGGGACGGCGTGATGTGGTCCAGGAGGGAGGGCCTGCGCCGCTCGTGGATCTTGTACAGCCGCACGTTCGGCACGCCGTGGTCCGCGAGGAAGGCCGAGGTCCGCCGCGTGGCGTAGATCGTGAAGCCCATCTCCCGCAAGGCCCGGGCCGAAGGCAGGAAGCGGACCTTGTCCTGCTCCGCGCCGATGGTCAGAAGCACCTGGCGGCGCTCCGGCCAGCGGAAGCCGGCGGACAGGATCGCCTTGAGGAACGCCTCCGGCAGGTCCGCCCCCAGGCATGCGACCTCGCCGGTGGACGCCATCTCGACCCGCAGGGCCGGGTCGGCGCCCCGGATGCGCGAGAACGAGAACTGCGGCGCCTTGACGCCCACGTAGTCCAGGTCGAGGAAGGAGTCGGGCACGGGCGCCGGTGACTTCCCCATCATGGCGCGCGTCGCCAGATCCACGAAGTCGATCCCGCTCACCTTGGAGATGAACGGGAAGGAGCGCGAAGCGCGCAGGTTGCACTCGATGACCAGAACCTCGTTGTCGATGGCCAGGAACTGCACGTTGAACGGCCCCGTGATCTCGAGTGCCTGCGCCAGCCGCGCCGTGATGCCGCGGATGCGGCGCACCGTCTCCAGGTAGATCTTCTGGGGCGGGAAGACGACCGTGGCGTCACCCGAGTGCACGCCAGCATTCTCGACGTGCTCGGTCACCGCGATCGCCAGGACGCGGCCCCGATCGGCCACGGCGTCCGCCTCCAGCTCCTTGGCCCGCTCGATGAACTTCGAGATCACCACCGGGTGCTCGCGCGACACCTCGGCCGCGCCGCGCAGGGCGGCGTCCAGGGTCTTCGGATCGGAGGCGATCCGCATGGCGGCGCCCGACAGGACGTAGGACGGGCGGACCAGCACCGGGTAGCCGACCCGCGACGCGAACCGGCGCGCCTCGCTCCGCGAGGTCACCTCGTCCCAGGGCGGCTGCGGCACTCCGAGCTGGTCGAGCAGGGTGGAGAACTTGTGGCGGTCCTCGGCGCGGTCGATATCGCGCGGCTGCGTGCCGAGCACCGGGATGCCGGCCGCGGCGCAGGCCAGGGCGTGATTGTTCGGGATCTGCCCGCCGAACGCCAGGAGGACTCCTCGCGGCTTCTCCTTCCGATAGACATCGAGGATCCGCTCGAAGCCCAGCTCCTCGAAGTAGAGCGTGTGCCCCATGTCGTAGTCGGTGGAGACCGTCTCCGGGTTGCAGTTGAGGACGACCGGTGCGTATCCGAGACGCCGCAGCGCCTGTGCGGCCGACACGCAGCACCAGTCGAACTCCACCGACGATCCGATGCGGTAGGCGCCGCTCCCCAGGATCAGGACGCGCTCCTCGCCCGGGGCCGGCGCGGCGTCGTCCTCGCGACCCTGGTAGGTCATGTACAGGTAGTTCGTCCGCACCGGCCATTCCGCCGCCAGCGTGTCGATCCTCTTCGTCGCCGGAACGATGCCCGCCTTCCGCCTCCGGGTCTCGACTTCGTCCGCCGGGATCGACGTGAACCGCGCGATCTGCTCGTCGGAGAATCCGGCCTCCTTGGAGCGGCGCAGCAGGTCCGCGGAGATCCCGCCGCCTCCCTCCCGCAGCGCGTCGCGCAGGGCGACGATGCGCGCCATCTTCGAGAGGAACCACGAATCGATGCCGGTGCGGCGCGACAGCTCCTCGATCGTCCGGCCGCGGCCCAGGGCCTCCGCCAGGGCGAAGACGCGGCGTGGCGTCGGACGAGACAGATCCTGGAGCGACTGGCGGATGTTGAACCGGTTGCCCACCAGCCCGACGATCCCGTCTCCCAGCATCCGGCAGCCCTTCTGCAGGGCCTCTTCGAAGCTGCGGCCGATCGCCATCACCTCGCCCACCGATTTCATCTCGCTGCCGATGAAGTGCGACGCTCCCTGGAACTTGTCCAGGTCCCACTTCGGCATCTTGACCACCAGGTAGTCGAGCGCCGGCTCGAAGCAGGCGGTGGTGGCGTCGTTCATGGAGTTCTTCAGGTCGGGCAGCCGCCGGCCGAGCGCCAGCTTGGCGGCGATGCGCGCCAGCGGGTAGCCGGTCGCCTTGCTGGCCAGAGCCGAGGAGCGCGACAGGCGGGCGTTGACCTCGATGACCCGGTACTCGTCGGAGCGCGGGTCCAGAGCGAACTGGATGTTGCACTCGCCGACGATCCCGAAGTGGCGGATCGCCCGGAACGCCAGGTCGCGCAGGTGGAAGTAGTCGCGGTCGGTCAGGGTCTGTGACGGGGCGACGACGATCGATTCCCCGGTGTGGATGCCCAGGGGATCGACGTTCTCCATGTTGCAGACCGTGATGCAGTTGTCGGCCGCGTCGCGGACGACCTCGTACTCGACCTCCTTCCAGCCGGTCAGATCTTCCTCGATCAGGATCTGGGGCGAGGAGGCGAACGCCTCGGCCGCCCGCTGCCGCAGCTCCGCCTCGTCGCGGACCACGCCCGAGCCCCTGCCCCCGAGCGTGAAGCCGGTGCGGATCATGACCGGATAACCGATGCGGCGCGCGATCGCCACGGCCGATCCCGTATCCCGCGCCGCGGCGCTGCGCGGCACGCGGAGCCCGATGCGGCGCAGCTCCTGCGCGAAGACCTGCCGGTCCTCGGTCTTGCGCACCGCAGCGATGGGGCTGCCGAGGACGCGCACGCCGTAGCGCCGCAGCACGCCGGTGCGGTGCAGCTCCAGGCCGCAGTTGAGAGCGGTCTGCCCGCCGAAGGAGAGCAGGATCCCGTCCGGACGGGCCGAGGCGATGACCCGGGCGACGAACCGCGGTTCGACCGGGAGGAGGAAGATCCGGTCCGCGAGGCCGGGACTCGTCTGGATCGTGGCGATGTTGGGATTGATCAGCCAGACCTCGACGCCCTCTTCCTTGAGGGCCTTGATCGCCTGCGAGCCGGAGTAGTCGAACTCCCCCGCCTCGCCGATCTTCAGGGCCCCGGAGCCCAGGAGCAGCACCCTCATCGGCCGGCTCACCTCAAAACCTCCGCCATGAACTCATCCAGAATCCACTCGGTCCCTCCCGGGCCGGGGGCCGCCTCGGGATGGAACTGCACCGAGCGGAAGGGCCACCGTGCGTGCCGGATCCCCTCGTTCGTGCCGTCGTTGGCGTTGACGAACCACTCGCGCCAGCGGTCGGGGAGAGTCCTGCCGTCCACGGCGTAGCCGTGGTTCTGGCTCGTCTGGTAGCAGCGCCGCGAGGAGGTCTCGACGCTCGGCTGGTTGTGGCTCCTATGACCGAACTTCATCTTGTAGGTCGAGGCGCCCGCGGCAAGTGCCAGGAGCTGATGCCCCAGGCAGATCCCCAGGATCGGCACCCGCCGCCGCATCAGGAGGCGCACCGTGTCGATGGTGGCGGCCGCCTGCCTGGGGTCCCCCGGACCGTTGCTGAGCACGACACCGGCGAAATCGCGCTTCCCGCTCGCGAGCGGCTCGTCCCACGGCACCACGCGCACCTCGGCCCCGCGCTCGACCAGCATGCGGATCTGGTTGTTCTTGCGGCCGCAGTC
>Ga0075428_100008592_pt1 | contig 11325 bp, 8 predicted proteins | sample RhiMetdeltSRZDD2_FD_75291 | JGI IMG/M metagenome (GOLD analysis project Ga0075428, IMG submission 75291) | Populus rhizosphere microbial communities from Tennessee, USA - Rhizosphere MetaG P. deltoides SRZDD2 | ecosystem: Host-associated > Plants > Roots > Rhizosphere > Soil | place: USA... | reverse complement strand
ATTCCCGCAGCCATACAGATTCGACTGGTGCTGATAAAGCCGAACGGCACATACGCGCTCGCTTTCACGCCGTTTTCCGCAAAGCTCAGATCGACGCCTTGCGGAAGATTGTCCAGTTCAACCGAGTCGACACCGAGCGCCGACAAAAACCCCGTATAGCTCGCACAGTCCAGATTCGAGCGCCGCAACGATACCAGCGCCGGCGCGGGCGCTTCGCTCGACGCATATACACCGGTCACTCGCGGGTCACGCAATGACTTGTTCATCAACCGACCCTGAACGGGCCGCAACCGGGGAAATTCGCGTCGCAGCAAATTCAACACGCCCCAATCGTTAAAGACCACTTCGCCCGCGCCGTCCTGATCCAGCAGCTCGAAGAGAGGCTTTAGCGACTCTATTCCGGCGTCGCTGACATAAGGCGTCAGAAACGTGACGCTCATTTCACGGTCGTGCGCGGCAGTCAGCACGGCTTTGAGTTGCTGGGCTGAAGGGATCAGATGCTCACAGAATTCGTTTCCGTAGGCACAGCGGGTGAAAGCAACTGAGCCGAAATACTCCTCGATAAGCCGCCGCGTCAAATCAACAACAGGTGTCAGCTTCGACCCGGTATCGAGGCTCAATACCTCAAGCGCGCTCAGGTCGCTCCTGATTTCGAACTCGCTGTTGACGTGTATGCTCCAGTCCATCGGAGTTCAAAGGATACGGTCCGCCCAACTTCAACTCGGGGTGAGGTCTGAGACTCCTGTTTTGCTACTGGGGTCGAAGAACAAGCAATTGAGTGATCGCATCGCCCTCAAGCGTGATCGTTTTCTCCAGCGTCAACGTATCCGCGTCATAAATCTCGATCGTGGGACCAGCTCCATAAATGTACAACTTGCGTCCGTCGCCGCTGACCGCAAACGCGAACCGAGAACGGCTCTCGAACTCGAGTTTCTTGATTACTTTCCGCGCGGTTACATCGAATACCCAAAACTCGGTCCGGCGATTACCGCCCTGACCGCTCGACGACACCGTATATCCCTTTTTGCGATCGGGGGTCAGAAAAAACCGGTTCATTGGCGCGGCTGGACCGATGGGCGTGAAGTCAACGTTCTTTGTCAGCAGATTTATCCGGGCGATCCCAAATATCGCGCGTCGCACCACCGGATCAGTCGCGTTGAACACCGACGTCACATACCCCGGTTCTTCGTTTGGATCGTCGTCGCCCCTTACGTTTATGGGAAACAGTCCGGGGTATAAGGGCTTTGACAGCTCGATCTTGTCTACCTGTTTAAAATTGCTCAAGTCAAAGATCAGAATGTCTTCCTTAAACACATAGAGCAGCTTTCCGTCGGGCGAGACCTTGTAACCGGCCAGAAATCCGAACCCCTGATCAAACTCCTTGGGAAAGTCGAAGGTCTTGGTGATCTTCTTTTGCTCGAGATCGATCACCGCGAACTTGGCCTTCTCGATCTTGTAACGGTCAATCTCTTTGATCGAGGTCCGCAGCGTGGCGTAGATGAATTTCCCCTGCGGGTCGGGCGCGGCGCCCAATGGATAGACGTGCCGGTTGCCTTCGTTGAGCTCGAAGTGGCTTGTAACCTTCCTTGTTGCGAGGTCGACTACTTCGATTCCCATCTTCGTCGTGAGGATGAACAGCTTCTTTCTATCCTGAGCGAGCACTACCTGAAGCGGAGCTCCGGTTTCCAGCTTGATCTCGTCGATCACCTGCTGCTTCGCTTCGTCTATGACCAGGATCTTGTTCGGCCAGGTGCCGAGGTACATTAACGCGCCGCTAGCCGGACCGTTTTGCTGCGCCTGCACCGGAACGACAGTAAGAAGCAAAATGAAAACAAGAAAAGGTCTGATTCGCATTCGGGACCTCTCAGATGGCAAAGGGCTAAGAGCTAAGAGCTAAGGGCAAAGGGCAAAGAGCTAAGGGCAAAGGGCAAAGGGCAGAGTGCAAAGGGCAAGGTCTCTTCGCTCTTTGCCCTTCGCTCTTAGCTCTCTGCCCTTGGCCCTTCACGGAAACACCAGATCAATATTCCGCCAATCCTTTGTCGCGCTCGCGCATTTGCTGGTCCAATCGGGATAGTTGTTAAAGTGATCCGGAACCTGAGCCGGCCAGAAACAGGTGATGTAGCAATCATACAAATCGCGCTCGACAGGCTGGCATAGTCCCGCGGTGCCGCCCGCCGAGTCTGTTTCCCATCCCGGCGAAAAAACAAGCGAGCAGCCCATCGGAAAATGTGGGCGTTGCGGTGGCGGCCCTTGAGCAAGCGCGTGAACATCGCCGTACTCTGATGCGATGAATTCTTCAACCCGACGGGCCTTCCGATTGATGGCTTTCAGGTGTTTCATATCGCTTTCCTTTCATCAAACCGATCGAGATACCTGGGATTGCGCGCGGCAATCTCTCCGTAGATCCGCAAACAAACATCCGTCCATCCGCGAATCCAATCACAGTAATGAAGATTCGCGTGCGATGTATCTCCGTACCGAACATAGGCTTCGTGATAGCAGCCTCCGGAGCATACCGGGCGCGCCCAACACGTATGGCAATCGTACTTTGTGTTGATATGCCCGCGGTTGAGATGTTCGGCCTGGGCCTCGCGATCGATACCGGTATCGATGTGCCCGAGCTTTCCTGCCGGCGAATCCACAAATCGATGACAGAGTCCAATGTCACCCGACGGAGCGACACCCAGCAGACCAAGCCCCGCGCCACACGGATAGGCCTTGCTCACGCCCTGGTGCAACTCCTGGAGCGTGTCGTTGACGTTTGAAAAACCGTGATGCTTGTTTTCAAGCGCGTACTCGAGATACTCCTCGGCAAGCTCGGTGAACTGATCGAGCACGTGATCGAGTCCGGTGTTGCCGATGGCGTAGAGCCTCACAGGCGAGGTAGTGACCGGTGCGAACCCAACCTCATCAAATCCCATTTCTTCAGTGAGGTGACGAAATATCTTTTTCACTTCGGCCACCTGCGCCGTCAGCGTTACCCGGGCCCCGATTGGACGCGATCGATGAACGGTGACCAGTTCTTTGATCTTGGGCGCGATCACGTCATAACTTCCCTTCCCGTTGTGAAAAACCCTGAATCGATCGTTCGATTCTTTTGGTCCGTCGATGCTGACGGTAACCCCGACATGGTTCTCCGCAAGAAAGCTGATGATTTCCGACGTCAGCATCGTCGCATTGGTGGTCATGCTGAAGTCGATGTACTTGCCCATCTCAGCCGCTTTGGTGCGCGCGTATTCGATCGTGGATTTGACCACCTTGAAGTTGAGCAAAGTCTCGCCGCCAAAAAACGTTAGATGAACCATCCGCCGGCCCGGCGATTGATTCAACAGGAAGTCCACGGTGCTGCGCGCGGTTTCCTCGCTCATGAATTTTGTTTTGCCTTCCGGCGTTGCGATGCGATCCTCACCGTATTCATAGCAATACGAACAACTCAGATTGCATTGATTGGTTACGTTCATCACAACGGTTTGCAACGGGAACGGCTGCTGCGGCGCTTCCAGGCGAGGCTCTACAAAGCCGTCGCCGAGAGCGATCGCGTGCGCCTGGTGAAGCTCGTCCAGCGTCTCTTCGATACCCGAGCGCTCGTATCCGCGAACCATAAGCTCGTCGACAATTTGATCTTTTGTCAGTTCACGGTCCTTTAGCAGACCGAGCAACGCTCCCGACAGGTCTTCGAGCGCAAAGATCGCCGCGCTCGGAACAAGGTAAAGATAGTTTTGGCCGCCACCTTCGAACGCGTGAAACTCGCCGTGTCGGTAAGCACTCATCTAGAAACCTCCGGCTGATCCCACCTCACATACAGCGGGACGGTTACGACAAGGTATGACCGCGCTTTTAACGGCTGGGCGTCTTTTGCGGCATCCTTTGGTTTATAGGTTGCCACAACCCAGACGTCTCCGTAGTTGTTGACCCCCTTTTTGCGTTTGGGATTTGGGCCGTCGACCGCCGGGGTGAACAAGCCGTTGGCATCGAGGACTCCAACGTGGTCCTTGTCGTCGTCGTCAAATGTGGCCGGAAATTCATCAATCGACCATTCGACATCGGCGGTGCCTAAGCTTACATCGTCAGGAGTTTGAGGCTTGCCGTCAGGCCCGCGATTGAAGGCAGTCGCACCGAACTGCTGAAACTGCTTCGGGAACGCAACGCCGCCGACCCGAGCCATTCCGGCGTCCGGGTTGACCTTGACGTAATCAACTTTGTCGAAAACCGCGACCGCCCGCTGGGCGAAATATCTCCGAAGCGCAATATCGCGATAACCATTGGCGGCGCCGTCTGCAACATCGACCTCAACTACCACATCGTCAGCTTTCGCGCTGACAACCCGTTTCACCGTCACACCCGGACCGAAGTCGATCTCCTCACGTTTTATATCGGCAGGGAGATTCGCGCCGTAGACGTGGACCTGCAGCGCAGTCGATTTCGTTTTGAGTCCTGCCGGGTTGACCCCGGCGATCAGAGGTTCCGCTGATATCCTTCTCAAGGTCACATCGATCCCAAATTCATCGTAGGCGCCCCAGAACCATCGACCTTCCATCGTAGTCCAATCGCGCGAGACAAACATCGCCTCGCGATTCTCGGCTGGTTCCTTGCCATCGCTCGCAGTCGAGCGGCCTCGCCAGCTATAGCCCGAGTACACGATCCCGCGGCCCGTCCGCGTCACAATCGAGCCGTCCTTGACGTAACGCAGGGTGAGTTTTGTCGTAAACTCATCTTCGACCTTTGTGGGTTCAACCACCATTTCGCCGTAGATCTGACCGCGGCCGATTTGATTCGCGCTCACGAGCCATCGTCCCTGGAGTTTTGGCGCTCGCATATTCGCGCGCCAAGCGCCCCACTCCGGGGTTGTGAGCGGATAGTTCTTTGCTAAGTAGTCGATCGATTTATCGAGCGGGTGTCTCTGATCGGGGTCGGTCGGCGGAGGCGCGCCTGGCGGCTGCGGAAAACGGTAGAACCCCTGAAACGTCACAACCGGAAACATACCGACGTGCAGGTTCCCCAGCAGCTCCCACTCTTCCCTCGATCTCCGTTGTGAGAGGACCCGCCCAAGGCTGTGACAAATAATACAGGTGGCTCGGAGGGTTTCATCGGGCAACTTCTCGTCGACGACTCGTCTTTCAGCTTCGTAGAACGCAGGCTTCGCTTCTTCAGGCGCAAGCCCGTGATTATTGCTCAAGTACTTGACGATCTGTCGAGCTTCTTCCGGAGTAACGGTGAGGCCGTTCAACCTGATCATCCGCTTGATGACCTGCTGCCATCCTTCCGGCGTAGTGCGCTCAAAGGAAATTCGAGTCATGCGACCCTTCTCGTCCTTTTTGTGACATGAAACGCATCTATCGACCACGAGTTGGTTCGTTACAGGTATGCCCTCTTCAGCGAGCTCCTTGGCCTTCGCGTCGTCTACAGGCGGCTGGGCTTGAGCCGGTTGAGTCTGAGACTGTGACCTCGCGGTAAATGCAATGAGTAACGGCGAGAATAGGAGCGCTGCAACAACGAATCGCTTTACGGCCTTCATCGGTGACCTCGGCGAGAAGTTGATGTTAAACAGGCGGCGACTCTTTAAGTTAAAAGGGTCGCGGGAAGACTACTTCAAAAACGATGGGCACACGAAGTGAGCCAACAGGGGCTGCCTGAAATTAGCTCACGAGCATGATCATTAGGAGGACCCCTCAAGTCAAATCGGTTTAGGGGAAGGAGGGATTGGATCTTTGCGTCTTTGCGGTCCTTGGCGTCTTTGCGCTAAACAATTTCAAGCGACCGTAAAGCGCAAAGACGCCAAGGACCGCAAAGACTCAAAGAAGACGCTAGGTACTAAGCTCGCGCAGCTCTTCGAGGGCGCGCTTTACGAATGGGCGAGCCATCTGTTTGCGCCAGTTCATCAGAAAGTCCGTGTTGTCGAGCGGCCGAGCCTTCAAGTAACACGCTTCCGCCGCCGTCTCTATGTGTTCGTCATCAAGTTGTTGACCGATCAATGCTTGGGCCGCTTCGCTCACCTCAACGGGAAGAGGCGCGACACCTCCGAGGATAAGCCTTGCCGCGCGCACAATCCCATCGTCGGCGACATCCAGAGACGCTGCTACGCCCAGCACTGGAAAATCAAACGAACCGCGACGACGAAGCTTCTTGTAAACGACGCGCATCCCGTTTCGCGGCGGCAGGTGAATCTCGGTCATCAGCTCATCCGCCCGCTTGGTCAAATATTGAATCCCATCGTTGTTATAGAGGTCTGCCGCATCAAGCAAACGTTCGCCGCCCGCCGATACAAGCTTCACCTTCGCACCGATCGCAACCATAACCGGCGCCAAATCGGATGACTGGACGGCCCAACATTTCGGACTGCTCGGCGCGACCCAGCAGATATCACCGTCCTTCTTCATGCAGAAGTTGATACCTTTGCGCCATTCGTAATTCTGGTCGTAGTAGTTACATCGTGTATCAAGCAGCAAATTCCCGCCGATCGTACCCATGTTTCGAAGTATCGGAGTTGAGATCAACCTCGCCGCGTCCGCAATAAATTTGTAGTCGCGATTAATCACCGGATGTTCACAGATCTCGGTCAGCGACACCGACGACCCGATGACCATCCCGCCTCGGGCGTCAGCCCGGATCTGATGAAGCTCGCTCAAACGAGTTACCGAGATCACAGTCTTCGGAGTCTGTTGGCGGCGCTTCATGTTTGGATATAGATCGGTCCCCCCGGCAACGAACATCGCATCGCCACCCGCATCGGCGATCATTTTGACCGCGTCCGAGGTAGTCTTCGGCACACGGTATGTGAATTTAGGAAGTCGCATCATATGTTGTATCTATTCCCTCGAATGCACAGCTACGCGCGGCAATTCCTTTCCGTCCCCGCCTTCGGCTGGCGTTGCAACCCTGATTGGCTCCGGCCACTCTACCTGAGGCACCGATTTCGGACCGTAACGCGCACTCTTGCCCTGGGCCTTTGACCGAATTGCCGTCAGAACTTTCTCAGGAGTCGCGGGGACTTCGTCTATGCGCACTCCGACCGCGTCGTAAATCGCATTCACAACCGCAGGCGGCACCGGCAGCAGTGGGCCCTGCCCGACCTCCTTCGCGCCAAACGGTCCATTCGGATCGGGATCTTCAATCAATATGGTTTTCACATCGCACATCTCAAGCGTCGTCGGGCTCTTGTACTCGAGCATCGAGGGAAACTTATGTACAACGTTTCGATTCCCACGATAGGCCATCTCTTCCATCAGGACCTCGCCCAGACCCATATACACGCTGCCCTCCACCTGTCCCATAACGAGTGCCGGATTGATCGACTGGCCGACGTCGTGAGCGATCCAAACCCGCTCGACTACCACGATTCCCGTTTCCGGATCGACATCAACCTCGGCTACGGCGGCGGAGTAGCTATAGGCCGGCGACGGCCCAACGCCCGCACCTTTGTATCTTCCAGGCGACCGCGGAGGTGTGTAAGAGCCCACGGTTCCGATCGTCCCGAACTTCGATTCCGCAAGCTGAACGGCTTCGGCAAAACTCATTCCTCGTTCAGGGTCCTCGACGTCAAACACCCGGCGATCCGCAAATGCGATACACTCAGTCGGAACGTCGAGTTTTTCGGCGGCCGCTTTCGCCAATAACTCACGGGCACGTTCAGCCGCCTGCAGCGACGCGTGACCGGTCATCAGCGTAACGCGGCTCGAGTAGCTTCCAAGATCAACCGGGGTCAGATCCGTATCCGCGGTAATCACCCGAATATCGAACGGGTCGATACCCAGGACCTCGGCGACAATGTACGCGAGAATAGAATCCGATCCCTGACCGATATCTATAGAACCGCACATCACGCACACGCCGCCTTGCCGATCGAGCCGAAGCTGCACACCGGAATGCGGCATGTTGTTCCAGTAGATCGGCAGACCCGCTCCGCAAATATAGGAGCTGCAGGCAAACCCGACCCCTTTGCCGTATCCCAGTCTTTTGAACTTGGCCTGCCAGTCCGACGCTTCGACGACCTTGTCTATGCATTCGCCCAAACCGATACTGCCTACGCGAAGATAATTCGCGGTGATCGTGTTTGGCTTTACAAGGTGCGTGCGACGCATAGCAACCGGGTCAAGCTGGAGCTGTTCGGCGATTTTGTCAATTTGCACCTCAAGAGCAAACCTAGGTTGCGGAGTACCGTGGCCGCGCTTTGGACCGCAGGGCGGTTTATTGCTAAACACTCTGAGACCTTCAAACTTGTAGCGCGGAACATCATAGGTCACGGTCTGAAGCGCGCCGGTGTAAAACGTGCTCGCTACGCCGTAGCTCCCGTACGCGCCGCCGTCAAGAAATGAACGGAAGTGCATCGCGGTGATTGCTCCGTCGTTCTTCACGCCCGTCTTCACCCACATCAGAACCGGATGCCGTCCGCGATGGCAATAAAAGACTTCTTCCCGGGTAAGCGTTATCTTGACCGGGCGTCCGGTGATCATCGCAAGCTTGGCAATCGCCATCTCGTGATTAAACGGATCACTCTTGCCGCCAAAGCCTCCGCCGTTTGGTGTAGCGATTACTCGAATATGACTGGCGGGCATCCCGAGCACCTTCGCCAGCGCGCGATGAACGTAGTGCGGAGTCTGAGTCGAGCTCCATAGCGTCAGCTTTTCATCGGCATCAAAGTGCGCTACCGCCGCGTGCTGCTCCAAAGGCAGATGGGTGTTGCCTTCGTAGAAGAAAACGTCTTCACGTACAAGATCGGCTTCTGCAAAGCCTTCTTCCAAATCACCAAATTCCAGCGCGACCTTTTTGTGTACGTTGCCGCCGTCGCCGTATTCGTGGATGCGCGGCTCCTCGGTCGCGAGCGCGTCTTCGATCGATGAGATCGATTCGAGTTTTTGATACTCGACATCGATCAAATCCAGCGCGTCGAAGGCTGCGTCTTCGTCGATAGCGGCAACGGCGGCGATGGGATCGCCAATAAACCGGACTTTATCGATGCACAGCGTGTGTTCGTCCTCGCTGACGGGGAGAATCCCGTAGGGGATGGGCAGCTCCTTTCCGGTTATGACCGCAATGACACCGGGCAGCTTCAATGCTTTGGACACGTCGATGTGCTTGATAAGCGCGTGAGGAACCGGACTTCGCAGCAGCTTTGCAAAGAGCATTCTCGGAAGCACAATGTCATCAGCAAAACGAGTTTGGCCCGTGCATTTTGCGCGAGCGTCAACCTTGCGGAATGGTTTTCCGATAACCTTCTTTTGTCCGCCGTTGTATTTGTTGTCGGTTGTCATCTAATGGTCTCGCAATCACACCTCAAACCCGTAAATGCTTTCGCGCGGCACATCGACCTGTTCGCCGCGCATCCGGGCGGCGGCCAGCTCAACCGCTTCATAGATCTTGATGTAGCCGGTGCACCGGCAGAGGTTCCCTGCAAGCGCTTCCTGAATCACTTCGCGTTGCGGGCTGGGATTCTTCTCCAACAACTCCCTGGCAACCAGCAAAAACCCCGGCGTGCAATAGCCGCACTGCGCGGCGCCAAGATCGGCAAATGTTTCCTGGAGCGGATGGAGCTGTCCGCCTTCCGCCATTCCCTCGATCGTGGTCACCTGGCGATCTTCAGCGTCGAGGCCAAGAAATAGACACGAAAGCATCGGCTGACCATCGATCAACACAGTGCATACGCCGCATTCACCCAGCTCGCATCCGTGTTTCGTTCCGGTCAAGGCAAGATCCTCGCGTAAAACTTCGAGCAAGGTCTTGTGTGGAGCAAAGGCGACCTCTATGGCTTCGCCGTTAAGCGTGATCTGAATGTGCGCCTTTTGTTTTGTTGTCGCCATTGAATCGACCCCGAAGTAGCTACGAACTACTCATACGTTTGTAGCGGCGCGCTTTGAATTCATACCGCGGCAGCGTTCCCCGCGCGACTTGTTCAACGCTGACTCGAATATTCAGTTGAGAGCGAAACGCCGCAAGGACCGCCTCTTTCAACTCCGAAAAAGATTCCGGGTCATTGACCTCCAGCTTGAGTAGCAAATCATCCAGACCGGCTACTCGCCTGATCTCCACCTCGTACTCGACGATCGACGGCAAAGCGCGAAGCAGGTTGTCGATCATGCTCGGGTATAGATTCACGCCGCGCACTATCATCATATCGTCGGCGCGCCCAACGACCCCGCCTCTGATCCTCGCCAGCGTTCGACCACAAGGACAAGGTTCAGCCATCAACTCCACCAAATCACCGGTTCGGTAACGCAACACCGGCATCCCCGCGCGGCTGAGGGTGGTAACGACCAGCTCTCCCCGAGTACCTTCATCGATCGGTTTGGTGGTTTCGGGATCAATCACTTCGAAGATGAACTCGAGTTCGTTGAGATGAATGGCGCCGCTCTGAGCCTGACAATCAAAAGCCCAGGCGCCGGCTTCGGTCGCGCCGGCGTGGTCATAGCACGTAGCTCCCCACGCCTGCTCGATGCGACGCTTGACGCTCTCGACGCTCGCTCCTGGTTCGCCGGCGTGAATTGTGGTGTGAACGGCACTTGAGCGCAGATCAAGACCCATGCTTTCGGCAACCTCCGCCAGATGTAGCGCGTAGGTCGGTGTGCAAACAAGCACCGTACAATTATTGTCGATGATCATCCGCAGACGCTGCTCGGAACTGAGGCCGCCACCCGACAGACACAGCGCGCCGATGTGCCGAGCGCCATCGATTGCCGCCCAGTGACTCACGTACGGACCAAATGAAAAAGCGCAGAATACAAGATCGTTCTCGCTTACTCCTGCGCCGCGATACACATAACCCCAACCACGCGTCCATCTTTCCCAATCCTCGCGAGTATCGAGCCATTTAAGAGGCTGCGCGGTAGTGCCTGAGGTTTGATGTAGATAAGAATAGCGAGCCAGAGGATAAGTGAGCAGCCTTCCGTATGGCGGATAAGCCTGCTGCTCGGCGGTCAGCTCCGCCTTGGTGGTAAACGGCAAACGCTTGAGGTCTTCCGAGGAGCGCACGTCGTCAATCGTCAGGCCTGCGCTGTGAAACTTCTGTTGATAGAACTCGTTCGTCGCTAATTCCCGCACAAGACGGCTTAGCCGCTGGTTCTGTACCTCGAGCAGCCGCACCCGGTCCAGAGTCTCCATTTCGCGATCATAGAAATCAATCTGCTTCATTGCGTCATGATGGTATGCCGCTCGCGTCACCGGCCCCGCTTGTTGGGTTCAAAAACGTCCCGCCGTCGTGATGAAATATACTACCGGTTGACATGACAGGCAAGCGCATTATAATTCGCTCATATGAGAGAGGGTCCTCGGAAAGCTTTGATGTTGACGGCGCTGGGTGCGCATATTCGTGCGCTTCGATTAGCAGCAGGGCTG
>Ga0075428_100008591_pt1 | contig 11325 bp, 7 predicted proteins | sample RhiMetdeltSRZDD2_FD_75291 | JGI IMG/M metagenome (GOLD analysis project Ga0075428, IMG submission 75291) | Populus rhizosphere microbial communities from Tennessee, USA - Rhizosphere MetaG P. deltoides SRZDD2 | ecosystem: Host-associated > Plants > Roots > Rhizosphere > Soil | place: USA... | reverse complement strand
CTGCACAAGCTGCTCGTCGCCAACGGCCTGAGCAACGATTGGCTGCGGGCTTACCTCAACGACCTGATCTGCCTGCCGTTCTGGGTGCCGATCATGCTCTGGCCGCTGCGGCGGCTCGGTTTGCGAACTCACGATGGGCCACCCACCGCGATCGAGCTGGCTGTGCCGCTGGTGATCTTTGCCGCCGTGTTCGAGGTCTGGCTGCCCGCGACGAGCACCTTTGCGGGACTGGCCGTGCCCGATCCGCTCGACGTGCTGTGCTATGCCGGCGGCGGGCTAGCCAGCGCGCTGTTCTGGAATTGGCGCTACGGGACCAGAGCTGGCTACGAGGCCTTCAGCAAATAGCCGCGGCCGCGGATGGTCTGAATCAGCGGCTCCTCGAAGCCCTTATCGACTTTGCCCCGCAGCCGGTTGATGTGGACCTCGACGACGTTGGTCACGCCCTCCCAATCGGCCTCCCAGAGGTGTTCGCAGAGCATCTTGCGGGTCACGACCTGCCCGGCGTAGCGCATCAGGAATTCGAGCAGGCTGAACTCGGTGGGCGTGAGCGTGATCTCGGAACCGCCGCGGGTCACGCGGCGCGTGGCCAGGTCGAGCGCCAGCAGGCCGACCTCCAGCACCGTGCGGGGCCGCTCGCTGGCCCGCCGCAAGATCGCCTCCAACCGGGCCAGCAGCTCCGGAAATGCGAACGGCTTGACGAGATAATCGTCGGCCCCGGCCTTGAGGCCGCTCACGCGGTCATCCACCGACCCCAGCGCCGTCAGCATCAGCACGGGCGTCCGCACGCCCGTCTGCCGCAGGCGCTTGAGCAGGTCCAACCCCGGCAAATCCGGCAGCATCAAATCGAGCACCACCGCGTCGAATTTCTGGCTGCTGGCTTCTTCAAAGCCGCGCTGGCCGCTCTGCACCCAGCGGCAGGCGTGCCCGGATTCGCACAGCCCGCGATGCAGCGCTTTGCCCAGCGCCTGGTCGTCTTCGACGATCAGCAGTTCCATGTCGCTCGCTCTCCGAGACTGTCGCCAAAACTCGATTCTCGCCCGAAGTCCGCCGCTTGACGATGGGCACGCGGTTTTCTTGCGATTTATTAAGCTTCAGCAGCCGGCTGGCGAATCGCCGCTAATCGCCGCCGTGAAACGACTTAAGCCAGCCTTACCGAGATGTAACCTAAGTCACGTATTCCCTCCTGGGGCGGCCCGTCTAAAGTTGTCGAATCAGCTCCTGCTGACCCACACGCACGCCGCGTCTCCCTCCCGCCTCGCGGCCGATTGTTCGCACCCGTGACGATCTGCGGCTCATGACGACGGCCTCCCCGCCGGCATTCAACGTCGATCCGGCCCCTGCGCCACATTCCTCGGTCTCCGAGCGTGCGGAGCGCCTCGGCCGGCTGCGGAAAGCCCTGGAGCACGCCGCGCATTACCTGCCCGCCCAGGGGCCGATCAAGGTCTTCATCCACCACAACACGCTGCACGCCTTCGAGGACCTGCCGTTCGACGCGGGAGTCCAAGCGGGAGCGAAGCTGTTTGGCTGCCAGCCGTACCTGGCCGAAGACCGCTATCGCGAGATGCTGGCGACAGGCCGCATTCAGCACGCGGACTTGTTCGTCGCGCTGCTCGACGTACAGGGCGAGCGGGCCGACGACCTGCTCGGCTTCATGGGGACGCGGTTTCATTTCCGTCTGGCGATGCTCCAGCACCCGCTGCGCGTCGCGCCGGCCGCCGAGCTGCGGTGGTTCGTGGCCGAGACCGATGCCCTGACGCGAATGCGGGACGACGCGCCGCCGGAGGTCCGCGAGCGGTTCCTGCGTGAAACGCGGCACTGGGTGCTGCGCGACCTGCGCGGCAAGCCGGAAGCGACGCCGACCTGCCTGCACGACGTGTTCGAGCGTTTTGGGCGGGCGACGCTCGAATCCTGGTCCGACCACAAGTGGGAAGCGTTTTCGCTCCAGGCCTTGTGGCGCATCTGCCGCGCCGGCGTACACGGGCTGAAAGCTCACGCGGGACCGCCCGCCCCGGGCACGCGGCACCACGAGCTCTTGCGCGAAGCTACCGGCAGCGACTGCGACCAGTTGGTGCACGAGCTGCTGATTCCTTTTTGTTCCGCGTATCTGGACCAGGGCTATTCGCACTGGCCCTTGCCCGAGCGGGACGCGGGCCTGTTTCACTCCTTCGCGGCCGTTTATGGCCGGGAGGGCAACCTGCACCAGGCCTGGCTCGAGGATTTATCGACCGAGCTGGCGCGCATCACGCAAGCGGGAATCAGCCCAGAAGAATCGATCCTCGAATCGCTCGAGCTGCTGGGCGTGGAGCCGTCCGAGTGGGAGAGCTTTGTCACGTCCACTCTTTTGGCTCTCCGCGGCTGGGCCGGCATGATCCGCCAGGTCGAAATTCGCCGCGACAGCGTAGCCCACCCGATCCCCGAGGGCAGCCTCGGAGAACTCCTGGCCGTCCGGCTGATTCTGGACCGGCTGGCGGCGGCCTGGGTCGCCAAGGAAACTCTGGGCTACGACGGCCCGCTCGCCGACCTGCGGCGGGTGGTCCGCGCGACCGGATCGAAGCCCGGGACTTCCGGCGTCGAGCAGCGGGCGTTTCAGGTCTTTCAGCTCGCCCAGGCGCTGGGCTGGCTGCCGCAACATCTGGCGTCGCTCTCGAAGCGGGAGTGGATCGACCTCGTCCTCGAAATCGAGGATTTTCCAGCGATCAAGCGGAGGCAGGTCTGGCACGCCGCGTTCGAGCGAAGGCACCGCGTGCAAACGCTCGATGCGATTGCCCTGCACTCCCGGCGGCCGGCAGCACGCGTGCCGCAGCCGCGATTTCAGGTGATCTGTTGCCTGGACGAGCGCGAGGAGTCGTTCCGCCGGCATCTGGAAGAGGTCGCGCCCGAGGTGGAGACGTTCGGGGCGGCGGGGTTCTTCAACATCCCGATCTACTACCGCGGGGCCGCCGACGCCCACTACGTGCCGCTCTGCCCGATCGTCATCAAGCCGCAGCACTGGGTCGAAGAAGACGTCTGCTACACGCACGACGAGGCCCACGCCACCCGGGCCAGATTCCGCCGCGCCCTGGGCATGGCGTCGCACCAGATGCATCGCAGCAGCCTCACGGCGGCCGGCGGCGCGCTGCTCACGGCCGGCCTCGGCGCCTTGGCCTCGATTCCGCTGGTGGCCCGCGTCCTCTTTCCGCGGCTGACCGCGCGGATTCGCAGTCTGGCCGGCAGCATGGTCGAGCCCCCGCCGCAAACGCGGCTGGAACTGGAGCGGTCGCAGCCCACGCCGGGTCCGGAAGCGGGGCAAGTCGGGTTCACCCTCGACGAAATGGCCAACATGGGCGAGCGGCTGCTCCGCGACATCGGCCTGACCAGCAGCTTTGCCCGGATCGTCGTGGCCCTCGGCCACGGCTCGAACAGCCTCAACAATCCGCACATCTCGGCTTACAACTGCGGCGCTTGCGGCGGCGGCTGCGGCGGACCCAACGGCCGTTCGCTGGCCCATATCTTGAACGACCCGCGGATTCGCGAACGGCTGAAGCAGCGCGGCCTGGTCATCCCCGACGACACGATCTTCATCGGCGGCTGGCACAACACCTGCAACGACTACGTCAACTACTTCGACCTCGACCGCCTGCCCAAGTCGCACAAGGCCGAATTCGACCGGGTGCGGCGGGAGATCGAGGAAGCCTGCGACCGCAACGCCCACGAACGCTGCCGGCGGTTCATCTCCGCTCCGCTCAACATGTCGTTTCCCGCGGCCCGCAGGCACGTCGAAGCCCGCTCGGAAGACCTGGCCCAGACCCGCCCCGAATGCGGACACGCCAGCAACGCTCTGTGCATCGTCGCCCGCCGCAGCCGCACGCGGGGGCTGTATCTCGACCGCCGGGCGTTCCTCACGTCGTACGACCCCACGCAGGACGACGAGCAGACCAGCACGCTGGTGCGGCTGCTCAGCGCCGCCGTCCCGGTCTGCGCGGGCATCAATCTCGAATACTACTTCTCCTACGTCGATAACGTCGGCTACGGCTGCGGCACGAAGCTGCCGCACAACGTCACGTCGCTCCTGGGCGTGATGGAAGGGATGACCAGCGACCTGCGGCCGGGGCTGCCCTGGCAGATGGTCGAGATTCACGACCCGGTGCGGCTCTTGTTCATCATTGAGACGACGCCGCAAAAGATGGACTCGCTGCTGGACCGCTTCCCGGCCATCGGCAAGCTGTGCCGCAACGGCTGGGTGCAGGTCGCGACGCTGGACCCCGACTCGACCGCGATTCACGTGCTGAAGAACGGCCGCTTCGAGCCTTACCGGCCTGAATCCACCGAGTTGCCGAAAGTGGCCGCCTCGGTCGATTGGTACCGCGGCTGGCGCGAGAACCTCGGGTACGCCCAGATCGAAACTTGATGCCTTTCATGTTCCACGCCATCGCACTGACGCCGCTCAACTTGCTGGGACTGACCGTGGTCGCCGTTCCCGTGCTGCTGGTGGCGGCGCTGGGTCTGCCGTTCTTGTATGGCCGCCCGCTCAGCGAGCGGTGGATCGGGCGAATCGTGCAATCCGGGATGATCGTGGGCTTATTGGCTTCGCTGGGAGTGCTGGGGCTGATGCTGGCTCAGGGCACGCGCTCGGTGACGCTGGACTTGGGGCACTGGGTTTCCCTGCCCCACTTTCATTTCGCGTTCAAGTTCGTGTTCGACCGCCTGTCGGTGCCGTTCGCGATCCTGTCGTTCGTGCTCTGCGGCACGATCGGAGCATTCGCCAACAAGTATCTGCATCGCGAGCCGGGCTTCGCCCGATTCTTCATGCAATACGCCCTGTTCGTGATGGGCATGATCTTCACCTCGCTGGCCGGCACGATCGAATCGCTGTTCTTCGGCTGGGAGCTGGTCGGCGTGTCGTCCGCCATGCTGGTAGCGTTCTTTCACGAACGCACGGCGCCCGTGCGGAACGGGCTGCGAGTCTGGATCGTGTATCGCATCTCCGACGCGGCGCTGCTCGTGGCGGCGGTGGTTTTGCACCATTTGCGCGGCGAGGGGGACTTCTCGGCCTTGATGGGCACCTATCCCTGGCCGGAAAGCCACACCGTTCTCACCGGCAATGAGCCGCTGATCATCGGCCTGCTGCTGCTCGTGGCTGCGGCCGGGAAATCGGCGCTGGTTCCGTTTTCGGGCTGGCTGCCGCGGGCGATGGAAGGACCGACTCCCTCCAGCGCCGTGTTTTACGGGGCCCTGTCGGTGCATCTGGGCGCCTACTTGCTGCTCCGTGTCAGCCCGCTGCTCGACGCTTCGCCGACGCTCAGCGCCCTGGTGCTGATTCTGGGCCTCGTTTCCGCGATGTTCGGCGCGCTGGCCAGCCGGGCCCAGACCGACGTCAAGTGCGCGCTGGCCTTCGCCTCGCTCACGCAAGTCGGCCTGATTGTGGCGGAGATCGGCGCCGGCCTGCCGCGGTACATCCCCCTCGTCCACATCCTGGGGCACGCCTGCCTGCGGACGCTCCAGTTTCTGCGGGCCAGCAGCGTGCTCACCGACTTCCGCCAGCTGGAAAACGCCATCGGCTCGCGGCTGCCGCCGTTCAGCAGCCCGCTGGGCCGGTTCGTCCCCGCCGCGCTGCGCGTGCCGCTGTATCGGCTGGCCGTGCAGCGCGGGTACCTCGACGCCCTGCTCTTCGAGTACATCGCCCGGCCGGTGCTCGGCCTGTTCCGCTGGTGCGACTCCTTGGAGCGGCGCTGGACCGATTTTCTTTCCGGCGGCCAATCGCGCGAGTCCGATCGCGCCCTGGGAGCGGCCAGCACGCTGGACGATCTGTCGCTATGAACCTGGACCTTCCACTCTTGGAGCTGGCAATCCTGATTCCCCTCGCGGGGGCGGCGATCGTATCGCGGATCGGCAACTCCGATCAGGCCCGCCTGTGGTGCCTGGGATTTTGCGGGGCGGCGTTTGCCTGCACCGTCGGCGAGTGGCTGGATTTTCACACGCTGCACGCCGAGATTGCGCACGACCCGGGCCTCTTGGCCCGCTCGATGGGGGACTTTCTGGAAATCGACGCCCTCAGCGCCCCGCTCCTGCCGCTGACGGCGCTCATCTATCTCTTGACCGCGATCGCTACGCTCCGCACGAAGATCCGCCGCTTCTCGTTCGCGGGCACGCTGCTCTCGCTGGCTCTGGCCCTGGCAGTGCTCAGCTGCCGCAATCCTTGGGGCATCATCGGCCTGCTGGCGCTGCGGACGGTCGCGCCCTACCTGGAGCTGCGGGCCCGCGGCAAGCCGACGCGGGTCTACGTCCTGCACATGGCGCTGTTCGTCGTGACGCTGGCCGCCGGCTGGCTGTTCGTCGAGCTGGAGGGCCTGCACCGGGCCCACTCGCTGTGGGCCGTGCTGCCGCTCTTGATTGCCGTGCTCATCCGCACCGGCGGCTTCCCGTTTCACTGCTGGGTGACCGACCTGTTCGAGCACGCCACCTTCGGCACCGCCCTGCTCTACCTGACGCCGATGATGGGGGCCTACGTCGCGGTCCGCCTGGTCGTGCCGATCGCGCCGGAGTGGGTGCTGCAAAGCATCGGCCTGATTTCGCTGGCCACCGCGGTCTATAGCGCCGGCATGGCCCTCGTGCAGCGCGAAGCCCGGCGGTTTTTCTCATACATCTATCTGAGCCATTCCGCGCTGGTGCTGGTCGGGCTGGAGACGCTCAATCCGATCGGCCTGACCGGAGCGCTGTGCGTGTGGCTCTCCGCCGCGCTGTCGCTGGCGGGTTTTGGCCTGACGCTCCGCGCCCTGGAAGCCCGGCACGGCCGCCTCTCGCTGACGAACTATCACGGCGTTTACGAGCACACGCCGCTACTGGCCGTCTGCTTTCTGCTGACGGGCTTTGCCTGCGTCGGCTTTCCCGGCACTTTCGGTTTTCTGGGCACCGAGCTGCTCGTCGATGGGGCCGTGCAGACCTTTCCCCACATCGGCGTGGCTGTCGTGATTGCCGCCGCACTGAACGGCATCGCCGTCGTGCAGGCCTATTTCAAACTGTTCACCGGCACGCGGCACGTATCCACCGTCCCGCTGCAGATCGGCCTCCGCGAGCGGCTGGCGGTCCTGTCGCTCGCCGCGCTCATTCTGGGCGGTGGCATTTTCCCGCAGCTGATCGTGCCCGCGCGGCACCATGCCGCCGAGCGAATCCTCAGCCAGCGCGAGCCGCCGAAACCCGCCGGTTTGCATCCTGGCGAAACGGCGCAATTTTCGGCAAAGTCGCGTCCGCCGAAACCCAAGTGAATGCCGGCCGAATTACAAACCCGTCAACTTGGCGGGACGATTTCGAGGAAACAAGTATTCTGAATCCCCGTAGCTCGCACGAATCCAAATCCTCCCATGCAAAATCACCAACCGCCCGCGGTGAAGGACGAAAGCTCGTGGGTCGAGCGCCTGCGGAGCGACGTCCTGGCCGGCTTCCTGGTGTTCCTGATCGCCTTGCCGCTCTGCCTGGCGATCGCCAAGGCCAGCGGCTTTCCCGAAATCGCCGGCGTCTTCACGGCGATCGTCGGCGGCTTGGTAACTCCCTGGCTCAGCAACAGCCAGCTCACGATCAAGGGCCCGGCGGCCGGCATGATCGTGATCGTGCTCGGCGCGGTGACCGACTTCGGCTTCACGCCGGGACCGACCACGCCGGAGGCGATTGCCGGCAACCTCGCGGCCTACAAGATGGCCCTGGCCGTCGGCGTCGTCGCGGCCGGCATTCAGATCCTGTTCGGTTTGTTCAAGGCGGGCTCGCTGGGCGATTTCTTCCCGTCGTCGGCCGTTCACGGCCTGCTGGCGGCGATCGGCGTGATCATCATCAGCAAGCAGGTGCCGGTTGCGCTGGGCGTAGTACCACACGCCAAGGAGCCATTGGAGCTGCTGGCGGAGATTCCCTCAGAACTTCAGCACCTGAATCCCGAAATCGCTGCAATCGGGTTTGTCAGCCTGCTGATCCTGTTCCTGTTTCCACTGATAAAAAACTCGTTCCTTCGCAAAATTCCCGCGCCGATGATCGTGCTGGCGGCGGCGGTGCCGCTGGGACTGTACTTCAACTTGAGCCAGCAGCACGACTACACGGTGCTCGGTCATCACTACACGGTCGGCAACAAGTTCCTGGTCAACGTTCCCGCCAGCCTGGCTAGTGCGGTCACGTTCCCCGATTTCTCGGTGTTCACGAACACCGCCCTAGTCTGGAAGGCCCTGAAATGGGTGGTGATGTTCTCGCTGATCGGCAGCCTGGAATCGATGCTCAGCGCCAAGGCCGTCGATATTCTCGATCCGCAGCGGCGAAAGACGAATCTCAACGGCGACCTCCTGGCCGTGGGCTTCGCCAACCTGGTCAGCTCGGCGATCGGCGGCCTGCCGATGATTTCGGAAATCGTCCGCAGCCGGGCCAATATCGACAACGGCGCGAAGAGCAAGTTCGCCAACATGTTCCACGGCATTTTCCTGCTGCTGGCGGTGGCGTTCGCGGCGCCGGCGATCCGCATGATCCCGCTGGCCGCGCTCGGCGCGATGCTCGTCTACACGGGCTTCCGCCTGGCCCATCCCCGCGAATTCCTGCACGTCTACAAGATCGGCCGCGAGCAGCTGGTGGTGTTCGTGGGCACGATCATCGCCGTGCTGGCGACGGACCTCTTGATCGGCATCTTCATCGGCATCGGCATCGAGCTGCTGATTCAGTTCATCAACGGCGTGCCGCTGGTGTCGCTCTTCCGGCCCGACGCCGAGGTGCGGCAGATTGACGAGCGAACCTGGCTGATCTGCCCGCGGCGGAGCGCCGTGTTCTTCAACTGGCTGCCGATTCGCAGCAAGATCGAGCGCTACGGCCTGGCCCAGAATATGAACGTCATCGTCGATCTGTCGCAGACGCAGCTGGTCGATCATACGGTGATGGAAAAGCTGCACCAGCTGGAGCGCGAGTTCGCCGAGCGGGGCATCGCCCTGGCAATCGTCGGCCTGGACGACCACGTGCAGCTTTCCGAGCACCCCGCCGCCGCCCGCCTCCGCGGTCCGACGACGCCGACTCGCGCGGCCCATGCCGCCGCGGCCGCAGCCGAGCGCAAGGAAGAGCTGGTCGCGAACTAGCCCGATTCCAGGATCACGTTGGCGTACTGCACCGTGTCTCCGGTGCGGATCAGCCCGATGGCCCGTGGCACGCGCTGCTTGAAGGTCACGTGCGGCTCGTAGCTGACGCGGACGCCGGCCAGCGCCTCGGCAAAGCGGGCCTGCGTGGCCGGCGTATTCTCCCGCTGGAATTCTTCGGCCATCCAGGCCTCGGCGATGACGAAGTTCGGCCTGATGGCCGCGAGCACCTGCACCACCGTCGGCACGTCATCGACCAGCGACAGGTCGATCGTCTCCAGACCCGGCCACGACGGGAAGCCGCGGTCCGCAATCACCAGCCAGTTCGTATGCCGCACCCGCGCCAGCAGCGAGAGGACGTGCGGATTGAGGATTCCCGTTTTGAGCATGGCTTAGGACGGTCGGTCGGTGGTCAGTGGTCGGTAGCTCGGTTAGGTCAGGCAGCCGACCAACCGACCAACCGACTGACCGACTGACCGACTGACCGATCTACTGGTTCTCATCGATCCGTTTTTGCCAGGCCGCGGCTGCGTCGCGATAGACGCGGAGCACGGAATCGCGCTCCTGGTCGTCGGCAAAGACCGCCTGCTGCTGAATCTTGGCCAGGCTGGCCTGCATCTCGGCCAGCATCCCGCGGGCCACTTCGGGCTGGAACAGCCGGCGGCCGCCGACTTCGATGTAGATCGGGCTGGTGTGGGCGAAGAGCGGTTTGCCCAGTTCGCTCTGGCCGGCGTCGTCGGGAACGCGGAGGGCCAGCCAGCCGGAGCCGCTGATCCGCAGCGTGTGCTCGACGCTCGCCGAGGAATGACCTGCGTCGCGCTTGGCGGCCGCCGAATAGACGACCGCGCCGTTATGGATCAGCTCCACGCGGCGGAATTCCTGCCGGGCGATGGCCCGGCCCTGAATCCGGATTTCGTCGCCCGCTTTCGCCGCGATCGTGCCGCCGATCGGTTGGCCGGCGGCGCTCAGCTCCAAGAGCGGCCCGTTGGTGATATACGACCGGCCGGCCGCCAATTCCGCGAGCCACCGCTGAGGCGTCAGCTCGCCGGCCAGCGGCACATAGACCCGCGAGAAGTCGTAGATGAACCAGTCGGTGCCGGTCGAGAACGGGACCTTCATTCCGACGTTGAGGTAACGGTAATACGTGTCGGCGTAGCCGCCGTGATCGCCGCCGTCGAAGATGTTCTGGGCGTGGAGCAGGCCGCCGATCCAGTTGGGAATGTCTTCGTGCCCGAACGTATTGTGGCACCAGATGACGGTCGCGCCGTCCTCGCGGGCCGTCTTGATCCCGCGCTGCAAGGGAATGCCGTCGGTCCCTTCGCGCATGATGCCCGGCCCGATGCTGACCGGCTCGATCCGCTTCAAGATGTTCAGCAGCATCACGTGGCCAAAGCCCTCGCCGCCCGTGCCAAAATTGTGGCGGTGCTCCTGGCCATTGCCGAACTTGACGGCCCCTTGCGAGAGCCGGCCGAAATCGCCTTCGGTGAGCGTGTTGGTGATGTAGTCCCGCTCGTCGGGAATCCGCCGCAGCAGTGAGACGAACACCAGATCCAGGCCATCGCCCGCCGGCGTCAGGCGGAGATAGCGGTCCATCTCGGCGTGCGTCAGCTTCATCAGATGCAGGTGGGTGTTGCCGGCCACCAGCTGCTGCTGGCGGGCGTTATAGAACCGCACGAGCGGACACTTCACCTCCACTGTCCTCCGCTCGCCCGGATCGACTTCGGTGGCGAACAGCTCTGTCTCCAGGCCGTGAAACGCCTCGACCTTCAGCCTGGCCCGCGGCACGCTCAAGGTCGCGCCGGCCGGCAGCGTGTACCACTGCTCGGCCCGGTGAATCTCGTCGCGGAACGACAGCGGCTTGCCGCTGGCCAGATTCGTGATCCGCACCAGGCCGCCGACACTGCGCTTGTCCAACTCCAGCGTCAGCGTTACCTGCACGGCATTCTTGTCGTCCGCCGCCGGCGCAGGCTCCGCCTGCTGCTTCTGCACGGCTTGCTGCGCTGCCTGGGCCTTCACGAACAAATGAGCGGTGTGGTCGTGAGCCAAGAGGCCCGCGGCGACGGCCAGCAAAGCAGTCAGATTCATGACAGTCCCCCAAGGTGTTTCTTAAAGGCTGTACTCACAGGCGACGCCGAACTGACCCGCGGCCGCCGCGGCGTAGGCCCGGCGCATCACGTCAAACGCATCGCGGGCGAACTCTAACTCCTGGGCTACCGTGGCTTCAATCGTCTCCGTGTCCAAGCTCGGCGTTGCTCGC
>Ga0075428_100008587_pt1 | contig 11330 bp, 10 predicted proteins | sample RhiMetdeltSRZDD2_FD_75291 | JGI IMG/M metagenome (GOLD analysis project Ga0075428, IMG submission 75291) | Populus rhizosphere microbial communities from Tennessee, USA - Rhizosphere MetaG P. deltoides SRZDD2 | ecosystem: Host-associated > Plants > Roots > Rhizosphere > Soil | place: USA... | reverse complement strand
TCTGCTCGAGCAAGAGCGGAATGTCGTCAACGCGTTCTGTGATGATGCTTTGGATTTCATTCATCCCCAGAGCTTAACGCAATCTCCGATTTACCTCCAAATTTGGACGAACCGTAAGTGGGGTTGTTCTTCGTCTGGAAAAAGCGAAATATTCCATGCCATGACTGCAAGAGAGATGATTGCCTGCATGCGATGCGGTTCTCGATATTGTGCTCGTAACGGTTCAGCCAGGGTGAGAATGGCTTCAGAAATTTTGATGGCAGGGCGTGTTGGCTGAGGAGAGGGAGCGAACCTGTGTGCACGTGCTGGGCTCCTCTGCTGCTTCGCCACTTTTCTCGTGTGCTTTGATTGACGCTTCTTCGCCATTGAGCACCTCCTGCTTCTTCCTGTCATGTCCCCTGACGTTTGGCTTTCTGGGACGTCAAACAAATCAGACACGCTCCCACCACGGCTTTCCACCGGAAACATACTTGTTGAGCGTACGCTCTCCTCGTCTCTCACGCAATCTTTCGTCATGACCCCCGGAGATGTGGTGAACACGGTGACCTGTACAGTCTCTCTCCGTCACTGTAACCCGTGACCAGTGAACCTCCCTCGCCACGCAGATACCCCAACCAACATGACCAGAGGGATTCCACCAGACGATGCGTCAATGTACGAGGTGAGCGTCCCGAGCGTCCCTGCCATGGAGCACACAGTATGGCGTAAAATCAGCGGGTGGGACACTTCGGACAGGTGGGACACTTGGTGACAGACATGCGTATGAAAGCCCTATAGTTGTTCAGGGGGTCCATTCCTGTTCTAACACCGCATAATAATGGAGGTCGATAAACTCCCCATCCACACACCGTGCCTCCCTTAATCTGCCTTCATGCTGGAAGCCTACTTTTTCAAAGCACCGCCTGGACGCGATATTGTCTCCATGAATCACGGCATAGACCCGATGCAGGTAATACTTGGCCAATGCCAGGGTGGTGAGACGTGTGACCGCCAGTGCTCCCACCCCTTGGTTCCAATACTGTTTTTCGCCAATGACAATGCCTATTTCGCAGCTTCGATGGATCGTATCAATATGGGAAAGCGTACCGTAGCCGATGAGCGTCTTATCCGCGTACACCGCGCAGAGTTGATGCGCGGCTCGGGAAAAATACTGCGTATACCACGCCTGGACCTCTTCGAGGGTCATGATGCCCTGAGGTAAATAGCGGGTGACCGCAGGATCATTTCTCCAGCGAGCCATATCAGCCAGACGGTCGGGGGGAAAATCGTCGATGGTGATATCGTACATGGACGGTCCTTCTGCATCGAGCCACCAGAGGTGACTGCGTCAGGGAGGCGGGAGGCACGGCAGACTGTCTCAGGGTGAGACGCGCTCGCCCTCGTGGAATACGGGTAGTACCTCCCGCGCCAGCATGTCCATCGCCGGGAGGGTCTGCGCTCTATCGCTTTTTCGCCACCCCTGGACTGCCTGTGATGCGTAGGAGGGGACACCCGGTGCCATGCGTGCTCCACACCTCTGAGGCAACTCACAGCAGGGGTATGGGACAGGCTCTACACGATGACCTCGTAAATCTCGCGTCGCCCTTCCACGGCACCCCCGTTCATGGCAGCGATGACCTGCTGGGTCGCCGTATCGGGATTGACAAAGAACCCGCGCTCCAACGTGAAGAACTGATCCAGGCTCTCCGCCTCAAATTCCCAGATCACCGTATCCATGGGACCCGACATATCGGCGTAGATTTTGCCCTGGGCGAATCCTGCTTGCGCCATCATGACCTGATTCAGGGTTTTGAAGACCGCAATGAGTTCTGGCGCTTTGCCGCGTTGTGCTCGAAACACTTCCCGAATCATATACATCAGCCGTCTCCTGTCCACAGTGCCCACCACAACCACCACGGGAAATGTGGTGGCGGAATGGGCGTATCATACGCTACGTCTGTGTCCCTGGGAAAGCCCCAGGACAGCGACACGACTGTGCGGTGGCCCTGGTTTACTTTCTTACCGCTGATTTTGGCTGATTTTCTTACCGGTGATAATAATGGCCGTCCGAGAGCCTCGTGTGTCTTGGATAGAAGACGTATGATTTGTATTGCGATGCGAGCGGCGCGGGGATATCATGTCGTCCTGTACAGGTCAACGCATTTGAGAAGGCGAGAGGATGAACGGGCCGCCACGAGCGGGTTCGACAGCACGCGCCCTCCAGGCACAGGGCCTTGAAACCGCGCGGACCAGCGCGCTCCCTCGGCGAGCGGGGGCCGGTGAGCCCGGCCGGGGCCATCCGGGCAAACCGGTCGGCGCGGTCGTCGCGGCGGCCACAGTGCTGCGCACGTTGCACGCCGCGGAGCGGCCGTTGAAGGCGAGCGAGGTCGCCCGTGCCGCGGGCCTCCATCGCGGCACGGCCTACAACATCCTGCGCACGCTGTATGCCGAAGGGTTTGTCGGCTACGACGAGGCGACCCGCAGCTACGCGGTTAGCCTGCACATCCTCGAACTCGCCTATGGCGTGTTGCGGCGCAGCGGGCTGCTGGACCTGGCGCGGCCGCTGATGGAGGCGGTGTGCGACGCGCACGGCGTGTCGGTGTACCTGTCCAAGGTGCTGGGCCCGTCGTCGCTGCTGCTGCTGGACTGGGTCGGCGCCGCGTTCCGCACCGATCTCTATGTCACCGTCGGGCGGCAGTACCCTGGCCCGGCCGGTGCCTCGGGGGTGATCATGGCCGCTTTCGGCAGCGGCAGCGAGGCCGAACTGGCGGCGCTGTTCTCGCGGGTCGCCTGGTACCGCAAGCCGTCCTTTGGCGATTTTCTAGCCCGTGTCAGAGAGGCCAGACAGTCCGGTTTCGCGGTGGATTGCGGCACGATGTTTCAGGGCATCACGCAAGTGTCGGTGCCGGTGCTGTCGCCGTCATGGGAACTGCTGCTGGTCCTGACCGCGGCAGGACTTGCGCACGACATCGACAGCGACGCCGTCGGACTGCTGAGCCGCGCGATGCAATCCGCGGCGGCGCGGCTTACCGAAAGCGTGCGTTTGCTGCGTCTCGAATGATTTTCCAATGACGCGATTGAGGGGAAGACAGCATGGACGGATCGCCAGCAGTTCCCAATGGCCCTTCGACTGAGACAGTCACCGATTTCGACGCGATCGTGATCGGTGCGGGAGTGTCCGGCCTCTACCAGCTCTACAGGCTGCGCGAACTCGGGCTCAAAGTGCGCGTATTCGAAGCCGGCACCGGTGTCGGCGGCACCTGGTATTGGAACCGCTATCCCGGCGCGCGCTTCGATTCGGAAAGCTGGACCTACGGTTATTCCTTTTCGCAGGCACTGCTCGACGAATGGGACTGGGAAGAACACTTCGCCGCGCAGCCGGAGACCGAGCGCTATCTGAATTACGTCGCCGACAAGTTCGATCTGCGCCGTGACATCCAGTGCAAGAGCCGGGTAACCGCTGCACACTATCAGGAAGACACGCGCACCTGGGACGTCACCCTGGAGGACGGTCGGCGCTACTCCACGCGCTTCCTGATCACCGCCGTCGGCGTGCTCTCGGCGGCGACCATGCCGACCATCCCCGGCGTCGCGACCTTCCAAGGCCAGTCCTGCCACACCCACGACTGGCCGAAGGAGCCGGTGCGCTTCGAGGGCAAGCGCGTCGCGGTGATCGGCACCGGCGCGACCGGTGTGCAGACCATCACGGAAGTGGCCAAGACCGCCGGCCATCTGACCGTGTTCCAGCGTACCCCCCAGTGGTGCGCGCCCTTGCACAATGCCAAGATCGGCAAGGAGGAGATGAGCCGGATCCGGGCCAAGTATGCCGAGATCTTTGCGCGCTGCCAGGAGACTTACGGCTGCTTCATCCATGCGACCGACCCGCGTGCTACCCATGAAGTGACGCCCGAGGAGCGCGAAGCATTCTGGGAAAAGCTCTACGGCGAACCCGGCTTCGGCATCTGGATGGGCAATTTCCGCGACATCCTGGTGGACCGCGAGGCCAACACGCTGATCTCGGAGTTCCTCGCGCGCAAGATCCGCCAGCGGGTCACGGATCCGGCGGTCGCCGCGAAGCTGATCCCGACAAATCACGGCTTCGGCACGCGTCGGGTACCGCTCGAAAGCGGCTATTTCGAGGTGTACAACCAGCCCAACGTCACGCTGGTCGACCTCACCGAGACCCCGATCGCGCGCATCACCCCGACCGGCATCACGACCAGCGACGCCGCGTACGCGTTCGACATCATCATTTATGCGACCGGTTTTGACGCGATCACCGGCGCTTTCGACCGCATCGACATCCGCGGCGTCGACGGGGTGTCGCTGAAGGCGAAGTGGCAGGACGGGCCGCAGACCTTTCTCGGCATCCTGGTCGATGGCTTTCCGAACATGCTGATGGTGATGGGCCCGCATGCCGGGCTCGGCAACTTCCCGCGCGCTGCCGAATACAGCGCGGATTGGGTGACCGGGCTGATCCGCTTCGCGCGCGACCGTGCCCTGACCCGCATCGAGGCCACCGCGGCGGGTGCCCATGCCTGGACCGACCACGTTCTTGCGGCGAGCGCGGGCTTGCTGTTCACCGAAGTCGACTCGTGGATGACGGGCATCAACCGCAATGTCGAGGGGAAGCAGGTCCGCCGGATCATGCGCTACAGCGGCGGCCACCCCGCCTTTCGCGCGCGGTGCGAAGCGGTGGCAGCGGACGGGTACCGCGACCTGGCGCTGGCTTAAGGCGCCGCAGCCGCGGCACCTGCTTGCCTTCGGGCGCGTGGCTGCGCAAGGACTTCCCGGCTACGCGGCCCAGTATAAACGATGGAGAGCGCTATGGATGTCGGCATGATGATGGTGTTCGCCAGCTACGGCTGGGAGGACTGCTCCGACGCGCGGGTGTGGGACGAGGAGATCCGGCTGGCCCGGCTCGCCGCCGATCTCGGCTTTGACTGCTTATGGTCGGCCGAGCACCATTTCAATGACTACTCGTTCGTGCCCGACAATCTCCAGCTGATGACGTACCTGACGGCCCTCTGCCCAAAGGTCGCTCTGGGCACCGCCGCCGTGATCGTGCCGTGGCACGACCCGCTGCGCGTAGCCGAGCAGGCGGCGGTCCTCGACATGCTGAGCAAGGGGCGGCTTCGCCTCGGTCTCGGTCGCGGCCTGGCGCGGCGCGAGTTCGCCGCCTTCCGCCTCAGCATGGACGAGTCGCGCGAGCGCTTCGACGAGGCAGCGCCGATGATTGTCAACGCGTTGACGACCGGCTTTATCGAGGGCGACGGCACGTTCTACAAGCAGCCGCGCATCGCGATCCGGCCGCGGCCGCAGCACTCGTTCGACGGGCGCATCTACGCCGTCGCATCGAGTGAGGACTCGATCGATTCCGCTGCCAAGCTCGGTGCCCATATCGTCATGTTCGCCGACCGCCCGTGGGAGATGCGGCTGCCCAACATCGAGCGCGGCCGCGAGCTGCACCGCAAGTATCACGGCACCGAGCCGCCACAGGTCATGCTGACCGAGTTCGTCGTCTGCGGCACCAACCTGGCTGCGTGCGAGGAGGAGGCGCGGCAGTATCAGGGGAAATTCGTCGAAAGCAATTTCTACCACTATGAATTCCTCGGCGATCACTTCAAGACCGTGCAGGGCTACGACGCCTACCAGCAGAAGGCGGAGATCGCGCGCAAGGGCGGCCTCGAGGGCGCGGTCGATGGCTTCATGAAGGCAGCGAGCTGGGGCACGCCTGACAAGATCCTGCGCGGCCTCGAGGAGCGGCGGAAGATCATCGGCGATTTCGAGCTCAACGTCGCCTTCCGCTTCGGCGGCACGCCCTACGAGGTCGCCGAGCGGGGCCTGAAGCTGTTCGCCAAGGAGGTGCTACCGGTGCTGCAGGCGCAATCCCCGACGCCGGCACGGCAAGCGGCCGAGTGATGCGCTGCCTGGCGTGATCATGCGACATGCATGATGCGTTGGCGCTGAGGTGGCGGTTCGTGGGATCGACGTGGCCCGGCCGTTGCGCGAGCCGGATCTCGGGCGGATACTGCTCGCGCTGGGCAAGCATGGCGTGCTGCCGCTAAGCCTTGTTGGATACAAAGCATCTGCACTGACCTACGCCTCCACCCATGATCAGCTCCTGGTGGCTTCCTGTGTCTGCCCTCTCGATCCAGCACAGCGTGTTGACATGGCCTGCGTCCATCGATACCATGCGGCCTTCGCCGCTGCTCCTTTGTGGCCTCCGGCAATGCTCGCACGCACGACGGTCTTGACCGTGCCGCACTGTCGATACCGCCACGGACTGCACCCATGATCGACAAGGGCGGCACAAGACCATCCAGCGCTGCACTCTACCGCTGCCGTCTGTCTGGGCTGTCTCCAGGCGGTACCAGACGACGCCAGGCCATACAAACCAATGGTGTTAGTCTTTCACAAACTAAAATCAGCCATCGAGAGGGGCACGAAGCCAGACGCATAGGGCTGGAAGCCCTGCCACTGGACGAGCACGTTGAAGGCCACCATGGTGAATGCCAGCCGGGCGTGAAAATACTCCCACCCGCGGTGCATAACCCGCTTGAAGTGGCACACCACGGTCAGCATGGAGAGCACCGTCTCTACGAGCATGCGGTCCTGCCACTCGCCGCGCTGACAGAGTGTGAGATTGCTCGGATCACCCTCCGCCGCATGAAAGGCGGTATCACTCAGGACAATCATGCGCTCCTCAAACTGTCGAATGAGCCACGGAAAGGTGTTATCCGCGACATGGGCCGTGGCACAGTCCCACGCGACGACCAAGCCATACTGATTCAACAACAGACAGAGTTTCCCCCCGACCATCCAGCGAGGATGCGAGAGGCCTTTGCGGCCGATCTGGTGGGAGCTCCGGTCTTCCGGCATGGGGTGAATCAGCTCGATCCCATAGGTGTCGATGACGCCGAGCACCGTTGGAGCGCCCAAGAAGGCCTGGGCCCAATCCTGATGCGTCACGAAGAGGCGCAAGAGCCGCATCCGCTCAGGGAGCCGGGGAAATAAGGCGCGATAGTCGCGCGTCAGCCAGCGATAACATGCACGGGTACCCACACCTTTCAGGGCATGGAGCAGCCCCAACGTGACGACCGCACTGGGCCAGAGGTCGCTTTCCGGTAGGAATGGAGAAATTTGTTACGCTAAGGGGTAGCACGAGAGAGTCGGTCTCGCAGTACCCTTTAAGCGGTCCGCTCAATTTATCGCTGTTTGTAGCAGCGCAGACCCTGCGAAATAGGTGAGAATCTCCTCTCTGTGTCTGATCTGATCTCACGCCCACAGGAGAGGCTCATCCATGCGGTGCTCTCGTACGTCCATCAACTCTTCAACACCGAACAATGTCAAGCCTACATCCATACGCTGCGGTGGAAAGATCGACCCCTCCAGTGTAGTGTCCCCGGTGCCAGAGCCAGGACATCGATCCGTGGGGGCAGTACCACTACCGCCCCGGGTGCAAACGCTACTGGTGCAACGGCTGTCAACGCACCTTCAACGACCTGACCAATACGCTACTCCATCAGAGCAGGCGGTCGCTGGCATACTGGATTCTGGCGACGTTTCTGCTCTGTCTCTCGTGTTCGTCGCGGCGTATTACCCGAGAGCTAGGCGTCCATAGCCAGACCAGTTATCGCTGGTGCTGGTGGCTGCGCAATGCGGCCGTGTCCTATGAGATGCACCGCCAACTGGACGGTACGGTGGAAGCGGATGACCTCTACCATACCGCCGGCCACAAGGGACAAGCCAAGCAGGGCGGGAAGAAGTCGTTGGGGCGCCGACCGCGTGGGCGACGGAAGAAGCGTGAGCCAGGCCGGGGCCATTATGACAAAGACCGGCCGGCCATCATCGCGTGGGTCAGCCGCCAGGGGGCGGTCGTCATCCACGCGACCAGGGATTTCACCGTGAGGACGGTACAGAAGGCGGCGGATCTGGCAGTCCAAGCAGGCAGTCGCCTCTATACCGACTCGGCCAGTAGCTATCGGGCGGTGAAGGGCTACCTGCACGAGTTCGTCAATCACACCCAGAAGGAGTACGCACGGGGTGACGTGCATGAGAATCGGGCAGAGTGTCTGTTTTCCTTGCTCAAGCCATACTTACGGGTCTTTCGAGGTCTCAGCAAAACCAACCTTCCGGGCTATGTGAGCTTCTTTCAGTTCCTGCGGAACTTTCGGCATCAGAATGCCTTCGAACAGGCCGAGCTGATCTTGTGGGCAGCATTAGATCCAGCTATTGCACGCAGAGCGAGGAGGGGAGAATTGGTCCGGTCTTTGGACCACTTCGACCTTCTACAAACAGCGATAAATTGAGCGACCGGGATTACCCGGCGTCCTCGCCCAGAAACGCCAGTAATGCGTGATTGACCTGCTCTGGCGCCTCCCACTGGAGAAAGTGGCCATAATGTCCGAGATTCCTGGCCTGAGCCTTGGGAAATATCGGCCGCCAGGCGTCCTCCAACAGCCCTGCCCCCATGGCTTTAGCCGTTCGTACCCGGCGGGCGCCAAACAAGAACAGGAACGGCGTTGCCAACTGCCGGTGCGCGTCCGCCTGCCACTGCGGCGGGTCTTCGTCCGCCGCGGCGCGGTAGTAGTTGAAGCCGCCACGCAGCGCCCCGGGTTGGGAGTACGCCTTGACGTAGTGCGCCACTTCCTCGTCGCTGATGGGGTACTTGTTCACGCACCAATCCCGGAAAATATGCCGCAGATAGATCTCCTCGCGTCCTTCGATGAGCTTTTCCGGCAAATCGTACTGTTGATGGAAGTAGGAGTGCCAGCGCTCTCGGACCACCTGCGGCTGCTGCGGCCCATAACGCTCGTGCGGCGGGGTGGAGTCTAATAATGCGAGCCGTGAGACCATGTCCTCATGGTCCAGAGTAAAACGGTAGGCCACCCTGGCGCCGATGTCATGGGCCACCAGCGCCACCCGCTGGTGGCCTAGCAGGCGGGCCAATTCGTATATATCCGAGGCAGCCGTGCGCGTGTCGTACCCCGTCAGGGGTTTGTCAGAATACCCAAACCCCCGCATATCGGGGACAATGACCTCAAAGCGTTCCCCCAGGACCGGGATCTGCTGGCGCCAGCCGTACCAGAACTCCGGCCAGCCATGGAGCAAGATCACGGGAGCACCGTGCCCATGGGTGACGTAATGGATGTGAATGCCGTTGACCACGGCGGTGCGATGCGTCCACGCCATAACCCTCCCTCCTTTTTCCCTGTCATCGACACGCGGGCTTTCTCCGCGTTCCGGAAAAGCCACGGATGGGGAGCGAGAGTAGTGCGATGCCTGGGCGCTGTCAATTCCTGCCAGACCTCGCTTGTCGTTTGCGCGGCTGCAGGGCTGCGGAGTATGATGGGGCATGACGCGTTCCCAAGAATTCTGCCGCCAGGCCAGGCAGGAAAAGGAGGAGCATATGCCATATGACGTTGTGGTCATCGGCGGTGGGTCTGCAGGATGTGTCTTAGCCACCCGTCTGACAGAAGACTCGCAGCGTTCGGTGCTACTGCTGGAGGCGGGACCGGACTATCCGGACCTGGAGCGCTACCCCGATGACCTCAAGTACGGCTATGATCAGACGGCCTCGGCGGTAGACGCGCCACACAATTGGTCCTTTGTGGGCACGCCAACGCCTCAGCAAGGCACGATAATGCCCGTACCGCGCGGCAAGGTGGTGGGCGGCTCCAGCGCCATTAATGGGCAAGTCTTTTTGCGTGGTGTTCCGGAAGACTACGACAACTGGGCGGCCCTGGGCAACGATGAATGGACGTTTCAAAAGGTGTTACCGTACTTTAAAAAAGCCGAAACAGACACGGACATCCAGAGTGACATGCACGGCTCCAACGGTCCCATTCCGGTGCGTCGCCATAAGCCCGAGACCTGGTTGCCGGCGCAGGCGGCCTTCTATCAGGCGTGTCTGGCGGCTGATTTCCCTGCCGATTCCGACATGAATCACCCCGATTCCATGGGGGTGGGGCCGATCCCCATGAATAACCCCAACGGCATCCGCATGAGCACGGCGCTGACGTATCTGAATCCCATCCGCCATCGCCTCAACCTCACCATCAAAGCCAATGTGCGGGTGCGGCGTCTGCTCTTTACGGGGAAACGGGCCACAGGCGTGGAAGTGGAGAGCGCGGGCGAGCGTTTTGTCGTCGAGGCCAGGGAGATCATCCTGACTGCGGGGGCTATCGTGTCACCGCAACTGCTGATGCTCTCGGGCGTGGGGCCGGCTGAGCATCTGCAGCAGATGGGCCTGCCAGTGGTGCATGTCTTGCCTGGTGTGGGACAGAACTTGCGCGATCATCCCAATATCCGGGTGCCGGTGCAGGTCAAAGATGATTTTCCCCTCGACCCCCAGGCGCCCAGAACGCAACTGGCTCTACGCTACACCGCCGTTGGTTCCAGCGACCGCAACGACATCCAAATCATGCAGTCGTCCTTTTCCTCGCCCATTGGCGGCGACCCGCTGCAGGCCGAGGGGATTCGTTTGACCTGCATCCTGGAGCTGGCCGTCGGTGCCGGGGAGCTGCGGCTCACCTCCACCGACCCGACCGTGCAGCCGCACCTGGACTACCGCTATCTGGAGGACCCCTGGGACCGGCAACGCTTGCGTGAGGCGGTACGCCTGTGCGCCCGCTTGCTGGAGCACGAGGCGTACGCGGCCATCGTGCAACAGCGCCTGGCGCCCAGCGACCAGGCGCTGGCCTCTGATGAGGCGCTCGACGCCTGGTTACGGCAAAATGTCACGACCTCACAGCATATCTCCGGTACTTGCAAGATGGGATCCGCCTCAGACCCCCTGGCGGTGGTAGACCAGTATTGCCGGGTGTATGGTCTCGAAGGCCTGCGCGTTGCCGATGCCTCGGTGATGCCCGATGTGATTCGGGCCAATACCAACGCTACGACCATTATGATTGCGGAACGTGTGGCCGACTTCATGCGCTACAAGGCGTAACGTCTAGTACGACCGAGGGACAAGGTGGACAGGTCTGTGTAGCGGCTCGACCATATCCAGCCGTGGGCGCGCAAACATGAGCATGCGCTGGCTGGGGAGTGTACCAGTTGAGTTGATGAGTCTCGTGCATCCCTTGAAATTCACGCAGTAGAGTGAGGTCGACCAACTCAATTGATACACCACCCGGCCTCGAAAGGGATGCACCCAACCTGGAGAGGTGGAGTCGAGAAGGCACGAATCGGTAAGGGGAGTGCATAACATGGATCGCAACCAGCACACAGGCCGGAAGCCGAGAATTTTGATCCTCGGGTCAACCGGACGCACCGGCAAGGCGGTCATCGCAGCACTGGGACAGACGCCCGAGTCTAGTCAGCCCGTGTATGCCTCGCGCAATCGT
>Ga0075428_100008586_pt1 | contig 11331 bp, 10 predicted proteins | sample RhiMetdeltSRZDD2_FD_75291 | JGI IMG/M metagenome (GOLD analysis project Ga0075428, IMG submission 75291) | Populus rhizosphere microbial communities from Tennessee, USA - Rhizosphere MetaG P. deltoides SRZDD2 | ecosystem: Host-associated > Plants > Roots > Rhizosphere > Soil | place: USA... | reverse complement strand
CCAAAGGCGGCGGAGTCGGTCCCGCCGACGTCCGCGGCGCCGCCACCTGCGATGCGCCGCGAGCCTGCGGGCCGGCTCGGCCCGCTCGTCGGGCGCGCGGCGGACCTCGCTGCGATCCGCGATGTTCTCTCGCGCGAGCGGCTCGTGACGCTCGTCGGCGCCGCCGGCGTCGGCAAGTCGCGGCTCGCGCGGGAAGTCATTGCGCTTGAGTCGCCGGGCGCGGTCGCCGTGCTTGTGCCGTTGGAGCCGATCGAGTCTATCGGTGACGTGCCCACGGCCGCCGCGCTTGCGCTCGGGCTCTCGCTGCCGGAAGCGGACGACCGATTCCGGGCGCTGATGCAGGTCGCCGAGAACCTGGATGGCCTCCTGGTGTTGGACGGGGCCGAACACCTCGCCGATTCCCTCGCCGCACCGCTCGATGAATGGATGGCGCGGGCGCCGCGCCTGCGCGTCCTCGTCACGAGCCAGGTGCCCCTGGGCCGCGTCGGCGAGGCGCTCTACCGGCTCGGGTCATTGCCGCTGGCGGATGCCGTCGAGCTGTTCGGCCAGCGGGCGGCACTGGCCGACCAGCGATTTGCGCTCGGCGCCGCGCAGGCGCCCATCGCGCAGGAGATCTGCCGGAAGCTTGACGGAAACCCGCTCGCGCTCGAGCTTGCGGCTGCACGTGTCCCGGCGTTTGGGCTCAAGGCACTTCTCGGACACCTCGATGACCGCTTCCGGCTCCTCAAGATGGCGGCGCGCTCCGACGAGCCTCGACATGGCGTGCTGCAGGCCGCATTCGACTGGAGCTACAGCCTGCTGTCGCCGCCGGAGCAGCGTGTGTTCGATCGGCTCGGCGCCTTCGTCGGCAGCTTCGGGCTGGACGCCGCGGCGCGAAGCGTCGCTGACGAGGCGATCGATGAGCCCACGGCCATCGACTGCGTCGGCCGGCTCGTGGACCGCTCGCTCGTGACGATGCTCCCGCAGGAACCTGCGCGATACTTGCTGCTCGAGACGGCGCGCTGCTACGCGCGCGCCCGCCTCGAGGCGTCAGGAATGGCCGACGACGCCGACCGCCGCATGGCGGGCGCGATGCTCGATGTCCTCGACCGCGCCTACGCGGACTATTGGTCGGCGGACGAGGTCCTGTGGCTGCACCAGTACGAGGCCGACCTCGACAATGTGCGCGCCGCGCTCGAGTGGGCGCGCCGCCACGACGCCGCCCTTGCGGTCGCGCTCTACGGGGCGTCCTGGCCGCTTTTCGTGGAGACCGACCAGCAGGCGCAGGCGCGCGCCGCGCATGCCGAGGCCGTGGCGCTTCTTTCCGACGCGATCCCGAAGGCGCGCCTCGCCCGTTTCTGGGAAGCGGTTGCCACCTACGACTCGGAGCGGCAGGTCGACCGTGCGCGATATGCCGCGGAAATCGCCGCGCAGAACCACGCGGCGACCGGCGATTTGCGCTCGCAGTACTACGCGACGCTGCAGCTCGTCCTCAATTGGCGCGACGACCTGCCGAACGCCCGGCGCGCCCTCGCGTCGGCGCGCCGGCTCGAAGAGCCCGACTGGCCACCGCGCCTGCTGGCGCACGGCGCCATCGTCGAAGGAGCCCTGCTGACGACGGCGGGCGAGTATGCGGAGGCGCGAGCCGCTTACCGGCGGGCGCTGGACCTTGCGCTCGGTGTCAGCGAGCGCCAGGCGCTCGCTGCGACCGTCTGCGTCGTAGAGCTCGACATCGCGAGCGGATCGCTTACGGGAGCGCTGCAGCTCGCGCGGCCGCTCGCGATGAGCCTGCGCTATTCGGGACGGCGCGAGACGCGCCAGGAACTCCTCGCGCTCCTGTTCAGCGCGCTCCTCCTGGCGGGCGAGCTCGACGAGGCACGCGCGGCCGGCAGCGAGCTTTGCGAGCTCGCGAAGAAGCTCGACTTCAGCCGGCTCTACGTCGCCCTCGATGCCATGGCGCTGCTGGCCGTCGAGACCGAACGGCACGAGCTCGCGGCGCGAATCCTCGCAACGTCCGAAGCCGCGCACGAAAGCCACGGCCAGCCTCAACGCCGCCCGGCGGCGCAGCGCATCCGCGCGGTCGTGCACGAACGCCTCGATGCGTCGCTCGGTCCGGGCTGGAGTTCGCGGGCGGCGCTGGCGTTCGACCCGCTGGACGAGGAGGAAGCCTGCCTGCGCGCGCTTGGCCTGCGCGGCTGACGGCGCAGTCGCCGGGCGTAGGCGTCAGCCGACCGGTTTCGCCGGCGACGCGCGATTGCTGGCCCACCGGTACGCTGCCAGTCTGGCGACATGGTGAGAATTCCATCGATTGCGCTGCGTAGCGGACGCCGCATGCCGGCGATCGGCCTCGGCACCTGGCAATTGACCGACGGCACGGCCGATGCCGTCGCCGATGCGCTGAGCCTCGGCTACCGCATGATCGACACGTCGGGCGACTACGGAACGCAGCGCGCGATCGGCGAGGCGCTGCACGACCACGGTGTCGCGCAGGACGTCTTCATCGTGACCAAGGTCGAGGAGGACGAGGACGCCTACGTTGCGGCTCAACGCAACCTCGGCGAGCTCCAGCTTGAGCGCGTCGATCTCCTGCTTATCCACCGGCCGCCCGAAACGGGCGTCGGCCGGACGCTCTGGCAGGGGCTCGTCAAGGCGATGATCGACGGGTTATGCCGCGAGATCGGAGTCAGCAATTACGACGTCGGCCAGATCGAGGAGCTCGTCGAGAAGACCGGCGTGACGCCGGCCGTGAACCAGGTGGAATGGACGCCGTTCGGCCACAGCAAGGAGATGCTCGCGTTCTGCCGCGACAATGCGATCGTGCTGCAGGCCTACAGCCCGCTCACGCGAGGGACGCGTCTCGACGACGCCAAGCTCCGCCAGATCGCGCGCCGGCACCGCAAGTCACCCGCGCAGGTCCTGCTGCGCTGGAACCTCGAGATCGGCACGGTGCCGTTGCCTAAGGCGAGCCGGTCCGATCACCGGCGCGAAAACCTGGACGTCTTCGATTTCGAGCTCGCCGAGGCGGAGCTCCGAGAATTGAACGCGCTGAATGACCGGTATTCGGCTCTCGGCGAAAGTCTTCCCTATCACTGAGCCCGGCCGCCCTGCGCTTCGGCGGGAGCGCCGCCGGCAGACACGCTGCAGTCGCGGGGACGCAGCGCCCAGGCGTAGAGCTCGAGCATCCGCCGCGCCATTTCCGAGCTGGACCACCGCCTGCGTGCGTGCTCCGCGGCCTGCGCGCCGAGCGAGGTACGCATCGCACGATTCTTCAATACCATCTCGACCGCGGCAGAGAACTGCGCGGCGTCCTCATTGACGACAATAGCGCCGGGCGCCCCATCGAGCACGTAGCGCGTGCCCATGACCGCCGTCGAGACAACCGGCAGCCCGAGCGCCATCGCCTCGAGCAGCACGAGACCCTGCGTCTCCGTGCGCGAAGCGAACACGAAGGCGTCTGCGCTGCGATAGCAGTCGAGCAGCGGTCCGCTGCGCTCGAGGTAGCCGACGAAGAGCGCGTTGTGGGCGAGCCCGCGGGCAGCCACGTCGCGCCGCAGGGCCGGGAGCGCCGGGCCTTCGCCCGCGATGACGAGCAGCGCCTCGGGCATGGCGATGCAGAGGCGCTCGAGCATCGAGACGAGGAAGCCGATGTTCTTCTCGAAGGCCACGCGGCCCACGGTGAGCGCCACGGGCCGCTCCGCCGCGATGCCGTACGCGGCCCGGAATCGGGCGCCGTCACCGCCCGCGAGACGGCCGAGGTCGAGCCCGGTCGGAATGACGCGGATCTCGGTCCTCACGCCGTAGGCCTCGAGCGCCTCCGCCATCTGCGGGGAGGGGGCGATCACGGCATCCACGCCCTCGCACTGCCGGTGCGAAACCGCGCGTGCGACTGCGCGCAACAGGGGCCGCGGCACGAGCGGCAGGTAGTGGTGGAAATATTCCTCGAAGAACGTGTGGTAGGTCTCGACGATCGGCACGCCGAGCCGGCGCGCAATCCGGCGCCCGACGCGGTGCGCCACAAAGGGCGTGTGGACGTGGACGAGGTCGTACTCGCCGCGCCGTTCGAGCGCAACGCGCTCGAGCTCGCCGCCGACGGGCAAGCGGTCTTCCGGGTCGAACGGGAGGTAGCGCGAGCGCACACGCACGACGCCCGGCTCGTCGTCGCGCGCCTGCGGATAACGCGGAGCCACCAGGATGCTGTGGCAACCCGCGGCATCGAGGTCGCGCCGAAAGGTCTGGATGGAGGTGGAGACGCCGTTGACGCGCGGGAAATACACGTCCGACAACAGCAGGACGCGCGGCGGACGGATCGTCACAGCGCGAGCGATGCGGCGATCTTGAGGCTTCCGAGCGCGAGCCCGCTGCCGAGCAGCGCGCCGGCCGCGACATCCGTCGGGTAGTGCAGGCCGAGCACGATGCGCGATAGCGCGACGAGCGCCGCGAACGCCGCAAGCGGCGCCGCGAGCGCAGGCCAGTAGTGCGCGCCGAGGATTGCAAAAGATACGGCGTGGAGCGTGTGTCCCGACGGGAAGCTGTAGCGGTCGAGCGGTGCGGCCGCGCAGCTGATCGCGGGATGCGTGATGAACGGCCGCTCGCGCACGGCGTGGCGCTTGATGAATTTGTATGCGAGGAGGCCAGCGCCGCCGGTCAGCGCAAGGTGCACTGCCGGGAAAGTCCCGTCCGGAAGCAGGAGTTGCGACAGGATCAGCGCGTACCAGATCCAGCCGTCGCCGAGACGGCTGATGGCCTGGAAGAACGCGCGCGGCGTCGTCAGCCCACTCGAGCGGTTGAGCACGCGGCAGAACCGGAGCTCGGCCCGGTCGAAGCGCTCGAACGCGGTGGCGATGCGGGTGCCCATGACGCACAGGCTGCGCGCGGGGCATGACGGTTGTGTGAAAGTTATATGAAGTTACTGTGTCATATCAAAGAGTTATGGTGTATTTCGCAAGTTCGACCTTACAGAATGCGCGTCCGCCCTTCTGCGCGCGTCCCAGGCTGCCCGGCGCGTCGCCAGGGCGTTTTGCGCCACACTTGCGAAAGGAGGTTGCGGACTCAGTGAAACCGGGTGAAACCAGCGCAGCGAGGTCGCAGGCCGAAGGGGGGACGACCCCGTTTCGTTTTTACGACAACCGCCAGAAGTATCTCGCTTTCGTCAACACCTGCAACGAGAAGTCGGCGGTCGCGAATCGGGCTGCTGAAGAGCTTCGTCGCGTCCGCCCGACGCAGCCCGCGCTCCGGCTGTTCGACGCCGGCATGGGAGACGCGACCGTGCTTTCGCGCCTGATGCGCCATGCGCATGCGCTGTTTCCGACCGTGCCGCTCATGGTGGTGGCGAAAGAGATCAGCCTCGAGGACGTTCGCCTCGGGCTCGAAAAGATGCCGGACCGTTTCATGGAGCATCCGGCAACGGTGCTCGTCATCACGAACCTGAACTACTCCGAAGCGCCACGCCTCATGCCCCTTGGTGCCGCTTCCGCCGACGCGATCAACTGGCACGAGATCCGGCTGAAAGGCCAGAACTCTAACGAGCACGCGGAGCAGATCGAGGAGCTCGCGCCGACGCTCGCGGCCGGCTGGCAGACGCGCCCGAATCCGAAGACCGGCAATCCCATGTACGTGCGCCCGTCAGTGCTCGTGGTCTACCGCGAAGACCACAAGTTCCTGCTCGACCGGGTGATCCCGCAGCCGGGGCTGGCTTCCGGTTCCTACGACCTCGTCATCGCATCGCAGCCCTGGCGTGCACGAATGTCGGCGAAGTTCAAGGCGGAAAAGGTGCTCGCGCCGCTCGCGAGAAGCCTCGCGCCAAACGGCCGCCTCCTCGTGATCCAGTCCTTTGGCCGCGACCCGGCGCTCGAGATCATCCAGAAGCTCTGGCCCGACGAAAACCCGTTCCAGGTGGACCGGCGCCAGCTCCTCGCAACGCTCCGGACCGTGCTCGGCCCGGAAGCGGACGAGTACGATCTCACCGTGCCGTCCGACGACGAGTCGATCTTCCGTTACGAAATGCACACGCTTCCGACCGAAATCGGCGATCGCATCGGGACCTCGACGCTGTTCGCGGCCTGGAATGCCGCCATCTACGTCAACCAGATCGAGGAAGAGCGCCTCGACGAGGTCGTCACCACCGGCGCCTACCGTGATGCGACGCAGGCGGTGCTGCACAAGCACGACGGGCTCTGGTTCAACGACGAGTCCTTCGTCGTGAAGCGGCGGCCGAAGTGAAGGAGCAGATCGCTGCGTTCGCGGCCAGGGCCTCGCTCGAAATCACGTCGGCCGACAAGGCGCTGCCCGCATCGCTCACCGGGCGCCTGCCGGCCAGCGCCGCGCTTTACGTGGCGCACGTACCAGGCACGGCGATCGCGGACGTTGCCGAGACAGCCTGCATCGCCGAGCGCGCCGGTTTTCGCGGCTGCCCGCACATCGTCGCGAGGCGCATCGCCTCCCGCGCCGAGCTCGATGCGGGGCTTGCGCGGCTGAAGGCAGGCGGGGTCAGTCGGGCACTGCTCGTCGCCGGCGACCTCACCCCGCCGGCCGGGCCCTTCCCGAGCACGCTCGAGATCATCGAGTCCGGCGCGCTGGAGGCAGCGGGCATCGTCTCGATCGGCGTCGCCGGCCACCCGGACGGCAACCCGAACATCGAGGCTTCCCAGCTGCGGGACGCGCTGAAGCGCAAGCAGGCCTACGCTGCGCGGACAGGCGTCGCGGTCCACATCGTGACGCAGTTCGGATTCGACCCGGCGGCGCTCGTCGCCTTCGATCGCGCGCTGGCAGCAGACGGAATCGCGCTGCCGGTGCATGTCGGCGTCGCCGGCCCGGCTTCGCTCAAGGGACTCGCGAAATTCGCGATGCTCTGCGGAATCGGCACCTCGCTCGCCGCCCTGATCGCAAATCCCGCCGCGCTGAAAACCCTCGTGAAAACGGTGGACGAAATCTTTCCCGCGATCGTGCGGCTCCGCGAGGGGCCGCTCGTCCAACGCGTCGTCCAGCCCCACTTCTTCGCCTTTGGCGGCGTCATGAAGACGGTCGACTGGCTCGAGGCCGTGCGCTCCGGCCGGTTCGACCTCGACCCGGACTCGGGGGCCATCGCGATCCGCAACTGATCCGGCAGCCGGACTGGCTATCGGGCGGCGCGACTCAGCCGTTGCCTCCCTGCGGTATGCCGTTTTTCACTTCTCCGCGCCAGGCGCCGGTCTCCGTTTCTCGGCCTTCGATGAAGTCCTTGAAGCCCTGGACGCTGCGCGCAACCTGTAAGCGCATGGCGCCGAGCGCGTCCCCGACGTTATCCGCGGCGTCTTCCGGCTCGTAAGCCATCGTCAGCCTGACGCGCGTTCGGTCCGTACCCAAAGGCTCAAACCGGACGGTGCCGGCATTCCGCGCACCTGCCACGCTCTTCCAGGAAATACGGGTATCCGGCTCCTGCTCGGTGATCTCGGCTTCCCATTCCTTCTCCCTGCCGAGCACTTCGGCACGCCAGAGAAGGTGGGCGTCGTCGAGCTGCCGGACTTCCTTGACGCCGGCCATGAAGCGCGGGAATTCCTCGAACTGCGTCCACTGGTCGTATACCGTCCGGAGCGGACGATCGACCTCGACCACCTTCTCGAGGGTCTCGATCCGGCGCATTTCATGGTCTTCGCCGCTCGAAAATGCGCTCGTTCCCTCGCGCCTCATGAAGAGCCGGGCGCAGGCTGCGGCGAGCCCCACGCCGGCCACAACTACGGCCGCAATGGCATCGGGCTCGCGAATCCGGCGCCGCAGCTGCTGCTTGCGGACCTTGCGGCGGGCGAGCCCCGCGTAATGGCCGATGGCCCTCTTCGCGCGTGCGCGCTGGCTGCGGTAACCCGTGTCCAGCAGGCCGATCACAGCCGCTGAAATGACCGCTGCGACGGCGCCGGAAACCAGCAAGTGTCGGGAATCAAAGCGTGATGATTTTCTGAACATGGCGCATTCCTTTTCAATCAGGTCATACTTTGCCCGCGCGACCCATCGATCAATAGGATTTCTCCTACATCCGTCGTAATGCTTCGGCCGGGCAATTGAGAAGTCAGGCACTCAGCGAATCGCAGGTTGCCGCATTCCGGCACGACGGCTTCCTCGTGCTGCCGGATTTCGTGGACCAAGCAGCCTGCCTTGCACTTCGCGAGCGCGCGATCGGGCTCGCACGAATGCACGTACCGCCGCCCGATCAGGCGACGGTCTTCACCGCCGACGGGCGGGCTTTGCATGCTGCGGAGCAGTATTTCCTGACGAGCGGCGAGGCGATCCGCTGCTTCTTCGAGAAGGACGCATTTGGCGAAGACGGACGCCTGAGGTCCGACGCGCACCTGTGCCTCAACAAGCTCGGCCACGCGATGCACGACCTCGACCCGGTGTTCGATGCGTTCAGCCGTACCGCCGCGCTCGCGGCCGTTGCCGACGGTATCGGAATGCGCGACCCGCGCCTGCTGCAATCGATGTACATCTTCAAGCAGGCGAGGATCGGCGGCGAGGTCGTGTGCCACACGGACCACACCTACCTCTGGACCGAGCCGGCGAGCGTTGTCGGCTTCTGGTTCGCGATCGACGATGCGACGACGGAAAACGGCTGCATGTGGGCGCTGCCGGGCGGGCACCGCCTGCCCGTGAAGGCACGCTCGAAGCTGAATGCGGGGCGCACCGCGACCGAGCTCGAGGTCTTCGACCCGGCGCCGTACCCGTCGGACGGCCTCGTGCCGCTCGAGGCTAAGCGCGGGACGCTCGTCCTGCTGCACGGCGCGCTCCCGCACCGGTCCGGCCCCAACCTGAGCGACAAGCCGCGGCACGCCTACACGCTGCACGCGATCGACGGCACCGCAGACTATCTATCGGACAACTGGCTGCAGCGGCCAACGATCCCGCTGAGGGGATTCGCAGGCTAGGCGACGCGGTCGACCATCTCCGGCTCGCCGGCTGATTCCGCGCAGTGCGCGCAGCAGTAAAACTTGCCGCCGGCCTCCATGCCGTGGCCGACGATCCGCACGCCGCAAAAGTCGCAGGGCGGCGCGATCGCGTGGATCGCGCATTCGAGGCTGTCGAAGATGTGGGACTTACCCGCCTGGATCACCTCGAAGGCCTTGTCGTAGTCGTTGCCGCAGACCTCGCACCTCATGGCGCTCACCTCCGTGTCGTTGACCAGGCCATATCGATAGCGCAGCTGCGAACGCCCGGTCTGTCGGCCCGGCGGCTCCTGTCGCGTCCGGAGTTTCCCGCAGTGTGCGTCGCTCAGGCCGCGCGCCGCTCGAGCAGGTGATCCAGGGAGACCCGCCCGGCGCCGGCGATGGCGAGCCAAAGGAACAGGGCGAGATACATGATCTCCTCGAGGCCGAGGAAGGACGTGAGCGAATCGACGTCGTCCCACTGCGCCGCCTTCACGGCGACGATCATCACGACGCCGAGCGCGCCTGCCGAGATACGCGTGAGGAGGCCGGCGACCAGGAAAATGCCGCCGAAAAATTCGACGCCCGATACGAAAGGGCCGAGCAGCTGCGGCGCCGGGATGCCCCAGTTCGTGAAGTTCTCGACGACCATCGGCAGGTGGGTCAGCTTGCCCCAGCCGGTGCCCATGAATACCCAGCCCGTCACGATGCGCGCGAAGAGCGGGCCGAGCCAGGTGAGGTGACGCGCGACTCTGCGCGGCCATTCGATCAATGCATCGACCAGGAATCTCATGACACCCTCCCTGCCGGATGCCGAGTAGACCGTGCCGGCGGAGAGAATGTGACAGCGGACCGCCGCCGCGCAAGCGGCGCCGGCGACTGAAGCGCGAAACGGGTGACTACAGCGAGTCCAGGAACTCGAACAGCAGCGTCTGGTCGGCTGCCGATAGCGCGTTAAAGGCCGCGGCTACGGCCGCGGCCTGCCCGCCGTGGCGCTGGATTGCTTCCTCCCGGGTCGACGACATCCCGTCGTGCATCAGGCGGTTGCGGGTGCGCAGCCCCCATAGCGGCGCGGTCTTTATCTGTGGAGCAGTCGAGGCAAACTCCGGAGTCGGCAGAAAGGGGATGCCGTCGCCCGTACCGATGTCGTGCAGCAGGAAATCGCTGTATGGGTGTATCACCTTGTTGCCGAGGGCCTGGTGGACACGCGAGGCGTTGCCATTGATCACCGTGCCCGGCGGCGAGGTAATGATGGACGCCACGTGGCAGATGGCGCAGCCGACGCGCGAGAAGACCTGCTCGCCCGCCCGGACCTTAGCGGTAATCGGCCCACGAGGCGGCGCCTTGGTCGCGCGCATGAAATCCGCGAAGGCGACGACGTCCTCACCGTCGTTCTCCGGCTCGGCGACGCGATCGAAGGGTGTTCCGAAGCCGACGAACCTGCCACTCGACGTGTTCTCCTCCGGAAAAGTTGGCGACGTGATGCCCATCTCGTTGAGGTAGGCGTCCGCCGCGAACGACTCGAGGCTCGCGTGCTGCGCCTTCCAGCCAAAGCGCCCGATCCGCCCGGCGCTGCCGGCCTCCAGCACGGGCACTTCGAGTGCCGTGCCGCGCATCGCTGCCGGCTGACGGTCGCGGATCGCGAGCAGCGCGCTGTTGGCGATCGCCTCGACGTAGCCGGCGCCCAGCGTGTTGGTCGAGATGCGGAAGGTCCTCACGTTGTCCTCGAAGGCAACGCGCTCGACGATTCCCGCACTTGTTGCGCGGCTATGGACCAGCGATCCGCCGAGGGACTCGAAGAAGACCTGCCCGTCCATGCGACCGGTTCGATGCTCCGCAACCTGGCTGGCGCCGCCGGTGACGACGTTCTGGTGGCACTCGCGGCAGCTCTGCGCGTTGTAGGTCGGGCCGAGGCCGTCCGCGACCGCCTCCACCTCCTCGAAGATGAAGCGGTTATCGTTGAAGGACCGGCGCGGCACGACATTGTCGTTGTCGAGCGAATCGAACGGCGGCCCCTGGAAGGAGAATCCGTTGGTGCGGTTGTCGAAGCCCGTCAGCGCCTCGCTGATCGTGACCTGCAATGCGTCGAGCCCGGCTGGAGACGCCCCTTTCGAAAGCAAGACTTCCGGTTGGGCCGGAGAGGTGACGCGAAAGCGCTCCATGCGAGCGTCGTCCGCAAGGCCGCTCCCAGGCAGCAATATAGCGGCCGCGAGCGCGCCGGCCGCCGCGATGGGCAGGTTACCGCGTTCCATGGATCCCCCCTCCTTGGCAGATCGCTGATGGAAGCCTTGTGGAAAACCAATGCCGGTGTTCCGGCCGACTATTGAGCGGCCACCAAAAACTTCACAAGCGGTGAGACGTCGACGATCGGCGACGAAGATGCCTCAAGCCGGCGCGAGGATCTTATCGACGAGGACCGTGACACCGTGACGGATGGGGTCGGCACAAGGCAGGGAAACCCGCG
>Ga0075428_100008585_pt1 | contig 11333 bp, 13 predicted proteins | sample RhiMetdeltSRZDD2_FD_75291 | JGI IMG/M metagenome (GOLD analysis project Ga0075428, IMG submission 75291) | Populus rhizosphere microbial communities from Tennessee, USA - Rhizosphere MetaG P. deltoides SRZDD2 | ecosystem: Host-associated > Plants > Roots > Rhizosphere > Soil | place: USA... | reverse complement strand
CCGGTCATTCTCGACGTGATCGTCGACAAGGACGAGTGCGTGTTCCCCATGGTGCCGGCCGGCGGCGCCAACACCGACATGATCCTGGCTCCGCCGAGCCGCGAGACGCGCGAGAAGGCGGAGAAGTCGCAGACGGGCTTCTGAGATGACACATTCCGCGTCGATCTCGAGGCGCGCCACGGCTCGGCCGGGGCGCGTCCGAGCGAAGGGGGTCTGGGGGCCATTTCGGGGCCCCCAGGAAAACAGATGAGCGCCAACGGGGGCGAGCCCCGCAGCCATACCATCTCGGTCCTGGTCGAGAACAAGTTCGGCGTGCTCTCCCGGGTGGCTGGGCTGTTCTCAGCCCGCGGTTACAACATCGAGAGCCTGTCGGTGGGCGAGACGCTCGACCCCAGTGTGTCGCGCATGACCCTGGTGGTGAGCGGCGACGAGTTCGTGATCGAGCAGGTGACGAAGCAGCTGCACAAGCTGATCGACGTCATCAAGGTCAACGACCTCACCGACGACAGCCACGTGGAGCGCGAGCTGGTGCTGATCCGCATGAACGCCGAGCCCCAGCACCGGGCCGAGATCTTGAGGACGGCTGACATCTTCCGCGCCCGCGTCGTCGACGTCACCCCGGTGTCCTTCGTGCTGGAGGCCACCGGGGATGAAGGCAAGCTGGAGGCGCTGATCGAGCTGCTGCGCCCGATCGGCATCCAGGAGGTCGTGCGCACCGGAAAGATCGCCATCACGCGCGGACCCAAGACGCGCATGAAGAGGGCGCCGTCGAGCCGGCCCCGCGTCTCCGAGGATCCGCGCGTGGTTGGATTCGCGGACTGACACTCGAACACGAAAGGACGACACGCACATGCCGGCCAAGATCTATTACGACCAGGACGCCGACCTCGGCCTCCTCAAGGGCAAGAAGATCGCGATCATGGGCTATGGCAGCCAGGGCCACGCCCACGCGCTGAACTTGCGCGACTCCGGTCAGGACGTCATCATCGGCCTCTACAAGGGCGGTAAGTCCTGGGCCCGGGCGGAGAAGGACGGCCTCAAGGTCGCGCCGGTGGCGGACGCCGCCAAGATGGGCGACGTGGTGATGATCCTGCTCCCCGACCAGACGCAGCGCTCCGTGTTCGAGGAGTCGATCCGGGGCGGACTCACCAAGGGCAAGATGCTGATGTTTGCCCACGGCTTCAACATTCACTTCAACCAGGTGGTCCCGCCGCCCGACGTGGACGTGACCATGATCGCGCCCAAGGCCCCCGGCCACGTGATGCGCGATCTCTTCACCCAGGGCCCCGGCGTGCCGGCGCTCGTCGCGGTGCAGCAGGACGTGACGGGGAAGGCCAAGGAGATGGCCCTGGCCTACGGGCGCGGCGTGGGCTGCACCCGGGCCGGCGTCATCGAGACGACGTTCAAGGAAGAGACGGAGACCGACCTTTTCGGCGAGCAGGCCGCGCTGTGCGGCGGCATCTCGCATCTGATCAAGGCGTCGTTCGAGACGCTGGTCGAGGCGGGGTATCAGCCCGAGGTCGCGTACTTCGAGTGCATGCACGAGATGAAGCTGATCGTCGACCTGTTCTACCAGGGCGGCCTGGCCTACATGCGCTACTCCGTGTCCGACACCGCCGAGTACGGCGACTACACCCGCGGCCCGCGCATCGTGAGCGACGAGACCAAGGTCGAGATGAAGAAGATCCTGGGCGAGATCCAGTCCGGCCAGTTCGCGCGCGAGTGGGTGCTGGAGAACCAGGCCAACCGGGCGGGCTTCCTGGCCATGCGGCGGCGCGACGCCGATCACCAGATCGAAGAGGTCGGCAAGCGACTGCGCTCCATGATGTCCTGGATCAAGCCGACGAGAGAGTAGATGGGGATCAAGCTTCCGATCGCCAAGGAGGGGTGGCCGTTCATCGTCGTGCCGGGCGCGATCGCACTCGGACTGGCGTTGCTCGGCCGCCGTCGCCTGGCGCTGCCGTTCGCGGCGGCCGCCATGGCCTCGCTCGGGTTCTATCGCGACCCCGAGCGCGCGATCCCGTCGGTGGTCGGCGGCCTGCTGTCGCCGGCTGACGGCCGGGTGCTGTCGATCGAAGACGCCGTCGATCCGTTCGTGGGCCCCTCGGTGAGGGTCGCGATCTTCCTCTCGCCGCTCGATGTCCACATCAACCGCTCCCCGATCGACGGCGTGGTGACGGCCACCGTGTACACGCCGGGCGGCTTCGCGGCGGCCTACGACCCGAGTGCGGAGGCCAACGAGCGCTGTGCGATCCGTCTGCAGGGCGACCACGCCCGCGTGACGGTCGTGCAGATCGCCGGCGTGGTCGCGCGGCGCATCGTCTGCCGGGTGGGGGCGGGCGACAAGCTCTGGGCCGGTGACCGGCTAGGCATGATCCGCTTCGGCTCGCGGACCGATTGCTACATGCCGCGCGGCACCGAGGTCACGGTGCGGGTCGGCGAGCGCGTCACCGGGGGCACCACGGTGATCGGCGTGCTGCGATGATCACGCGAAGGAGCAAGCGGCCGCGGCGGCGGCCCTGGCAGGAGCTACGGGAGCGGCGGCGGCAGGGGATCTTCCTCTTCCCCAGCCTGCTGACCACCGGCAATCTCTTCTGTGGATTTTTCGCCCTGCTGCTGACGGTGAATCATCGCTACACCGAGGCCGCGCTGGCCATCTTCGTGGCGATGATCATGGACCTGCTCGACGGCCGCGTGGCGCGTCTCATGAAGGCCACCAGCCAGTTCGGCGTGGAGTACGACTCGCTGGCCGACGTGATCTCGTTCTGCGTGGCCCCGGCGTTCATGATGTATTCGTTCGCGCTGCACGACCTGGGGCGCGCCGCCTGGTTCGGCGCGTTCCTCTTCGTGATCTGCGGGGCCCTGCGGCTGGCCCGGTTCAACGTGCAGACGGGGAGCGTGGATCGCCGGTTCTTCATCGGCCTCTCCACCCCGGCGGCCGCCGGGGTCGTCGCCTCCCTGGTGATCCTCCTGGGGGGCGAGGTCGCGCCGCGGGTCGTCCGGGTGGCGATCGCGATCGCGACCTACGTGCTGGCGCTCCTGATGGTCTCCACCTTCCGCTACTGGTCGTTCAAGGAGGTGGACTTCGCCCGGCGCCGCCCGGTGGAGACCCTGCTGGTGGTCGTGCTCGCAGTCATGGTCGTCGCCACCATGCACGAGGTCTTTCTGTTCCTGGTCTTCGGCGGCTACGCGCTGTCGGGGCCCGTCCGTCGCGTCGTCGTCGGCCGTCCACCCGCTCCGATCCCGGTGGAAGCCGCCGGCAAGGACGCGCCGTCGTCGGGGATGGCCTGAACCCCAACACGATCGAAGAGAAAGGGCTGATCCCGCGATGAGCGTGTTCAAGATCGCCGTGCTGCCTGGTGATGGTATCGGGCAGGAAGTCACCGCGGAGGCGGTGCGCGTCTTGCGCGCGATCGCCAAGCAGTCGGGGACCAGCTTCGAGTTCGAGCAGGCACTGATCGGCGGTAGCGCCATCGACGCGGGCGGTCACCCGCTGCCGGCCGAGACGCTCAAGCTCTGTCAGGGCGCTCACGCCATCCTGTTCGGAGCGGTCGGCGGGCCGAAGTGGGATGGCCTGCCGCAGGAGAGCAAGCCCGAGCGGGGCCTGCTGGGCCTGCGCAAGGAGCTCGATCTCTACGCGAACCTGCGCCCGGCCACGTGCTTTCCGATGCTGGTGGACGCCTCGCCGCTCAAGCGCTCGGTCGTCGAGGGCACCGACATCATGGTGATCCGCGAGCTGACCGGCGGGCTGTACTTCGGCGAGCCGCGTGGCGTGGAGCACTTCGCCGACGGCTCGGCCCGGGCCGTCAACACGATGGCGTACACCTCGCGCGAGATCGAGCGCGTGGCCCGCATGGGCTTCGAGGTAGCGCGCAAGCGCCGCAAGCGGCTGACCTCGGTGGACAAGGCCAACGTCCTGGTGGTGTCGCAGCTGTGGCGCGAGGTCGTCACGCGCGTGGCCAAGGACTATCCCGACGTGACCCTCGATCACGTGCTCGTCGACAACTGCGCCATGGCCCTCGTGCACCGACCCACGCAGTTCGACACGATCGTCACCGAGAACACGTTCGGCGACATCCTGTCCGACGAGGCGGCCATCCTGGCCGGGTCCATGGGCATGCTGCCCTCGGCCTCGCTCGGTGGGCGGGTGGGCCTCTACGAGCCCGTGCACGGCACGGCCCCGGATATCGCCGGGCAGGGGATCGCCAACCCGATCGCGGCCGTTTTGTCGGCAGCGATGCTGATGCGGTACTCTCTCAATATGGGTCGTGATGCGGATCGCGTCGATGCCGCCGTGAGCCGGGTGCTGGAACAAGGCCACCGGACGCGCGACATCGCCGGGCCCGGCGGCAAGAGCATCGGCACGCGCGAGATGGGAGACCTGATCGTGGGCGAGCTGGAGGCAGCGGCCTGATGGCCGCCGGGGTCAGCATCGCCGTCGTCGGCGCCACCGGCGCGGCGGGCCAGATGACGCTGCGGATTCTCGAGGAGCGCAAGTTCCCGGTGCGCGAGCTGCGCTGCTTCGCCTCCGAGCGCTCGGTCGGCAAGACGGTCACCTTCCAGGGCGAGTCGATCCGCGTACAGAGGCTCGAGGCTGCGGCGTTCCGTGGCGTGGACGTCGCGTTCTGTTCGGCGGGAACCATGCAGTCTAAAGAGTGGGCGCCCCAGATCGTCCGGGCGGGCGCGATCGTGGTGGACAAATCCAACGCGTGGCGGATGGACCCCAAGGTTCCATTGCTAGTGCCCGAGATCAACGCGCACGCCGCGCGACGCCACGAGGGCATCCTGTCCAGCCCCAATTGCACCACCATCGTGACCGTGATGCCGCTCAAGCCGCTGCACGACGCCGGCCGGCTGCGGCGTGTCGTCGCCACGTCGTACCAGGCGGTCTCCGGCGCGGGCGTGCAGGGCATCGAGGCGCTGCGCGAGGAGACGCTGGCGTGGGCGCGGGGCGAGGCCATCACGCCGCGCCACTTCGCCCACCAGATCGCCTTCAACGTGATTCCGGCCATCGACCGTTTCGGCGACAACGGGTACACCGGCGAGGAGATGAAGCTGGTCAACGAGACGCGGAAGATCCTCGAGGCGCCGGATCTGCTGGTCGCGCCGACGACGGTCCGCGTGCCGGTCTTCACCTGCCACTCGGTGGCCGTCAACGTCGAGACCGAGGAGAAGATCACGGTCGAGCGGGCGCGGGACCTGTTCGCGCAGTTCCCCGGGCTCCGCGTGTGGGATGAGCCGGCCGAGCAGCGCTATCCGATGCCCATCCACGTCGAGGGGCAGGACGACTGCGTGGTGGGGCGCGTGCGCGAGGACCTCTCACACCCGCGGGGGCTGAACTTCTGGGTGGTCGGCGATCAGCTGCGCAAGGGAGCCGCGACGAACGCGGTGCAGATCGCGGAGCTCGTGCTCCAGAGCTGAGCGTTTCAACAATGGCCGTGGCGAGGTCGCAGAGCTTGTCGATCCGGCGGCTCTACCGCCGCTGGCGCCGCCAGGCGTACCGTCAGGCGCACTTCGGCTTCGCCGTGCTCCTGACGATCGTCGTGCTGGCCTATGCCGGGGTTCCCCACGTGGCGCGCTTCCTGGAGTCGGCCGGCGGTTACAACCCCGGGCACTACGAGCCCAAGGACCAGGCCCGCGAGGCGTGGCTACAGCGCCCCGATGATCCCGACGCGGTGCTCGGGCAGATTCCCTGGAGCACGGTCATCAACATCGGCCTGTTCCTGGTGGTCGCGCTGGTGTGGATGACGCTGGTGCCCAGCCGGTCCCCGCGTCGGCCGCCGCCCCGCTGAGCGAGCCACGCACGTACCGGCTGGTGCTGGCGTACGACGGCACCGCCTTCCACGGCTGGCAGGTCCAACCCGATGCCCGTACCGTCCAAGGCAGCTTGCTGGCCGCGGCCGCCCGGCTGTTCTCGGGCGGGGTCCGCGTGGTCGGCGCCAGTCGCACCGACGCCGGCGTCCACGCCCTGCGCCAGACCGCCGCGCTGACCGCGACCTCGGCGCTTGCTCCCGACACGGTGCAAGCCGCCCTCAACGCCCACCTGCCCAGAGAGATCCGGGTGGTGGCGGCCGCCGACGCTGCCTCAGCGTTCGACGCGCGCCGCGCCGCGTTCGGCAAGCGCTACGCCTATCTCATCGACAACGCTCCAGTCGCCTCGCCGCTGCTCCTGCGCTACGCGTGGCACGTGCCGGGCGGCCTGGATCTCCCCGCCATGCGAATGGCGCTCCGGTCCCTGCGGGGCACGTACGACTTCAGCGCGTTCTGCGCGGCCCCCGGACGGCAGGCGGCGCCGCAGTGCCGGGTCCGCGCGATCCACGTCCTGGGCCGGCACGGCAAGGTGGCGCTGCTGATCTCGGCCGACCGGTTCCTGCACCACATGGTCCGCAACATCGTGGGCAGCGCGGTCGAAGTCGGGCGAGGCGCGCGCGAGCCGGGGTGGCTGGCCGAGGTGCTGGCGTCTCGGGATCGCACGCGCGCCGGTCCCACCGCGCCGGCCCACGGGCTGACGCTGGTGCGCGTCCGGTATTGCTAGAATCGAGCACACGCCATGCGTGATCTCCATGGCTGAGCCGGACCTCCGAGAAGCCTGGGTCGATCTCCTGCAACGGCGGCCCACGCTCGCCCCGAGCCTCACCGGCTATGGCGACATCATCGAGAGCTGGGCTCGCTGGTCGCCGCCGCGGCCGCTGGGGCTCACGCTGCGCCGCGAGGCCTGCTGCGACTCCTGGGAACGCGGGATTCCGCTGACCGCCGACGCGGCCGGGGCGCTGCAGATCGGCGACGTCGAGGAGCTGGTGGGGGGCGCGATGGAAGCGCTCGTCCGCGCGCAGCCGAGCCTGGCGCCCGGGTTTCAGCGCTTCGCCGAGGCCTGGGACGCGGGATGGCTAGGACCGCAGACCCTCTGCCTGACGTTGGGCGGGTCGGCTCCGATGCCCTCGAAAAGGCAACTGGCCTTTCCAGCGAAGTCGTGGCGATAGTGGCCACCGTCGGGATGCGACCGGCCCTCGAGGCGCTGTTCGCGCCGGTCCGCGAGCACCTGACCGAGGGTCGGTGGGACCTCGGCATCTGTCCATTCTGCGGGGGGCCACCCGGGTTCTCGGATGTCATAGAGGACGGACGGCGGCGTCTGGCCTGTCATCTCTGTGGTGGGGCCTGGGTGTTCACCGAGCTCCGCTGCCCCTTCTGCGGCATCGAGGGCCCTCAGCATGTCGTCCGGATCCTGCCCGAGGACGCGTGGGAGGAGGGCTACGCGATCTCCGCCTGTCGCAGCTGTGGGGCCTATATCAAGGAGGTCGATCGCCGCGCCCGGTGTAACGCCGGCCCGGCGCTGGTCGAGGACTGGGGGACGCCGCATTTCGATCTGATCGCGCTCGGGCAGGGATACTGGCGGCCGGTCCCCGCGTTGCTGCAGTGGGCCCCAAGCCCCTGAATCGCGACGTCCTGATCACCTATCAGGAAGGCGGGATATGGTAAAATCCCGCCGGGATTGAAGTTTCCGGAGCCATGCACGCAAGCCTGATCAACATCGCCGTCACCGGTTACGTCCTCGCGACGGGGCTGGCGCTCGCGTACCTCGTGCAGCGCCAGGACCTCGTTCATCGCCTCGCCGTGCTCGCGACCCTGGCGGGCTGGGCCGTGCACTCGGTCGCCATCATCGCGCGAGCCCTGGAGCTCGGCGCCCCACCGCTCGGGAATCTGCCGGATGCGATCTCGGTCACCGTGTGGGTCATCGTCCTGGTCGAGGTCCTGATCGAGCGACGCACGGGGGTGCGCGTGCTCGGCGCGTTCGTGCTGCCGATCGTGGTCGTCCTGAGCCTCAAGGCCACGACGCCGCGCGCGGTCACGCTGGCGCCCGCGCTGGCGAGCGCGTGGATCTGGATCCACATCGCTCTGGCCTTGATCGGCTTCGCGGCGTTCGTGTTCAACTTTGCGGGAGCGCTCATGTACGTGCTGCAGGAGCGCCAGCTCAAGGCCAAGCGGCCCGGCACGTTCTACTATCGGCTGCCGGCCCTCGATACGCTCGACCGCCTGACCTTCCGTACGCTGGCGCTCGGATTTCCGTTCCTCACCACCGGCCTCGTCCTTGGGGCCATGTGGGCGCGGACGGCCTGGGGCAGCGCCTTCACCTTCGACCCGCTGGCGTTTCTCTCGTTCCTGGCCTGGCTCATCTACGCGGGGACCCTGGCGGGCCGGGCGGCGGGCGGCTGGCACGGCCGACGGGCGGCGTACTTCTCGATCGCCGGCTTCGCCATGCTGGTGCTCACCCTCGGGGCCGGGCTCTTCCTGCCCGGTCGGCACGGGTCCTGATGCCGCTCTTCGTCGCCGGGCTCAGCCATCGCAATGCGCCGGTCGAGCTGCGCGAGCGGCTGGCGATCGAGGAAGACAAGCTTCGCGAGGTCCTCTCCGATCTGCAGGCGACGTCGGTGGTGCCGGAGGTGGTGGTGCTCTCCACCTGCAATCGCGTCGAGGTCTATGGCGTGGCGGAGGCGCCGGGAGAGGCGCGGGCGCTGGTCTTCCGGCACCTGTGCCGCCAGCGGGGCATCGACCTCAGCCTCGTGGAGGACGCCGTCTACACGCATCTGGACGGCGACGCCGTCCGTCACGCGTTCCGGGTGGCCGCCAGCCTCGACTCCATGATGATCGGTGAGCCCCAGATCCTGGGCCAGGTCAAGGACGCCTTCGCGCTCGCGCAGGCGTGCGAGACGGTGGGGCCGCAGCTGCACACGCTGTTCAGCCAGGCCTTCAGCGTGGCCAAGCGGGTGCGCACGGAGACGGAGATCGCGCGGCACGCGGTCTCGGTGTCCTTCGCCGCGGTGGAGCTGGCCAAGAAGATCTTCGCCGGCCTGTCCGGTCGCGCGGTGCTGCTGGTCGGGGCCGGCAAGATGAGCGAGCTGGCCGCCAAGCACCTGGTCGAGCAGGGCGCGTTCCCGATCTACGTGGCCAACCGGACCTGGGCCCGCGCCCAGGATCTGGCGCGCTCGCTGAGCGGCACGCCGGTGCAGTGGGAGGAGCTGCAGACTGCGCTGGCGAGCGTGGACATCGTGGTGACCTCCACCGGGGCGACCGAGCCGGTCATCAGCCACGCCATGGTCGCCCGGATCATGCACGGGCGGCGGGGACGCCCACTGTTCTTCATCGACATCGCCGTGCCCCGCGACGTAGAGCCGGGCGTGGACCGGCTCGACGACGTCTACCGCTACGACATCGACGATCTCAAGCAGGTGGTGGACGCGAACCTGCGCGAGCGCGCGCGCGAAGCCCAGCGGGCCGAGGCCCTCGTGGAGCGCGAGGTCGGCAAGTTCCTGGTGCGGCAGGGCGACGTCGAGGTGATCCCCACCATCGTGTCGTTGCGCGCCCGGCTGGAGGAGATCCGTCTGGCCGAGGTGAAGCGGACGCTGGCACGGCTGCCCGACGCCTCGCCGGAGCAGCGGGCCGCGCTCGAGGCGCTGTCCACCGGGATCGTGAACAAGATCCTCCACGCGCCGATCACCAAGCTCCGCGAATCCTCGCGCGCGGGCGTCAGCCGCTCGGTGCTGGAGCTCGTCCACGAGCTGTTCGGTCTGGGGCGGCGCACGTGATCCGCCTGGGCACGCGCGCGAGCGCGCTGGCGCTGGTCCAGGCCCGCGAGGTGGCCGATCGCCTGACGGCCGGAGGCGTCGAGGTCGAGATCGTGTCGATGCGGACCGAGGGCGATCGACAGGCCGAGGCGCGGCTCGCCCTCGTCGGTGGCAAGGGACTGTTCGTGCGCGAGATCGAGGAGGCGCTGCTCCGCAAGGAGATCGATCTCGCGGTGCACAGTCTGAAAGATTTGCCGGCGGAGCAGCCCGAGGGGCTCACGCTGGGCGCCTATCCGCCACGGGCCGACCCGCGTGACGCCCTCGTGGCCCGTGGTCCGGCGACCCTGGCCACGCTGCCGGCCGGCGCGGTCGTGGGGACCTCGAGCCCCCGGCGGCGCGCGGTCGTCCTGTCGTTGCGCCCCGACCTCGACGTCCAGCCGATCCGTGGCAACGTCGACACACGGCTGCGCAAGCTCGACGTCGGCGGCTTCGATGCGATCGTGCTGGCGGCCGCGGGCCTCGACCGTCTGGGCCTGAGCCTGCCGCACCGCGAGCTCCTCGATCCGGACGTCTTCGTCCCCGCGGTCGGGCAGGGGATCCTGGCGCTCGAAGCACGCGTCGACGATCGCACGACGCTCGGTCATCTGGCCGCGCTCGACGATCCGGCCACGCGTCCGTGCGCGCTGGCCGAGCGTGCCTATCTCGCGCGCCTGGGCGCCTCCTGCAACACGCCGATGGCCGCTCACGCGCGCCTGGAGCGGGACCGCGTGCGCCTGACGGGCATCGTGGCCAGCGAAGATGGCCGCCGGCTCCTGCGGGCCAGTGCGACCGCTCCAGCTGCGGAGGCGCTCGAGCTGGGACGTGGCCTCGCCGAGACGTTGCTCGAGCAGGGGGCCGCCGCCATCACCCCGCTCGAGCCAAGGGTCGAGCTCCCGAGGCGGACGTCATGACCGCGCAACCCCGGTCCGAGGCGAGCTCGCCCGAGCGGTCGCTGGAGGGTCGCACGATCGTGGTCACGCGAGCGGCGGCGCAAGCCCAGCGCTTCACCCAGCTCCTCGAGTCGGCCGGCGCGCGGGTCGTCGAAGCGCCGGTGATCGTCATCGGGCCGCCGCCGTCGTGGGAGCCGCTGGACAGTGCGCTGGCAGCGCTCGACACCTTCGCCTGGGTCATCTTCACGTCGGTCAACGGCGTCGTGATGGTGGATCGACGGCTGGCCGCCCGTGATCTCGGCTGGTCCGCGATGGCCGGCCGGCGCGTGGCCGCGATCGGCCCGGCGACCGCCGATGCGCTGGCCGAGCACGGCGTGCGGCCCGACCTCGTCCCCGGCGAGTATCGCGCCGAGGGGCTGATCGAGCGTCTGCGCAGCCTCGTCCATGCCGGCGATCGGATTCTGCTGCCCCGCGCGGCCCAGACGCGCGATGTCCTGGTGGTCGAGCTCAAGCGCATGGGCGCCCAGGTGACGGAGGTGGCGGCCTACAGCACGCGGCGAGCCGAGGCCGGCACGACCCGCCTGCGCGAGGCGCTGGCCGCGGGGAGCATCGACGCGGTGACCTTCACCAGCTCCTCCACCGCCCGGAATTTTGCCGAGCTGTTCACCGAGGCCGAGCGCCGCACGTGGCTCGGCCGCGTGACGGTGGCTTCGATCGGGCCGATCACCGCCGCCACCGCCGCCGAGTACGGGATGGTGACCGACGTCATGCCGAGCGAGTACACGATCCCGGCGCTGGCGCGCGCCCTGGCCGAGCACTTCGCCCGCGTCCCGCGCGGTGGCGG
>Ga0075428_100008584_pt1 | contig 11333 bp, 7 predicted proteins | sample RhiMetdeltSRZDD2_FD_75291 | JGI IMG/M metagenome (GOLD analysis project Ga0075428, IMG submission 75291) | Populus rhizosphere microbial communities from Tennessee, USA - Rhizosphere MetaG P. deltoides SRZDD2 | ecosystem: Host-associated > Plants > Roots > Rhizosphere > Soil | place: USA... | reverse complement strand
AACATGATCTGCGTAGTTCGTTTGAACCAGCCTTTCGAACGTTCCATGGTATCATTATACCAACGTTCCAATAACAGTTGAAACTTTATGAGATCATTATTCGCGTCCCTTAACAAAGACTGAATAAGTCTTTTTGTTTCAGAATCATCGGGTAACAATTCTTTGTTTTCCAAACCGACATGGATACTGGCAATGACACTCAAATCAGGATCGTCATCCCTTATTGAGTCAATCAACGCCTTGGAAAAACTCTCGGCAGCGACATAGGACGGGGTGTTGCTGAGACTGCCGCTGCAAAGCGTCCGGATGGAAGGTTGATCAAAGAATACTTTATACAATTTTTTGTTTTTGAGATTTATCGCCATGCCGACAGGTTGAATGAACGTACCAACTAACTCTGATAGCCAACGGAACAATCTTTCAATTATCTTTCCAATCAGAGGATTCGATAGGTAGTACTTGTCGTACTTCCGCTCGTCCATGAGCATTCTTTTGATAGCATAGGATAGATTTCTTGCTCTCAGTCCGAACGAGGATGAAAAAATTTCCAAGATAATGGTCGCATACAGGCTGTATAGAAGGTAGACGAATACCAAGCCGATCACTACGTTAAGTCCAACATTTCCTGTCATGACAAGCGGGGTTTAAGTTGAATTTTTTCTTAAAAGCAAAAACCCATCTGTTTCGCAAGGATGACGTGCAAAACAGATGGGCTCCAATCATAGTTAAGATAGAGAATACTTTCAATTGGCACAATCCCTGCTTTCCTTTTTTCATCGATGTGGCCAACAAGAATGCCATACCGGTGAAGAGATTAGGTAATCGCCAGTTTCAAGCTAATTTGCCTTGATGGCGCCTTTACCAGCCGGGTGGTACCACGATAGGATGGTGCTGGTGGTTATCAATTTGTGTTCTTTTAATTAAATTTTGATTTCTGGCAGGTGGTCTAGTTGGAGCTGCTACGGCTTAAGATTCAAAGGCAGGTTACTTATTTACTATTCATCAACAACAGTTTACTCCATCTGATATTAATTTTTCATCAGTTGAATTAACAATTGGTTAACAATGCTATATTTAAACGTAGTCACTCACCGAAATACGTATAGAGCCATGCAAATCCCCGCGGAAAATTACCGGACCATTTTTTTCCATCATTTAAAGCCCTTTCTCGATATGCTTGAGTATCAACAGACCGTAATGGATGCAAGGGAATGGGGAGCCACTGTGTATCGCATTGCATCAGGGATAGAAAGCAATCCGGGTCAATACCTCGGCCTGGATTTACCTAATCACGAAATTACTATTCAACTGGTCAGGGACATATTTGACGAGTTTATTCAGGTGCATCCGCCATTGATCGTCGATGCTATGCTAGCTCCATAACGAAACACAACCTTGTTAGCCTGACGGAAATTTCTTACCTACTCGTTTCTTAAAATCCTTGCCGGATCGGTATTGGCAGCCTTCAATGACTCGTAGCTTATCGTCAGCAGCGCTATAGCCAATGCACCGAGTCCTGCATAGCTGAAAATAGCAATGTCCAGTGGGGCCTTATATTCAAACCCCTGAAGCCATTTGTTCATGGCATACCATGCCGTGGGAGTAGCGATCACAAAAGCGAGCAGCACGAGTTTTACAAACTCTTTCGACATCATTCCTACGATCTGAGGCACGCTAGCACCCATCACCTTTCTTACGCCGATTTCTTTTAGCCTTCTTTCTGCCATGAATGAGGATAATCCATAAAGTCCAAGGCTGCATATAATTATTGCAATAGCAGCAAAGTAGGAGATGATGGTCGAGACGCGTTGGTCTTGCTTGTATTGTTGCTGGATATTGTCATCGAGGAAGGAGTACTCAAACGGCGCGTCGGCTACCTGTGCTTGCCATGTATCCTCAATGGTAGAAATCGTCTGCTCAAATCCGGAGGAATTCACACTGGCGATGAGATAGCCATATTCATTTGCGCCGCGGGGAATAAAAAACACAACCGGAATGATCGGATCTTTCAATGAAGTTTGATTATAGTCTTCCATCACACCGACCACCTGAAATGAATAGTTCTGCCCCTGCCAGTCGAAAAACAGTTTTTCCCCGATCATTTTGTCGGGTTCAACGCCAAACTTTTTTGCAGCAGCACGATTGATTATGAGGTTATCCTGCGAATCTGCCTGGCGGTTGGTAGTGAAGGCGCGGCCCGCTATAAGCTTGATCCCAAGTAGCTCCATATAGCCTGCGTCAATGCCGTTTCTGCGAATAAGAATTGCATTGTCCATATTGCCGCCCTCCTTGTAGAACGCCATATCGCTGAAAATTTGATTCCCTGGAGGATAGTTGGTGCCTGCGACGGCAACGATAGAGTTTGTCTTTTCCAATTCTGTTTTTAGTGATTCGTACTTCTTTTTAGCATCGGCTGTTCGAAGCGGAATGACGATCTTGGCTTCAGGATTAAAACCAAGGTCCTTGTTTTTCATGAAAGAAAGCTGTCGTGCGATCACGAGCATGCCACACACCAGTACTATCGCCACGAAGAACTGAAAGACGACCAATCCTTGTCGTAGCCTACCGGAGGCGTTGCTTAATGTGAATTTTCCCTTCAGCACTTCTGCAGGCTTGAATGATGACATGTAAAATGCGGGATAGCTACCGGCGATTAATCCGGTTATGATCGCAAGCAGGATCAGAGCGGTTCCAAAATACAGAGCGTTGTCCTTGTTAAATGAAATGTCTTTGGCCGAAAGTTCATTGAACGAGGGCAAGGCCAGGTATACTGCGAGCACACCTACTATTATGGAAATTGTTACTATGATCATAGCTTCTCCCAGGATCTGCCGTATCAGGCTGCTTCGAAATGCTCCCATAACTTTTCTGATACCAATTTCAGAAGCGCGTTTGGTCGCTTTTGCAGTGGAGAGGTTCATGAAATTAATGCAGGCCAACAACAGCACGAATAGCGCGATTGATACGATAATATAGATGTAAGAGATCCGTTGGTTTTTGTCTACAGCTGACTTTAGATAGATATCACTGACCGGCTCAAGGAACAAAGTTTTTGTCATCCCCAACGCCTTCATATCTTCAGAACCATACTTTACCAACACTTTGTTTAGCTTTTCCTCAACTGCTTTTTGAGAATGGCCAGGCGAAAGTTTCAAATAGCCCTGCACAAAATTTTGTCCAGCCCATTCGGTAGCTGCCTCTGCATTTTTACGAATATATTCTCCCGACCCACCTTCGCTCATTACGGATACAAAGAAATTTGACTCCAGGAAAGTTTTGTTTTGTTTGTAAACCCCTGTTACCTTAAAATTGATGGGGTCGCCTCCCTGACTGATAAGAATACTCTTGTTGAGTGCGGACTCACTTCCAAAAATTTTTCTTGCTATAGTTTCTGAAATCACAACGGTATTGGCATCCGCCAGTGCCTTTTTAGGGTTGCCTTCTATAAACTCGTACGTTAGGACGTCGAAGAGGGTAGAATCTGCTACGTATGCATTAGACTCGAAAAACTTGTTGCCTTCGTATTGAATCAAGTTCGAACTTCCGAAGGTTGGGACAACACGTGCAGCGGCCTCGACCTCCGGCAACTCATCTTTGAGGGCCATGGTTATTGGCGGAGATACGAATGCGAGTTTGTCAAAGCCGGCTACATCAGCCTCAAATTGTGTATCGATCCGGTAAAGGTCGCCTAATCTTTCGTGATGACGATCGTAACCAAACTCGTCTTGAACATATAAGGTAAGCAGCATACAGCACGCTATCCCGAGGGAAAGACCCAATACATTAATGAGTGAATAGACTTTGGTGCGCGAAAGACTGCGTAGGGCGATCTTTAAGTAGCTTTGGAGCATAAGTGTTGATTTTGAATGAGTTGTGCCAAATTAGGGCCACCCGTCGAATCTCAGCAGATTTGGACTTTCTGCTTTGTTCGAAAATGCATTACCGAACGCAAGCGCTCGATTGCGGACAGGCTTTACCTACCCTATAAGACTTCAATTATTGGATAAGGTTACCGGAAAAGTGGAAAATGATGACTATGTCGCAGGGCGTTCATGGTGATTCAATTTCTGATTTGACTTACTTATACACTACTTTCGTTCAGGAGTGAACAATGATATCTATGTATGCGTATGAAGTCACCGCGTGGAAACATCTTCTTGTGTTAATTCTACTAGGTCTTAGTCATCCGACTTTAAGTCAATCCTTTAATGGTGAAGTTATCGACGCGGATACCGGATTACCCCTCCAATACGCCAACATTGGCATCGTTGGAAAAAACATCGGAGGAATAGCCTTTCGGGATGGCATATTCAATATTGCCCTGAAAGGAATGGAATCATCCGATACCATTAAAGTAAGCTATATTGGCTATCAATCTCAACTCATTCCTGCGGCGACCCTAGAATTGTCGTTGTATCACAAAATTAGACTCAAGCCGTCAGCCGTTTTACTAAAGCCGATCATTGTCAGGGAGAAGAGACAAATAAAGATTCTTGGAAATGCGAAAGCTGGCCAGGCAAGAACAGGGTGGGGTGACCTTCAAAGTCTAAGGGGAAGAACTCGCGGACTGAAAATTACAGATATCGAGTGCAACGTCAGGGCAAAATCTTTTTGCTTTAAGATCGATGATAACGAATGGGACAGCGTCGCCTTTAGACTTAATTTCCTGGAAAGTAAGGACGGTGATTCGACCGGAGAAAGTATACTGGCTGAAAACATTTTCGTCGTCACCAGCGCGAATAGAAGATGGGTGTGCGTGGACCTGGAACCTTATGATCTTTTGTTATGCGGCTCTGTTATTGCAACCCTCGAATGGGTAGATGCATGGGGAAAAACAGGTATCTATAGCAATGTGTTGACGTTTTCACTTTCTAAAACTCCGGGATATGAGTACATGAGGGAGGCCGGAGAAGAAAACGGTAAACTACAGTGGACCGATACTTCACCTGCAATGTATCTCGAAGTTTATCACTAGTGTTATGTTAAGGTTGAAATGACGTTTGACTCAGACTATGAGCTTCTTGGAAGAAGGAGCTTTTGAGTTTGAAAAAGAAATGCATTTTACCGCAGAGGGAATGCAAATGCATCAGCAGGATTCATTCGAGAGAAGCACAGGGAGACTAGTTTGCGTTAACTTGATAGTGCACCTGATGCGCGGAGGGCGCAGACAGCAGTTCTGATCGGTTGCAGTCGCGCAAGCTTGGTCATAGGTAGTCAGAACCTTCCGGAAAAAAGAAAGTTCTGATACCCTAAAACCAAGCAAGGCGCGACTACGCCCCATGGGACCTGCGCTTTGCGGCCTTTGCGAATTAGGTATGTTTTCAAGATAAGATGAATAAACCTCCCTGTGCTTCGTACGCGGAAGTCGCTGTGATGCATTTATAATCCTTTGCGTTAAAATGTATTTGTATTGAACTATAAACAACCAACGTCCAGCCTGGATTAAAACATTCAATCTTATCCGTCAAAATAAACTTAACTTAACACTAGATCGTCCTAATTGACTTTAAGCTTTTTCAACTCCTTCTTAAGTTGCTTTCCCGCCTTCTTTGATTCTTTTCCGATTTCTTTTGAGTTAGTCTTTATCTCCTTACCCAACTTTTTGAATTCGACCTTCAAGTCCTGCATCCAGATCCTGAATTTAAATTCGGCCTTAACTTTCTTAAACTCATTTTCGGCCTTTTTGTATACAGCGGACTCACCACTTTGTATTCTTTCGCTTTGAACCGTTGTTTTCAGTTCCACGATACCCTCTTCTACTTCCACCTCCAATTTCTCTGCGTGTGACTTTACATTAAATTCTGTTCCCAGCACACTTATGCTTCCGTGTTTGGATTTCACAACAAAGGGTGTTTCTCCCTCAGTTACACTAAGAAAAACTTCGCCCTCAACCTCTATTGATCGAGGACTAAACTCTTCATCAAAATCGATCGCACTATTATGGTTCATGAAAACGATAGAACCATCTGGTAGTTCCACGACCTCAAAATTCTCCTTCGTTTCGACGCTAACGCCTGAACACGAGAATAATAAAATCAAAGCTGCGGCTAAGAATGTATATGATGTGAGCTGTGGTTTGGTCATGTCCTCGTGGCCAAATTCGTTTACGGTGAGCTATTGATGAACAAACTTAGCTGGAATTTCTCTATAAGCAGATGGAGTTGCCAGATCAATGTTCTGAACTGCAACCAACGGAGTCGTCCAACAGGCGTAATATCCAGCCCCATTTTCAATAAATCTCCTGTTAGAATATAGGCTCCTTTGCCGAAATTTTAGTTAGGATGAAATTCAAAGCGTTGTCCCTTATTCTTTATACGTTTCTTGTTCTTTTTTCATGCACGGAGGGTGACATCCTCAGTGAGAACCAGCCTCCAGAGGAACCCACGGAAGAGCTACCCAAAGAAGAAGAACCCGTTAAGCCGAAAACTTATCCCAAAGCTGTCCTTGACATTTCAGACGCGGCTAGTCTCGTTGGTTTAGAAAATGTAGCAGGAGGAAGGGTAGCCAGCGAAAAATCGAACTTGTTCAAAATTACGGATGATGGCAAATTTGAAATGGTCGCCTTTGTATACCCTGACGGAAGTCCCCTTGACTCTACCGTTACCGTTAATGTTACCCCGTCGCTAACAGTTTTCCAGCTATATCACGTCAATCCGGATTACCTGCTGCTTACTGGGCAATTTGTATTTCCTGATACACTTGGCGGTTCCAAGCAAACTGATATCATCCTGGCGCGTAAGTCCGATGGCGCTATTTTCGGATTTGAAAGAGGTTTAAATCTGGTAAATCAATACGGCGTTCGTGCCTTCAAGCATGATGCAGTGGGGAATGTATATTTCATGACCAGTGATAATAACGTTGCAAAACTATCGCTGGATAATCCTGACCAATTGACTAGAATCCCTTACCTGGCCACAGGTCAGCAAGCAATTAAATTTGAAATACTTCCTGATGGGACTTGTTTGTACGAAAAGGGAGGATATCCTATGGTATTCAGAGTGAGAAAACTGAATGGAGGGATATTTGATTTTGTTCCGCCTGATGACCAAGTAAACGCCGCCATCTGGACAGGCAGCGATAACCAGGTCTACTGTTCTACTTACAGCTACGAAAGAGCCATGATATATAAGGTGACCACTAATAATAATGACGTGGTCATAGATACTGTTGCTGTGACGGACGATCACCAAATAGTGATCGGCATCACGAACATGCACAACCGTCATTACAGGATTCATACAGACAGATCGACAATCTTTGTTTCCGATCAGGATCCCGATGAAAGCTTCGAATTTTTCGAGGATGATAAATCTATTCGCGGAATTACATTACCCTTTGTGAAGAGTGGTTGCACTATTGCTGGTGCTTCCAAATTCAATTACTACATTACGGTTGATGATAACATTTACAAAGTCGATATCAGCACACATGCCTACACCAAGATTTTAAGCGCAGGCGAATTTGAAATTTATTCGATGACGGTTAATGACGATGATGTTGTTCAGTTCAGTGGCCTCAGGTTTAGCGATGGAAAGAAAATCCTGGCGGAAATCAAAAATGGCACTTTGAATGTTATTGAGGAAGAAATGAATCGAACTGCGGTCATACTGGAAAGATTGTATTAGGTATAGATTTCCCGCATAACTATTCGAAGGTAACGCCTTTCTTTACGCCGTCGTTTTCGAATGTTATTGCCTTTCCGGCCTTGTTGGTCTTGTTGTCTTTCATTACGAGGTCTTTTGTACCAACACCTTTAACATGGATAAAGTTAGCCGTCCCGTTGGAAGCCGAAGAATTTCTCACGACACCATCAGAGCCATTTTCGATTAGGATCGTGGGCACGTCCTTGTCTCGCAGCCCTTGTCTTCCAGCAAACGTTTCGACGTTGAAATCCGAGACGTTTTTCAACACAAGCGCGGACTGCCATGCAGACTCTGTTTCTTTTTCGTTCCATTCGACAGTCACATCGCGAAGTTTAAGACCCTTTACGTTCTCAATGCGTATCGCATCGGAAGCGCGTTTATCTTTTGCATCCTCTACGTCCATAAAAAGGCGCACATTCGAGATCCTGATATTCTCAAGCGATTGATCCAAATGTCCCGTGATTGTCGTCGTACCCCGTGCTTTTGCGCTGATGTTGTCAATAAAAACGTCGCGGATCTGGCCGAGGGGAGAGGTAGCGTTCCGTTTCTTCAGCACGAACTTGCACATCTCGGAGTCGCCCCACCAGTTCCAATGACGGCGACTCGTTTCAATGGTAAGGTTAGAGAATATAATATCGCTTACCACGGCACCGTCCTGTACGTTAATACCGAAGCCCTTGTTTGAATTGCGGATAACGCAATTGCTAAAGATCACGTGACGAATATCTGCCTCAGTTTCCGTGCCGATCATCAGCGGTGTTGACGATGATGTGAGCACGCAGTTTGTTACAGTAACATTTTCCACGGAGTTTGCCTTCTTTCCATTCCTGGCGATTGCTTTAAGCACGATGGAATCGTCGGCCGTGGTGATGATGCAATCCGAGATTACCACATTCTTCGACGAACATATATCGATCCCGTCCGCATTAACACCTTTCACAAGATCAGAATAAATGTAGACCCCTCGGACACGAACCCTATCGCAATCGTTAAGGCGTACGGTCCATAGTGGCGCATTCACGATGGAGATATCCGTGAGCTGCACATTGGTGCAGTCGTTGAGTACGAAGAGAAAAATATTCATGGCTTCGCGACTTCGATAGTAGCGCTTCATCTCAATGCCGGCTTGTCGTGCGATCTCCTGCTCTTTCGCGATCTCAGGGTCCGCTCCGCGCACGTTGTCGTAGTCGTAACGTGCAAGGCCGTCAATAGTGCCTTTGCCAGAGACGCCAATGTTTTTGGCATTCTCTGCAAAGATCAGTGCCCTGACATCTTTCACGTAGTCGGCGGACAGCTGACTGGCAAACAACGTAGCGCCTGCCTCGAGGTTGAGCGTGATGTTGTCGCGCAGCTGTACCGTGCCGACCGTGTACTCTCCTGCCGGTACCTGAACAGTTCCGCCACCAGCGGAGGTGCAAGCTTCAATGGCCTCGCGAAACGCTTTAGTGGCATTATCTGAGCGAACTCCGGTGGCGCCAAAGTTTTTCACGTCGAATGGACGCGATGATGGCTGTTGTGTCTTACTTGTTGTGGATACAAAGCCGAGTCCGAGCAAGGCACCGGTATAACCGAGTATGCGGCGACGTGTAGGTAGTACGTCAGGGTCAGGTTTCATGATGGATGGAGTAATAAACAAACGGAATACAAAGTAATGATCTCTGAGCTTTAAAAAAGAAATCAAACAACAGATGGTCCTAATAGCGTCTGGGACGGGAGTGTTTTTAATCTCGCCGGGATTACAAGGTTCACAATGCCCGGAACTGGACGCGAATCGGACGACTTCGTTCAGGCTATAAGGTCAATTTGGCCAAATCATAAAGAAATTGCCCACCCTGGCTTTGGTTCGATTGTTGGATTCCTGTTGCTTTCCAATCAGCTAATACATAACGAAGACAAGATTATGATCAGGCATCACCTTACGTATGCATTCCGTCATCTCACAAAGAACGGATTGTATACCACTTTGAATCTCTTCGGACTTTCGGTCGGACTTGCATGTTTTGCATTGATCGGTCTTTGGGTGAAATGGGAGCTTAGCTATGACGCGTTCCATGAAAAGAGCGACCGGATCTATCGGGTGGTATCAAAGTTTGTTGATGAGACAACAGTGATCGACCAGGCCCTCACAAGTCCGCCACTCGGACCGGCTTTGGTCAAAGACCTCCCGGATGTTGAGCAAGCAGTACGCATTGATCCTAGCGATGCCGTCATGGCGGTTGGAAATAAAAGTTTTCTCGAAGTAGGTATTATCGCAGAGCCATCGTTTTTGGAGATGTTCGACTTCAAGCTCCTTAGTGGCGACAGGAATTCTGCACTCAAAGAACCTTACTCGGTAATCCTATCTCAATCGCTGGCGGAGAAATATTTTGGCAGCGAAGATCCCGTAGGCAAGTTTGTAAAAATGCTCAGTTTTGATCCGGGTGGTAACGGCGCGCAATACAAAGTTACTGGTGTCATAGAAAACTGCCCCGACAACTCACAGTTCTTTTATGACTATATAATCTCCTTCATCACGTGGGAAACTTCTGATCCCTCAGTACTTGAACACAAGATGTGGTTCAATCACGGACGTATCTACACGTACATCCTTCTTCACCGGGATGCAGATCCATCGGCAGTTCAGTCTAAGTTACCTGGCCTGGTACAAACGTATATGAGAAAAGAGATGCGGGAGAATAAATTCAGTTATGAATATAGACTGCAGCCATTAACTGATGTTCATCTGCGTTCAAACCTCAGCTACGAAATCAGACAGCCTGGAAGCATGTCGTATGTTGTCATATTTGGTTCGGTTGGTATCATTGTACTGTTACTTGCCTGCATTAATTACATCAATCTGTCGACGGCATATGCCACGGAGAGATTCAAAGAAGTTGGTATCCATAAGGTGCTGGGTGCAATGAAGCGCCAGCTCATCACGCAATACCTTAGCGAGTCGTGGCTGATTGCAATAATGTCGTTGGTGATTGCATTCGCGTGGATCGAACTCTCGCGGCCATTGTTTGAAAGCATCTCCGGAACGAAGGTGGTGGGCTTATACAACATTCAATCGATCAGCGTACTTTTTAGCATTGCATCTATTGTTGGACTGATGGCGGGGTTTTACCCTGCCGTTGTGCTTTCAGGATTTAAACCGGTAAATATTTTGAAAGCCAGTGCCGGTCCCGCTTCAGGTGCCTGGCTTCGAAAGAGTCTTGTTGTCATACAGTTTTCGGCAACTATTATTCTCATTATCGGAATCATCGTGGTCCAGTTACAAATGAATTTTATTCAAGAAAAAGATCTGGGCTTCGATAAGGACAACCTGGTTGTCTTCGGTGTGCACGGCAGCAACGAAGTAAAATCAGGTTACACCGGTTTCGTTGATGAACTCATGACGAATCCAAGGATTGGCGGAGTAACACGGTCGAATTCGACAATTGGTAACGGTCTGGGCAATTTCAGAGCCGTGGCCGAGGACGTGTATGGGAAGAAAGTAACCACGACTGCCTATGACTTTGGAGTCGACCATGACTATATCAATGTGTACAACATGAAACTTATTGCCGGCAGGAATTTCCGGATCGACAATGTGGCCGACTCAAGCAGGGCATTTATCGTCAACGAAATGCTGACGAAAAGTTACGGCTACTCCAATCCTTCGGATGCTATCGGCAAATCCCTGGAGCACAACGGCACCGCTGGTGAGAT
>Ga0075428_100008583_pt1 | contig 11335 bp, 5 predicted proteins | sample RhiMetdeltSRZDD2_FD_75291 | JGI IMG/M metagenome (GOLD analysis project Ga0075428, IMG submission 75291) | Populus rhizosphere microbial communities from Tennessee, USA - Rhizosphere MetaG P. deltoides SRZDD2 | ecosystem: Host-associated > Plants > Roots > Rhizosphere > Soil | place: USA... | reverse complement strand
GACCTCGTGGCCACCGGGGATCAGCAGCGGCTGGCGGATCAGCTCCAGCAGCCGCTCGGCGACCCGCTCCGAGCCGTCCGGGGTCCCCAGGCGTTCGCATAGCACGGCGAACTCGTCGCCGCCCATCCGGGCCACGAGATCGCCCGGCCGCAACGCCGCGACCAGTCGCTCGGCCACCATCGCGAGGACCCGATCGCCCACGAGGTGCCCGAGCTGGTCGTTGACCGGCTTGAAGTGGTCGAGGTCCAGGCAGAGGACGGCAGCGCCGGTCGCTCCACCCCGAGCCACGGTCTCCAGCCGCTCGTGGAACGCCTGCCGGTTGGCGAGGCCGGTCAGCGCGTCGTGGGTGGCGGCGAACTCCAGGCTGCGGTGGCTCCGGTCCCACTGCAGGATCAGCCGCAGCAGCTGGCCGGCCTTGCGCACGGCGTTCCAGGTGAAGCGGGTCGGCGGCCCGGCGATGCGGCGCCAGACGATGATCGCGGCGACCGGCTCCTCGAGCTGGCTCAGCGCTACCGGATGGACCCAGCAGGCCTCGTAGCCCTCGGCCTTGGCCAGCGCCGCCAGCGGCCCCGGGAGCCCGGCCCGCTCGTCGACGAACACGTCGGCCTCGGTGGCCAGCGCCCGGCCCCAGGGCGTCCCGGAGTGGACCGACAGCAGGCTGGTGGCGCTGCCGGCGGTCACGGCGAACCGGTCGGTCATCCAGCGGTCGCACACCGCGACCCCGGTGTCGGGGACCATCTGCTCGACGGCTGACACCAGCACCGCCAGCACCTCGCCGACGGGGGCGCCGGCCGCCATGGCCTCCACCGCCTGGTCCAGCGCCCGCTCGTAGCCCGACTGGCGGATCAGGATCACGTACCACGGGAGGCCGGTCCGCCGGGTGGTGATGGCCGCCAGCTCGCAGCTGACGTCGTGGCCGTCGGCGTGGGTCAGGTTGAGCTGCATGCCGACCCCACCCCACGGTGTGACCTCGAACGCGTCGTGGATGCTGGTGAAGGCTTCGATCGCGGCGGGCACCGAGTCGGGCGAGATGACGCGGGAGAACGGCTGGCCCACGAGGTCGGCGGGCCGATGCCCGAAGAACCGCTCGACCGACGCGCTGGCCCAGCGGACGGTGCCGTCCTGGTCGAGCAGCGTGATGGGGTAGATGGAGGCGTCGGCGATGACCTGGAACATCTCGGGCGTCGGGTCTGCCGGCAGCTCGACCAGCTCGATGCGGTTGCCGAAGGGATCGTCGGTGTGGGCCCGCCGGGTCCCGGGGATCTCGTCGGAGTACCGCAGTTCGCGGCCGCTCTCCGCGAGCCGCTTGGCGACGGCGTCGAGGTCGTCGACCAGGAGGGCGGGGTGGGCCTTCCGGGCGGGCTGGAAGGGCTCCTCCACTCCGAGGTGGATGGCGATGCACACCCCCTGGAACCAGCACCCGCCCCGAACGGCGAGGGCTGCCGGCTTGGCCACCCGCTGCAGGCCGAGCACCCCGGCGTAGAACTGCTCGGCGGCCTCCTCGGCTTCGGTACCGGCCGGCATGGCCAGCTGGACGTGGTCGAAGCCGACCACCTGGCCGCTGGGCGCCGGGTCGGAGCGGGTCACCCCGTGTGCTTCCGGCGGATGATGTTCAATGCGCTCCCCGCTCTGAACCATTCGATCTGCTCGTCGCTCATGGTGTGCTCGGCCCGGAGCTCGATGGTCGCCCCACCGGGCTTGTGGATCACGCACCGTACCGGGACATCGGGGGCCAAGTCAGCGAGGTCGAGCACGCTGATGCGGTCGTCCTCGCCGATGCGGTCGTAGGAGGCCGGGTCGCTGAAGGTCAGCGCGAGCACGCCCTGCTTCTTGAGGTTGGTCTCGTGGATCCGGGCGAAGCTGCGGGCCAGGATCACCTTGGCTCCCCGGAACCGGGGCTCCATCGCGGCGTGCTCCCGGGAGCTGCCCTCGCCGTAGTTCTCGTCGCCCACTGCGCACCAGGCCACGCCCGACTCGTGGAGGTGGCGGGCGACCTCCGGGTAGGGCTTGATCTCGCCGTCGAGGGGGTCCTTGCCGTGGCCGGGCACGCCGTCGGGCCGGAAGGCGTTGACCACGCCGAGGAACAGGTTGCCGGAGATGTTCTCCAGGTGACCGCGGTAGCGGAGCCATGGCCCGGCAGCGGAGATGTGGTCGGTGGTGCACTTGCCGGCCGCCTTCATCAGCACCGGCAGCTCGACCAGGTCCTCGTCGTCCCACGCTGCGAAGGGCTCGAGGAGCTGGAGCCGCTCGGAGTCCGGCGCCACCTCGACCGGGATGGCCGTCCCGTCCGGCGGGGGCGCGAGGAACCCGGACTCACCGGGGTCGAAGCCGCGCCCCGGGAGCTCCTCGCCGGCGGGCGCCTCGAGCCGGACGTGCCGGCCGTCGTCGTCCACCAGGGCATCGGTGCGGGGGTCGAAGTCGAGGGTGCCCGCCAGCGCGAGGGCCACGACCAGGTCGGGGCTGGTCACGAAGGCCAGGGTGTTGGCGTTGCCGTCGTTCCGCTTGGGGAAGTTGCGGTTGTAGCTGTTGACGATGGTGTTGGGCTTCGTCGGGTCGAGGTCCGTGCGCGACCACTGGCCGATGCAGGGACCGCACGCGTTGGCGAGCACGGTGGCGCCGATGGCCTCGAGGTCGGCCAGCAGACCGTCGCGCTCGATGGTGGCCCGGACCTGCTCGGATCCCGGGGTCACCAGCAGCTGGGTGCGGGCCCGCAGGCCGTGGGCCGCTGCCTGCCGGGCGATGGAGGCCGCTCGGGTCATGTCCTCGTAGGAGGAGTTGGTGCACGAGCCGACCAGGGCCGAGGAGATCTCCAGCGGCCAGCCCTCGGCCCGGGCGTGGTCGCCCAGGTCGTCGATCCGGTGGGCCCGGTCGGGGGAGTGGGGACCGTTGACCCTGGGCGCCAAGGTCGAGAGGTCGATCTCGACCACCTGGTCGAAGAACCGGCCGGGATCGGCGAGGACCTCGGGGTCGGGCCGGAGGTCGTCGAGCACGCCGCGGGCGGCGTCGGCGATGGCTTCGCGGCCGGTGGCCTTCAGGTAGGCGAGGCCGTGCTCGTCGAAGCTGAACACCGAGGTCGTCGCCCCGATCTCGGCGCCCATGTTGCAGATGGTGGCCTTGCCGGTCGTCGACAGGGCGTCCGCGCCAGGACCGAAGTACTCCACGATGGCGCCGGTCCCGCCCTTCACGGTGAGGACCTCGGCCACCCGCAGGATCACGTCCTTGGGTGCGGTCCACCCCGAGAGCCCACCCGTGAGGTGGACGCCGATGATCTGGGGCCAGCGGACGTTGAAGGGGAACCCGGTCATGACGTCCACGGCGTCGGCGCCGCCGACCCCGATGGCCACCATCCCCAGGCCGCCGGCGTTGGGGGTGTGGCTGTCGGTGCCGATCATCATCCCGCCCGGGAACGCGTACTGCTCCAGGACGACCTGGTGGATGATGCCCGAGCCGGGTCGCCAGAAGCCGATGCCGTAGCGGGCCGACACGGTGCGCAGGAACTCGTAGACCTCGCTGTTGACGTCGAGGGCCACGGCGAGGTCGTCCCGGGCGCCGATGCGGGCCTGGATCAGGTGATCGCAGTGGACGGTGGACGGCACCGCGACCTGGGGGAGCCCAGCGGTCATGAACTGCAGCAGCGCCATCTGGGCCGTGGCGTCCTGCATCGCGACCCGGTCGGGGTCGAAGTCGGCGTAGCTCCGTCCCCGCTCCAGCTCCTGGCTCGCCGGGTCACGCAGGTGGTTGAGCAGGATCTTCTCGGCCAGGGTGACCGGTCGCCCCAGCCGCTCGCGCCCCAGTGCCAACCGCTCCGGGAGTCGCTCGTAGACGGCGGCGGCGAGCCCGGGCGGAGTCGTGGGAGCGGCGGTGGACGGGTTCGGACTCATGGCTACGACCTCTGCCTGTCGTTGACGTCGTCGTCGGCGCGGTGGGTGTTTGCGCACCCAGCGAATGTAGACAAGTATATGACAAGTGCGTGAGGTGCGCTATCGGGCCATCGCCAACGAGCTGCGGGACCGTGTGGAGTCCGGGGAGTACGGCGCGGGCCGGCTGCTGCCCAGCGAGAGCGAGCTGTCCGGCGCCTACGGCGTGAGCCGGGTCACCGTCCGCAAGGCCCTGGAGCTGCTCCGGGACGAGGGCCTCATCGACGCCCGGCAGGGCTTCGGCTGGTTCGTCCCCGCCGACCCGCGGCACCTCGCCCTGGGCCGGCTGGGCACCATCGAGGACCAGCTGGCCGAGCTGGGCGTGAAGTCCGAGCGCCGGGTGGTGGGCTTCCGCTTCGTGGCGGCGCCGCCCCGTGCCCGCCAGGTCCTCGGGGCGGAGACGGTCCTGGAGGTGCGGCGGCTCAACCTGGCCGACGGCCAGCCCTTCGCCCGGGTGACCGTGTGGTGCGACGAGCAGCTGGGAGCGACGGTGTCCCGGGCAGAGATCGAGCGGGCCCCGTTCTACGAGGTGCTCGACGTCGCCATCGGCCGGGCCACCCAATCCATCGGCGCCGCGGCGGCCGATGCCGTCGATGCCGAGCTGCTGGCGGTACCGGTCGGCTCGCCGGTGCTCCGCTGCGAGCGGGTCACGCGGGACGTCGAGGACCGCCCGGTGCTGCTGTCCGAGCACGTGTTCCCGGGCCACCGGACGGAGCTGGTGGTCGAGCTCACCCAGTTCGAGCCGTCGATGGGACCCTCCGGGCTCCGGTTGGTGGAGTGAGCGGCCCCGTGTTCAGGGCCGGTTCAGGGGCAGGAGTGCATCATCGGCCCATGAGACGACGCACCAAGCTCATCGGTGCCGCCGCGACGGTCATCGCGGCGGCAGGCATCGCAGGCACCGGCATCGCGGTGGCCGGCGGCGGTGGCGACGACGACGCATCGGACACCGCGATCACCGGCGCGGCGTACGACCGGGCCTCCGCGGCGGCGCTCGACTACACCGGTGGCGGCCGGGTCACCGGCACCGAGGTCGGCGACGAGGAGAGTTACTACGAGGTCGAGGTCACCCTGGACGACGGCAACCAGACCGACGTCCAGCTCGACGAGCAGTTCAACGTCGTGAGCTCGGAGAGCGACGGCCACGACGACGAGGGCGCCGGCGACGGCTGAGCAGCAGGTCTGCCCGCGCTCCTCCGCCCCCTGAAGACCCCAGGGCGAGCGCGGGCAGACCGTGCCGCGTCGTGCCGCCAGACTGGGGCGGTGGCAGGACAGCTGAAGACGACCTGGCCCCAGGTGCTGGCCTGGCGCCTCCGGCGGCAACTCCTCGACCCCCTCGGCGAGGCCGAGGCCCCGGCGATCGTGCGACGCCTCGCCGGCGTCCAGGCCCAAGTCTCCTCGGCGACAGCGCTCGCGGTCGGTGTCCGCCAGCAGACCCCGGTGCCGGACGCGGTCGACCGGGCGCTGCAGGACGGCTCGCTGATGCGGACCTGGGCCATGCGCGGCACGCTCCACCTCCTGACCCCCGACGAAGCAGGGGCCTACCTCTCGCTGGTGGCTGCCGCACGGCCCTGGGAGCGCGCGAGCTGGGTCCGGACCTTCGGCGTGTCGCCGACCGAGATGGCGACGCTGACCGAGGCGGTGGCGGCCGTGCTCGACGACCGGGTCCTCACCCGGGAGGAGCTGGTGGCGGCGGTGGGCGACCGCCTGGGGCACTCCGACCTCGAAGAGCAGCTCCGCTCGGGGTGGGGCGCGGTCCTCAAGCCCGTCGCGTGGCAGGGCGTGCTGTGCCACGGCCCGGCGGACGGGAACCGGGTGACGTTCACTCGGCCGGACCGGCTACCCGGCTGGCGCGGCGTCCCTGAGCCGGAGGCCGCAGCGCCGGTCGTGGTTCCCGCCTACCTGCGGGCCTACGGTCCGGCCACGGTGGAGCGGTTCGATGCCTGGCTGACGCGGGGCACGTCGAAGAAGGCCGCCCTGCGGGGGTGGTTCGAGGCGCTGGGCGACCGGCTGGCGACGGTGGAGGTCGACGGCGGCGGTGAGGACCCGGTGACCGCCTACCTGCTGGCCGAGGATCTCGACGAGCTGGCCGGCACCGAGCCCAGTAGCGCGGTGCGGCTCCTGCCGGGGTTCGACCAGTACGTGATGGGGCCGGGCACGGCGGCCGCGGAGATCATCCCGGCCGAGCATCGGGCCCAGGTCAGCCGCACGGCCGGCTGGATCTCACCGGTGGTCGTGGCCGGAGGCCGTGTCGTCGGGACCTGGGACGTCGTCGGGACCGCCCCGCCGGAGGTCCACTGGTTCGACGAGGCCGCCATCCCGCCGTCCGCGGACGTAGCGGCGGCGGTCGAACGGATGCACGCGGTCCTCACCGCCTTCGCGTAGTGCCGGCAGCGGATCAGCTGCGGCGGATGGTGTCGACCGAGCCGCTGCGGATGCAGGCGTCGGGACCGAGGGCCTCGTTGGGGACCTGGGCGGCCAGTTCGGGCACCGGAGGGGTCGGCGCGGGGGCTGCGACGACTGCGAAGCAGTAGCCCGCCGCCGGGTCGAGGTTCGCCGTGGGGATGAGCAGGGCCGTGCCCGCGTCGGCCGGCAGGGTCCGCGGGGGCTCGGCGGTCGAGAAGATCACGACGACGTGGGGCTCCTGGGAGTTGCCGTCCCAGTCGAGCTGCACACCGACCGAGCTCTCGACTGCGGTGAGGCCACCGGGGGTGGCGCCCTGCGGCCCGGTGGTGGGGTCCGCGCTGTCGGTGGAGCCCGGCTGGGCCCGTTCGTCCTCGGAGCCCTCGCCCGCCACGATCGACCAGGTCACGCCGGCGAAGATCACGGCCACCAGGACGGCGAGCACGATCACCGGCAGAGCGCGGGTCCGCGGGGAGAACTCCGCCTCGGAGGCCACGGCCTCGGGTGGCCGGCGCAGCTCCGGCTCCGGAGGCGGGCTGCCCCAGGTGTCCGGTTCCAGCACGCGGTCGGCCACGGGCTGGACCGGCCGCACCGGCTCCGGCCGGCTCGGCGCCGGGGCGGGACGGAGGTCGACGGCGCTGGCCGAGAGGGCCGCGGGTGCGGGCGGCGGCTCGAACTCCTCCATCTCCGGCGGCGAGTAGGGGATGAACACCTGCTCGGGGACCGGTGACGCTACGGGTCCCGGCAACGGGACGGCCGGCGCCAACCGGGCGGCGGGCGGTGACGGAGGTGACGGAGGGGCCTCGGCCAGGTCCGGTGCGGCGCTGGCCGACGTGGTCGGCCGAGGCTCCGGGGTCGGGGTCCGGATCGGCGCCGGTGTCGGTGTCGGCGCCGGTGTCGCCGCGGGCGTCCGGGTTGGTGTCGGCGGCGGCGAGAAGGTGGCCCGGCTGGAGGGGAGGCGGACCTCGGGCAGCTCGGGCGGTGGCGGCAACGACGGTTGGGTCCAACCGGCGGACCGACCGGGACCGGCGCCATTGGTCGACGATGGCGAAGGGGTCGAAGGGGTCGAGGGGGGCGAGATCGAGGGTGCCGGGGAGGCGGAGCGCTCGCCGACCGGGTCGGCGTCCACGGCGTTCAGGGTCGCCGGGATGTCGAGGACCACCGGCTGGCTGGGCGCGAGCCCCAGCTCGACCTGGCACGCCTGCAGCGCCTGCGCGAAGGCCAGCGGACGCGGCGGCCGGTAGCGGGCCTCGCTGCTCAGCGCCTGGTCGAGGCTCTTCTCCAGCGACGGCGGCACGTCGCGGCGGTCGATGGCGGGGATGTCGTGCTGCAGGATCCGCAGCAGCAGCGACGCCGTGGTGTCCTCCTCGCCCACCCCGTCGGACGGGCTCGGGGCGTAGGGCGCCCGGCCCGTCAGCGTCGCGTACAGGGTGGAGGCCAGGGCGTAGACGTCGGTCGCCGGCACCAGGCTCTCGCCCTCCAGCACCTCGGGTGGCGCATGGCAGGTCATGGGGCCGGCCAGGGCGGCCAGCCCGGTGCGGTCCACCAGCGGCACCAGGCCGAGATCGGCCAGTGCCGGCTCCCGGTCCTCGGCCAGCAGGATGCGGGCCGGATGGATGCCGCCGTGGATGATGCCCGCCCGGTGGGACGTCTCGAGCGCCCCGGCCAGAGCGATGCCCATGCGCAGCACCTCGCCGACGCTCGACGGCTGGCGGCTCTGGATCTGGTTGTCGAGGGTGCCGTGCTCGTAGATCTCGGTGACCACGTAGGGCTGGCCGTCGGGGGTCGCCCCCAGCTCGAGCACCGTGACCGCGTGGGGGTGCGCACCCAGCCGCCGGGACACCTCGTACCCCCGGCGGAACCGCCGCTGCGCCTGCTCGTCTCGCAGCGTCACGGAGTAGACCGTCACCGCCACCCAGCGACCGAGGGTCAGGCTCTGGGCGCTGTAGACGGTGCTCGTCGGGCCGTGGCCGAGCGCTGAAGGAGCGCGGAAACCGGGAATTTCTGGCGCGTCGGCGAGGGCCATCGGGACGGCGAGAGTACCCGGTTCGCAGCCGCCGCGACGGGTCGAGTCGGGCCCCGCGGTCGATAAATCAAACAGTGTTCACAGGGCGTCGCCGTGCCACTCCGCTCCGTGTCAGGCGTTCACCTCGCGGTTGGCGGCACCGTCCTCGATGCGGCGCACGCGGTCCTTGGGGAGGATGTGCCACACGTGGTCGGCGGCCTCCTCCCAGGAGGTCAGCAGAGCGAGCGACCGCAGGGAGCCGGTCAACTCGGCGTGCCGCTCGACCAGCCACCGGACCTCCTGGAGGCCCGCGGAGTCGGGACGCACCGCATCGACCAGGTCCGGGTTCAGACGGCTGATCAGGCGCTCGAACCGGTCGTCGAACACGAAGGCCTGGCCGCCGGTCATGCCGGCCCCGAGGTTGGCCCCCACCTGGCCCAGAACGACGATGGTCCCGCCGGTCATGTACTCGCAGCAGTGGTCCCCGGCCGCCTCGACCACGGCGGTCGCGCCGGAGTTGCGGACGCCGAAGCGCTCGCCGACCCCGCCGGCGATGAACAGCTCGCCGCCCGTGGCCCCGTACAGGCAGGTGTTGCCGGCCAGGATCGGCAGCTCGGAGCGGTCGTTGTCCGGCGGCCGGATCACCACCAGACCGCCGCCCATGCCCTTGCCGACGTAGTCGTTGGCCTCGCCGGTCAGGTGGAGCTCGACGCCGTGGGCCAGGAAGGCCGCGAAGCTCTGCCCGGCCACGCCGTCCAGGCGGACCCGGGCCAGGCCGCGCGGCGGCAGCTCCCCGTACTCCAGCGCCAGGGCGCCGGAGAGCGCCGCGCCGAAGGCCCGGTCGGCGTTGGTGATGGCGTAGGACAGCTCGATCTCGTCGCCGTCCCAGATGTGCCGGTAGGCGTCGGCCAGCAGCTGGTCGCCGAGGTCCGAGCGGGGGTCCTGCAGCTCGACCCGCTCGACGAAGTGGCGGGAGCCCTCACCCGCGTCACCCGGGACCAGCAGCGGCGACAGGTCCATGGTGTCGGCCCGGTGGTTGCCGGTGATCCGCTGGCGCAGCAGGTCGACCCGGCCGATGGCCTGGTCGACCGACCGCAGGCCCAGCTGCGCCAGGAACCGGCGGACCTCCTCGGCCATGAACAGGAAGTAGGCGGCGACGCCCTCGGGTGTCCCGGTGAAGTTGGCCCGGAGGTGCGGGCGCTGGGTGGCGACGCCGGGCTTGCAGGTGTCGCGGTGGCAGGCCCGCAGCATGATGCAGCCTTCCGCGATCATGGCGGCCGTCCCGAAGCTGTACTCGTCGGCGCCGAGCAGGGCGGCCAGGATGACCTGGCGTCCGGTCAGGAACCCGCCGTCGACCCGGACCCGCACCCGGCTGCGCAGGCCGTTGGCCACCAGCTGCTGCTGGGTCTCGGCCAGGCCGATCTCCCAGGGCACGCCGGCGTGCTTGATCGACGACAGCGGGCTCGCGCCGGTGCCGCCGTTCTGGCCGCTGATGTGGACCACGTCGGCCAGGGCCTTCACGCAGCCCGCGGCGATGGTGCCCACGCCCTCCTCCGCGACCAGCTTCACCGAGACCTGGGCCGCGTTGACCTGCTTGAGGTCGTAGATGAGCTGGGCCAGGTCCTCGATGGAGTAGATGTCGTGGTGGGGCGGCGGCGAGATCAGCCCGACGCCGGGCTGGGTGTGGCGCAGCCGGGCGATCTCGGTCGAGACCTTGTGGCCAGGCAGCTGGCCGCCTTCGCCCGGCTTGGATCCCTGGGCCATCTTGATCTGCAGCTCGTCGGCATGGGCCAGGTACTCGGGCGTGACGCCGAAGCGCCCCGACGCCACCTGCTTGATCCGGGAGTTCTTGTCGTCCCGGCCCAGCCCCCGCGTTCGGTAGCGGTAGGGGTCCTCGCCGCCCTCGCCGCAGTTCGAGAGCCCGCCCAGCAGGTTCATGGCCTGGGCCAGGGTCTCGTGGGCCTCCTTGGAGAGCGCACCGTGGGACATGGCGCCGGTGGAGAAGCGCTTGACGATCTCGGCCGCCGGTTCGACCTCCTCCAACGGCACCGGTTCCGGCGCCGGCACCAGCTCGAGCAGATCGTGCAGCTCGATGACCGGCCGCTCCTCGACCAGCTTGGTGAAGGCCTCGTAGCGGTCGGAGCTCTGGGACCTGATGGCCGACTGCAGCAGGTGGGCCACGAGCATGTCGTGGTCCTGGCCGTTGGGATCCTCCTGGACCAGGGTCAGGTCGTTGAGGGCCTGGACGGTCTCCTTGTCCTTGCTGTGAGGCTCGCCACCCTTGCGCACCCGGATGTAGCCCGGGGACTCGAGGTCGGCGTGGTCGGCCCAGGCGGCCCGGTGCCGCCCCAGGACGTCCTCGCCGAGCTCGACCCAGCCGATGCCGCCGACGAGGTTGGGCGACCCGTTGAAGCACACCTCGACCACCTCGGGAGCGAGGCCGACGACCTCGAAGATCTGCGCGCCGCGGTAGGAGTCGACGGTGCTGATGCCCATCTTGGACATGATCTTCAGCACGCCGGCCTCCAGCGCCGCCTGGAAGCGGTTCTGGGCTTCGGGGCTGGGCATGTCGCCGTCGTCGGATCGATCGGCCTCGGCCGCGACCGTCGACAGCGCCAGGCGGGGGCAGATCGCATCGGCGCCGTAGCCGAGCAGGGCCGCCACGCTGTGGACGTCGCGGACGTCGTCGGCCACCAGCACCAGTGCGGTCCGGGACCGCAGCCGGGCCGCGGTGAGCGCCTGGTGGATCGCGCCGCAGGCCAGGAGTGACGGCACCGGCGCGCGCTCGGGGCCGATCGCGCCGTCGTCGACGACCAGGATCCCGTGGCCCTGCTCGACGGCGGTGACCGCCGCGCTGGCCAGCCGCTCGATGGTGTCGCGCAGGCCCTTCACACCGTCGCCGACCGGGAACGTCGCGTCCAGCCAGCCCATCGGCCACGGCGTGCAGTCCACGCTGTCCAGCCGCCCCACCCCGGCCGGGTAGAGGAAGAAGGAGGGCAGCGTGAGCAGCCGG
>Ga0075428_100008582_pt1 | contig 11335 bp, 6 predicted proteins | sample RhiMetdeltSRZDD2_FD_75291 | JGI IMG/M metagenome (GOLD analysis project Ga0075428, IMG submission 75291) | Populus rhizosphere microbial communities from Tennessee, USA - Rhizosphere MetaG P. deltoides SRZDD2 | ecosystem: Host-associated > Plants > Roots > Rhizosphere > Soil | place: USA... | reverse complement strand
GTCGACTATCACCCGATCTATCACCCGTTCAACTGGCGCGGCTGGGTGGACTGGGGTCAGGGCGCGCTCGGCGACATGGGGGCGCACCTGGTCGATCATCCGTTCTGGGCGCTGAACCTCGGCTACCCGACCACGGTCGAAACGCTGTCGACACCGTTCAATGGCGCGTCGTATCCGTCGGCAACGACCACCTATTACGAGTTCCCGAAGCGCGGCAACCTGGCCCCGGTGAAGCTGACCTGGTACGACGGCGGCCTGCTGCCGCCGAAGCCGGAAGATATCGGCGACGCACGGATGAACCCTGGCGGCGGCCTGATGTATGTCGGCACCAAGGGTAAGCTGATTCAGGACACCTACGGCCTCGAGCCGCGGCTCTATCCGTCGCCGCACCCGGCGTCGAAGAATCCGCCACCGCAGAAGCTGAAGCGGATCGCCCATGAAGAGCACGAGATGAACTGGGTCGAGGCCATCAAGGGGAAGGCCGAGATCTCATCGCCGTTCGAATACGCGGCGCAGCTCACCGAGGTCATGCTCCTCGGCGTCGTCGCGCTGCGCGCCGGCCAGAAGATCCACTACGACGGCGCGAAGATGCAGATCACCAACTCGGTGGCCACGAGCGATCAGCCGCTCGAGGGCGAGCAGCTGCTGCGCCGGCAATACCGTCAGGGGTTCGGACTGACCGATACGAAGACTCTATAAGGCTCGCGGGTTCGCGGTTCGCGGGCTCGCGGGTTCGGGAAGCCGGTGGTAATCAGCGGCAAGTCGCCGCTCGGTTGAGGCCATTGCCTCTGAATACCACCAGCTTTCCGAACCCGCGAACCCGCGAACCCGCGAACCGCGAACACAATCAATGAACAAACTCGCCATTCTCGTCGGCGGTGGCCCCGCCCCCGGTATCAACAGCGTCATCGGCGCCGCGACGATTCGCGCGCGGCTCGCCGGGCTCGACGTCATCGGCATCCGCGATGGCTTCGAGTGGATCATGCAGGGCGACACCGACCATACGGTTCCGCTCACGATTGAATCGGTGAGCCGTATTCATTTCCGCGGCGGCTCGCATCTCGGCATCGCGCGGGCGAATCCCACCAAAGATCCGAAGCTGCTGGATGCGACGCTCGGGTCGCTGAAGAAGCTGGGCGTGTCGCAGCTCATCACCATCGGCGGCGACGACACGGCGTATTCGGCGATGATGCTGCTGCGGCATTCCGCCGGCGCGCTGCGCGTCGTCCATGTGCCGAAGACGATCGACAACGACCTGTTCCTGCCCGACTACGTCGATACCTTCGGGTTCCAGTCGGCGCGGCACTACGGCGTCGACATCGTCAAGAACCTGATGGTCGATGCGAAGACGACCACCCGCTGGTATTTCGTCGTGGCCATGGGCCGGAAGGCGGGGCACCTTGCGCTCGGGATCGGCAAGGGGGCGGGGACGACGCTGTCCCTGATCACCGAGGAGTTCAAGCCGCCGATCCGGCTCAAGACCATCGTCGACACGCTCACCGGCGCGATCATCAAGCGGCTCAGCGAGGGGCGACGCGACGGCGTGGCGGTGATCGCTGAGGGGGTCGTGCTCGACATGGCCGAGGAAGATCTTGCCGGTCTCAAGGACGTCGAGCGTGACAGCCACGGCCACCTGCGCCTGGCCGAAGTCGATCTCGGCAACATCCTGAAGGCCCAGGTCCAGCAGCGCCTCAAGCAGCTGAACCTCAAGATGACGATCGCCTCCAAGAACATCGGCTACGAGCTGCGTTGCGCCGATCCGATTCCGATGGACATGGAGTACACGCGCGACCTGGGGTACTGTGCCGCAAAGTACCTCCTCGCCGGCGGCAACGCCGCGATGATTTCGATGCAGGGGGGCCACTTCATCCCGGTGCCGTTCGAGGAGTTGACCGACCCCGAGACCGGACGCTCCAAGGTCCGCCTGGTCGACATCTCGTCGACCCGCTACGCGATCGCCCGGCGCTACATGATCCGGCTCCGCCGCGACGACCTCAACAACCCCCAGAAGCTGGCCAACCTGGCGAAGTCGGCCAATCTCTCACCTGAGGAGTTCCGCCGGGAGTTCGAGTCGGTGGTCGCCAACGAGCCGCCGCCGCTGGCCATCGACGATCACGGGGAAGCCGCGCTGCATACGACCTGATCAGATCAACTCCCAACGATCCAACGATCCAACGATCCAAGGGAAGCCATTCGAACAATCGGGTAAAAGTCGGTTCAACAAGCTGGTTGATGCGCCTCAACCCCGTTGTTTCGCGGGGTTTCCCTTGGATCGTTGGATCGTTGCCCCTCGACGTTGCTCGGGGCAACCCTGAGCCAGTCGAAGGGTTGGATCGTTGGGAGTTGATCTCGCCCTTGCTGCGTAGTAAAACCGGCCTTTCGAAACGGTTCCATACCTGGAAAGGTCCGACATCCATGGAGTTCAGCGTTTCCCGCTCGCAGTTCTGGGCGGTGGCAGCTCTTGCCGGCGTGATCGGCGCGGCCACGTTGACCGTTGCTCAGTCGAAGCCGCAGCCTGCTTCCACGCAAAAGCCGGCATCGGCGCCGGCGCAGAAGCCCCCAGCGGCACCCACGCCCCGGACGACCCCGCGGGAGTCCGAAGCGCGGCCGTTGCGTGTGCTTTTCGTCGGGAGCGAGAAGGCGCCTCACCAGGCGTCGGCGGTGGCGACACCGCTCGTCTCGTCGCTCGCGCGCCGGGGCATCCAGCTGATTACGCTGTCGGCGTCCGCCGATGCCATTACCGCCGAGACTCTGCGGCACTACGACGCCCTGATGATCTACGGTGATCAAACGTTCACCCCGGAACAGCAGAAGGCGCTGGCAGGATTCGTCGATGGTGGCAAGGCTGTCCTTGCCGTCCACACTCCATCGCTCGTGAGCCAGGTTGCTTCACAGGGACCAGGTGCGCAGGCGCTCCCGGCCGCGGTCAGCCCCGATATCGTTGCGGCAGCGCATCCCATCATGAAGGGGGTCGAGGCGTTCGCCACCACGGACGAGGGGCCCGCCCCCGCGCCGCCTACGGGTACCGAGACGACGGTTCTCATGCAGCGAACGCTCGGACCGGGACGCGAAGCGTTCACCTGGGTGAGAACGCAGGGGAAGGGCCGGATGTTCTACACCGGCTACGGCCACGACGCGTCGACCTGGTCGAATCCGAACTTCCAGAAGTTGATTGAGCAGGCGACCGTGTGGGCGGTCGACGAGCCGGCACGCCGGGCCTACCTCGAGATGAAGATGCCGGAGGTGAGCTACGTGGATACCTTCGTCGTGCCGAACTACGAGAACCGGAACCCGGCTCCGAAGTACCAGCTGCCGTTCACCGCCGAAGAGTCGATGAAGTTCATCCAGCTGCCAGCCGAGTTCAAGCTCGAGCTGTTCGCCAAGGAACCGGACATCATCGAGCCGATCGCCTTCAACTTCGACGAGCGCGGCCGCTTGTGGATCATCGAGGCGATCGATTACCCGAACGTGGTCCTCAACGGCAAGCCGGGCGACGATCGGATCAAGATCGTCGAGGACACCAACGGCGACGGGCGCGCCGACAAGTTCACCGTCTTCGCCGAGCACCTCAATCTGCCGACCAGCCTGGTGTTCGCGAGCGGCGGGGTCATCGTGACGGCGATGCCGAACACGCTGTTCCTGAAGGACACCAACGGTGACGACAAGGCCGACGTGACCCAGATCCTTCACACTGGGTGGGGCATCGGCGACACGCATGCCGGTCCGTCGAATCTGATGTACGGGTTCGACAATTACATCTGGGGCACGGTCGGCTACTCGCGGTTCAAGGGACAGGTCGGCGACAAGACGTTCGACTTCGGGCAGGCGGTCTACCGGTTCAAGCCGGATGGCTCGAGCTTCGAGCAGGTCACCGGCACGACCAACAACACGTGGGGGCTCGGCATGTCCGAGACGTTCGACGTGTTCGGGTCGACCGCGAACAACGATCCCAGTTTCTACGTCGCGATTCCCAACCGGTACTTCGAAGGGGTCGAGGGACTGCCGATGCCGCCGGGCGGCGGACGGGGGGTTGGCGCCGGCTACCAGAGCGCCGCGCAGTTCTACAACGCCCATTACGTCACTCGCTACATCCGCCAGGTCGACGTGTTCGGCGGCTACACCGCCGGCGCGGGTCACCAGCTCTACACCGCGCGTGCGTTCCCGAAGCGGTACTGGAACCGGATCGCGTTCATCAACGAGCCGACGGCCCACCTGGTGGGACAGGGCATCATCGAGCCGCGTGGCGCCGGTTTCGTGACCCGCGATGGCTATAACCTGCTCGCGGGTGCCGAGGAGTGGGTCGCGCCGGTGCAGGCACAGGTCGGGCCCGACGGCGCGGTGTGGGTATCGGACTGGTACAGCTTCATCGCTCAGCACAATCCGACCCCGCAGAATTTCAGCAACGGCGCGGGCAACGCCTATGAAACGTCGATGCGAGACGAGTCGCGAGGCCGTATCTACCGCGTGGTCTATCGCGGCGCGCCGCCCCAGAAGAAGTTGTCGCTGTCGAAGGCCAATCCCGTCGGGCTGGTGAGCGCGCTCTCGTCCGACAACATGCTGTGGCGGCTCCACGCGCAACGTCTTCTCGTGGAGCGCGGCCAGAAGGACGTCGTCCCGCAGCTCATCGCCATCGTCCGCAACAAGTCGGTCGACGAGCTCGGGTTGAACGGCGCGGCGCTGCACGCGTTGTGGACGCTCCACGGGCTCGGTGAGCTCTCGAACCTGAACGGAGAAGCGGGGCGAGCGGCGGTCGAGGCGTTGAAGCACCCGGCGGCCGGGGTGCGCAAGGCGGCCGCCATGGTCCTGCCGAAGACCGCTGAAGGTGCCAACGCGATCACCGCCGCGGGCCTGCTCGAGGACAAGGACCTGCACACACGGCTGGCGGCGATTCTGGTGCTGGCGGACGCGCCTTCGTCGCCCGAACTCGGGCGGCTCCTTTACCGGGCGAGCAACGTCCCCGAGAACTACACCGATCGATGGTTGAGCCGCGCGATGTTCATCGCAGCCACGCGGCACAAGGCGCCGTTCCTCAGCGAATACAAGGGCGACCCGAAAGCGGTGCCGGCCACCTCGCTGCCGATGGCGCTCCGGCTCGGCGCCACGAAACCTGACTGGCGCGCACCCGACAAGGCGTCGCTCTCGGCCGACTGGAAAGAGATGCAGGTCCCGGGCAACTGGGAATCCCGCGGCCTGGAGGACTTCGACGGCGTGGTCTGGTTCACGCGGACGATAGACGTCCCGAGCGCCGCAGGCGCGGCGACAGTCTCGGTGGGCAGGATCAGCAACACCGCGGAGTTGTGGTTGAACGGCCAGTCGCTGTCGCTCGGCCCGCCGCCGGCCACACCAGCCGGAAACGGGCGCGGCCGTGGCAATGTCCCGCCGCTCTACGAGGTTCCCGCCGGCACGTTGAAGGCCGGCGCCAATACGATCACCGTCCGCATCACCAACAACCGCAACGACGGCGGCTTCCTGGGCACGCCCGATTCCATGTTCGTGCAGTCCGGAGAGACGCGTGTCCCGCTGGCGGGCGCCTGGAGCTATCGCGTCGAGCGGCAGACCAACGCAGGAGCGCTCTACAGCAAGCCAGGCGAGCTTGCCGCGCACCTGGCGCTCGCCAATTCGCCGGCGTCCACGGGGGCGACGCTTGCCGAACCGGCGGTGCGATCGGCGCCGGACGTGGTGATCAAGCTGAGTGTCACGTCAGGACAGATGCAGTTCGACAAGACGGAGTTGACGGTCGCGCCTGGGCAGCTGGTGGAGCTGGTGATCACCAATCCCGATACGATGCAGCACAACTTCGTGCTGGGGTTGCAGGGCTCGCTGCAGACAATCGGTGCGGCGGCCGACGAGCTCGCCCGCACACCCAATGGCCCGGCGCAGCAATACGTCCCGCAGGTACAGCAGGTGCTCTTCTCGACGAAGCTGATCGAGCCTGGCGAGACCGTGACGGTGCAGTTCAAGGCGCCGGCCGACACGGGCCAGTACCCGTACGTCTGCACGTTCCCCGGCCACTGGCGAATCATGAACGGGGTGCTCAACGTCAAGGCGGCGCAGGGCAGGGGAGGACGCGGGGGAGTGATTCCTTGAAGATCGTTGACCTGGGTCAGAGGTGTAGATGTCAGACAAAGTGAGAGTCGCCATCGTCGGTCTCGGCTTCGGCGCCGAGTTCATCCCCATCTACCAGAAGCACCCCAATGCGGAGATGTACGCCATCTGCCGGCGGGATCGGAAAGAGCTCGACGCGGTGGGGGATCGGTTCGGCGTGAAGGCGCGGTACACGTCGTACGACGAGGTGCTGGCCGATCCGAACGTAGATGCGGTCCATATCAATTCGCCGATCGCCGATCATGCACCGCAGTCGATCGCCGCGCTGAAAGCCGGGAAGCACGTCGCGAGCACGGTGCCCGCGGCCACGACGATCGATGAATGCCGGCAGCTCGTCGAGTCTCAGCGCGCCAGCGGCAAGGTCTACATGATGATGGAGACCGTGGTCTACAGCCGCGACTACCTGTTCGCGAAGGAGCTGTACGACAAAGGGGAGCTGGGGCGGATCCAGTTCCTGCGGGGGAGCCATCAGCAGGACATGGACGGGTGGCCGGGGTACTGGGAGGGCTTCCCGCCGATGCACTACGCGACACACTGCGTCAGCCCGTGTCTGGCGATCCTCGGGAAACATGCCGAGCATGTGGTCTGCCACGGCTCGGGGCGGATCGATGAGGCGTTGATCCCGAAATACGGCAGCCCCTTCGCGATCGAGACCGCCACCTTCAAGCTGCGCGACTCCGACGTCTGCGCCGAGGTGACCCGCAGTCTCTTCAACACGGCGCGCCAGTATCGCGAGAGCTTCGACGTCTACGGATCGAAGAAGTCGTTCGAGTGGCAGCAGGTCGAGAACGAGGAGCCGGTGATCCACACGAAGAGCACCACGGGGGCACCTCTGACCGAAGCGCAGATTCCGGCGCGGGTGAAGGTCCCGGATTACGCGCGACTGCTGCCGGAACCGATCCAGCGCTTCACCCAGCCGGCGGCGATCCAGGACGCGGAGCACCTCTCGTTCCTCCAGGGTGGCGGCCATGGCGGCTCCCACCCGCACCTGGTGCACAACTTCCTGATGGCGTGCATCGGCACCCAGCCGGCGATGCCGGATGCCGAGACGTCGGTGAACTGGACGATGGTGGGCATCTGCGCGCACCAGTCGGCGTTGAAGGGCGGAGAGAAGATCCAGATTCCGAGGTTCTGATAGCTGAGAACGCGTGATCAGGTGCTCGCTGCGAGTGAGCGTAGCGAACGAGCCACGCGAGCGGAGTGGGGCATTTGGGGCCCCCGCGAGCGAGCGTGTAAGGGGGTCCGGGGGACGAAGTCCCCCGGAAAAGAATGAAAAAACCAACTATCGCGACGGTGGCGGAGCAGGCGGGCGTGGCCGTGAGTACGGTCTCCCGATATCTGAACGGCCACTACGTCAGCGCGCCGGTGCAGGCGCGGCTGTCGGAGGTCATTGCGGCCCTCGGCTACTCGCGATCCTGGACCGCCCGGAACCTGAGTCTCGGCCGGCGCGGGTGTATCGGTGTGGCCGTCGACTCGAGCTCGGATCCCTGGTTCGTCCAGCTCCTGATGGGGATCGAAGAGGAGCTCGCGGCGCGTGACACCGGCCTGATGCTCTCGAGCCTCGAGCTCCGCGGCCAGTACGATCCGACCCTCGTCTTTTCCTGGATCCGCGACCGACGGGTGGACGGACTGGTGCTCGCGAAATCGCAGCGCCGCGAGCGCGCGCTGCTCAAGGCGGCGGTCGAGGCGCAGTTGCCGACGGTGATCATCGCGCCGGATGAGATCTATCCTGACGTGCAGGTCGTGCGCTGCAACAACATCGCGGCGGGATCGGCGGTAGGAGCGCACCTCGCGACCCTGGGACACACCCGCGTCGGATTCGCCGGCGGCCCGGAACACTCGATCGACTCGAAGCACCGCCTGCGCGGCCTGCGGGACGAGCTCGCCCGCCGCGGAATCCAGATCGATCCGTCGCACATCTTCACCTGCGGCAGTTACACGAGCGAGGCCGGCGGCGAGTTCGCGAACCGCTTCTTCGAATCGGCTCCGGATCTGACCGCCCTGGTCCTCGCCAACGACGCCCTGGCCTTCGGCTTCATGCGCGTCGCCCTGCAGCGCGGGATCCGGATGCCGCGCGATCTCTCCGTAATCGGCTTCGACGGGCTGCCGCACGGCGCGCTGTTCTACCCGGCACTGACCACCGTCACGCAGCCGATGCGCGAAATGGGACGAATCGCCTGCTGCCGGCTCTTCGAGGCGATCGAAAGTCCGGGACGGCTCGAGACCACCGAGTTTCCGATGGCCCTCCTCGAACGCGAGAGCACCGGGGCGGCCTCCGGCCCGGGTGCACGCGCGGGCGGGCTCCATCTCGTCTCGCCGCCGTCCGAATGACGCGTGCGCTGCTGCTGATCAGCGCAATCGCGGCCGCCGCGATCCTGAGCTTCCGTCCGATCTACGAACCCGATCTCTGGTGGCACCTTGCGCACGGCCGCGAGAACCTGACCGGCCACATCGTCCGTACCAACCTCTTCAGCTTTACCTACCCGGACTATCGCCAGCGGTATACGTCGTGGCTGTTCGACACCGGATCGTTTGCCGCCTGGCAGATCGCCGGGCCCGCCGGGATCCAGGCCGCCCAGGCGCTCCTGCTGACGGCGGCGCTGCTGATGCTGTTCGCCGCCTGCCGCGTCCGGGCGCCAGCCTGGTCGGCGGCGGCGGTGCTCGCGCTCGGGTTCTTCATCCTCGAGCCGCGCGCCATCCCGCGACCGCACCTCGTTTCGTTCGCCGGGCTCGCCGCGTGCGTGTGGCTAATCGAGCGGTCGATGGTTCAGCGGTCTCCGGAGCCGCTCTGGGGGGCGATCCCGCTCATCGCGGCCTGGAGCAACTTTCACGTCGAGTGCGTGTTCGGTGTGCTGCTGTTCGCCGTGTTCTCCGCAGCGGAGGTGATCCGGCCCTCGTGGCTGACGCGGCGCCAGGCGTTGAAGGCGACTGGCATCACCACGCTGTCAGGGATCGCGACGATGTCGAATCCCTACGGGTGGGGACTCCTGGCGTATCTCAACGAGAACCTCTCGGTCCCGCAGATCCTGGCGATCGCGGAGCTGCTGCCGCCCCGCCTCCCCGCCTACCGCGCGTTTTTCGCGTATCTCGTGCTCACAGCAGTCCTGCTCGTGACGCAGCCGCGCCGGCTGACGCTGTCGGAGGGGGCGATCGCGACCGTCTTCGGGACGCTCGGGCTGCTGCACCTGCGCGAAACACCACTCGTGCTGCTGGCGACGGCCCCGATGGTTGCGGCGCGCCTGCCTGCGCTCACCGCCCGCGGGCTCGACCATCGCGCGATCCTCGTCACGGTGTTCGCGGGGGCTCTGGCGCTGTCGCGAATCCCGGTTCCGCTGCTGTTCACCGAATTTCGCGTCGGCCGATCCGCGGTCGAGCCGCCGCACTTCTTCTCGCCTGGAGCGATCGCGTTCATACGGCAGAAGGGGCTGGAAGGCCCGGTGTTCAACAGCCACAATCTCGGCGGTTACCTCGCCTGGTCTCTCTATCCTCCCGTGCGAATCTTTCAGGATGCCCGGCTCCAGGCGTACCCGCCCGAGCACTTCCGCCGGATCATCGAGGCGTCCGCGTCGCAGGAGTCGTGGAACGCGCTCGTCGCGAGCGTCGACTGGGCGGTGATTTCGGTGGCGCGTCCGAACCAGCTCGCCGGCACCGGCCGGTTTCCTGCCACAGAGTGGGCGAGCGTCTACCAGGACGATGCGATGGAGGTGGTGGTCCGGCGGAAAGGCAGATACGGCCGCCTGGCGGAGTAGCCGCACATACGCGCATACGCGCTTCTTTCCGGTTCAGTCTCGGGCCGACGGGCGTATCTCAGATCGCACGGTCGAGCTGAGCAACTGGCGGCCTCAGACGGCCGCCGATGTCATTGCAGCTGGAATCGAACCAGTTACCTCCGGACCCTGATCGGTCGCACCGGCATCCGCACCATGTCCGGTGCCGGTGCCGGCGCCCCGACTGGCGCCCGCTGGTCCGCGGCGTGCGAGCGCACCGCCAGCGGCGCAAGAACAGCAGCAAGGATGGTGGCGATGGCACGAATCGTTCTCGTGTTGGTGACGGCCGCTTGCAGCTCGATCGCCAGGACGCCCACGCACCCCTCCGGCGTCAGCAGCGGGAGCACCAGCGCACCGCTGCCGTGATCCGCGGCTTTCACCTCGCAGGTCTGGGCGGATCGGAAGGCTGCGGCGGTGAAGTTGTCGTCGTCGCGCTTGACGGGTGGCAGCTGGGCAAGCACGCGTGGCGAGTACCCGTGCACGAGAACCGGGCGCAGCTCCTCGGCGATGCCGTCCCAGGTCCAGATGATGATGCCGATCGCGCTCAACTCGCGCGCCGCCTCCTGGAGCAGCTGCTGGACTCTGTTCCTGTCCACCACGCGGGCGAGGGCCGAGCACAGGCCGGCCAACGCATCGAGATCGTGGGTCGGCGGCAGCGCCGGATCCGGCACACGCGCAGCGGGAGGAGGCACGACCGGCTCGACCACAGGCGGATCGACCGGTGCGATGACGACCGTTTCCGGCTGCCGTGTCGGGACAGCGATCTGGACGGCTGTCCCGGCCGCCGGCTGCTCGGCCGGCGTGGTCAGGCCAATCGGCGCAGCACCGGCGTCGGCGGGTTTGAGCAGCGCCGGCACCGACACCTGCGTCGTTCCCATGGCCTGGACGAGCCGCTCGACCCGTGGTGATTCGGTCCCTGGATCGACATCGATGTTCTCGTCCGCGTCGATCGGAACCGGCGCGACGGACACGATGGACGACTCTGGTTCGACCGGCCTTGCGTCGATCGGGGGGCGCACGCCGGGGCGAGTGCGATGCTGGGGACCCTGATCGTCGCTTCCCGCAGCACGCCGAAGCCTTGCCAGCGACCCGATCGCGGAATCGACCATGTTGCGGAGACGCGTGGGTGGCCCGGGCCGGCGCGACGGATCCCCGGTTGCCGCAAGTGCGACCGCCGTGCTCTCGAGCACGTCGGCAGGATCGGGATAAAGCTCCAGGAATTCGCGCAGGACCTCGTCGGGATCGAGCCCGATCATCTGCGCGTACGTGCGGAGATACGCCTTGCGGAAGATGCCGGACGGCCAGTGGGACACGTCGTTCTTCTCGAGGCCTTCGAGCAACGCGAGCTTGATCTTGGTTTCCTCGGCGATGGATGTCAGGGCAATCTGCCGTTCTTCACGCTGCATCCGCAGTCGAGCGCCGAAACTATCAGGCATGGGGCACACCTCAACGGGTTACAGAGC
>Ga0075428_100008580_pt1 | contig 11336 bp, 5 predicted proteins | sample RhiMetdeltSRZDD2_FD_75291 | JGI IMG/M metagenome (GOLD analysis project Ga0075428, IMG submission 75291) | Populus rhizosphere microbial communities from Tennessee, USA - Rhizosphere MetaG P. deltoides SRZDD2 | ecosystem: Host-associated > Plants > Roots > Rhizosphere > Soil | place: USA... | reverse complement strand
GAGGTCCGCCGGCTCACGCTCAAGAACCTGGGGACCGCGACCCGGGAGATCGAGGTCACGTCGTACGCGGAAATCGTGCTCGCCGCGCCGGCGGCCGACGCGGCGCACCCGGCCTTCTCGAACCTGTTCATCGAGACCGAAGCCCTGCCCGACTGCCACGCGCTGCTCGCATCCCGACGGCCACGCAGCTCCGGCGAACCACGGCGCTTCGTCGCGCATTGCCTCTGCGGCGGCGGGGCCGACGTCGGGGGCGTCGAGTACGAGACCGATCGCGCGCGGTTCATCGGCCGCGGCCGTTCGACGCGCAGGCCGCTCGCGCTCGAGCACCGCGGCGAGCTCTCGCGCACGACCGGCCCTGTGCTCGATCCGATCTTCAGCCTGCGCACGCGCGTGGTGCTGGCGCCGGGGGCAGAGCAGCGACTACTCGTTACCACTCTGGTCGCGGACAGCCGGGAATCGGCCACGCAGTTGATCGACAAGTACCGCGACCTCGACATGTTCCGACGCGCCTCGTCGCTTGCGTTCATGCGGGCGCAGATCCAGCTCAATCATCTCAAGATCGAGATCGGCGAAGCGCAGGTCTTCCAGGCGCTCGCGAGTCGGGCGCTGCTCTGCGATCGCAGCGCGCGCCCGAGCGGGCGGCTGATCCAGGCCATGCCGCTGCCCGCGTCGGGGCTGTGGCGGCTCGGGATTTCAGGCGATCGGCCGATCGTGTTGCTGCGCCTCGCTGCCGACGAGGACCGCTCGATCGTGGTCGACCTGCTGCGCGCCCACCAGTACTGGCGCGAGAAGCGCATCGCAATCGACGTCGTGATCCTGAACGACAAGGGCGCGACGTATGCCCAGCACCTGCAGACGGATCTCGAGGGGCTCGTTCGCGCGCACGGCGAGGACGCCCGGAGCGGACAGGTATTCGTCGTCCGTGCCGACCTCGTTTCGGAAGCGGAGCACACCCAGCTGCTCGCCTGCTGCCGCGTGGCGCTCGATGCAAGCCAGGGCTCGCTCGCGGAACAGGTTCAGCGCTTCCAGCCCGTGAAGCGCGACCCGCCTCCGTCACCGCCGGTGGTCGGGCCGGCAGCGACGCTGCCGCTGGAGCCGCCCGCGCTCGAGTTTCCCAACGGTATCGGCGGCTTCGCGGACGACGGCCGCGAGTACGTGACCGTGCTCGAGGGCGACGCCGCGACGCCTGCCCCCTGGTGCAACGTGATCGCGAACGAGCGCTTCGGGGCGCTCGTCACCGAATCGGGCGCGGGTTATGCCTGGAGCGGCAACAGCCGCGAGAACCAGCTGCACCCGTGGTCGAACGACGCGGTCTGCGATGCGCACAGCGAGGCGATCTACCTCCGGGACGAGGACACGGGCCTTTACTGGTCGCCGACACCGGGACCCGTGCGTCTTCGTGAGACCCGCTATATTACGAGGCACGGTCGCGGGTACTCGCGGTTCCAGCACCGCGCCGACGGGCTCGAGACGGACCTGACGGTGCACGTCGCGCGCGACGACGCCGCGAGGATCGCGCACCTGCGGATCCGCAATCTCGGGCGCCGCGTCCGGCGTATCAGCGCCACTGCCTATGTGGAGTGGTCGCTCGGCAGCGATCGCGCCGTGGGCGCGCCGTTCATCGTTACCGAGTGGGACCGCGCGACCCGCGCCGTGTTCGCGCGCAACCGCTGGAACATCGACTTCGGCCATCGCGTCGCGTTCCTCGCGATGGGAGACGAGGAGGCGCTGACCGCGACCGGGGATCGCACGGAATTCCTCGGCCGCCACGGGGGTCCCGAGTCACCTGCGGCCATGAACAGCGCGCGCGAGCTGAGCGGCGCGATGGGCGGCGCGCTCGACCCGTGCGCGGCGCTGCGCGCGGTCCGCGAGATCGCGCCGGGCGCGGAAGCCTCGATCGTGATCTACCTGGGCCAGGTGGACTCGCGCGAAGCCGCGCGGATGCTGGTGACGCGGCTTCGCGCCACCAGCGCACCTGGCCAGCTGCGCTCGGTCACGGAGCACTGGCAGCGTCTACTGGGCGCGGTCCGCGTCGAGACGCCCGACCGCGCGTTCGACATCCTCGTCAATCACTGGCTGCTGTACCAGGTGCTCGCGAGCCGCTACTACGCGCGCTGCGGCTTCTACCAGGCGGGCGGCGCCTACGGCTTCCGCGACCAGCTCCAGGACAGTCAGGCGTTCGCGCTTGTCGCGCCCTCGCTGGCCCGCGAGTACCTGCTGCGCGCCGCGTCGCGACAGTTCGTCGAAGGCGATGTGCAGCACTGGTGGCACCCGCCGTCGGGTCGCGGCGTGCGCACTCATATCTCGGACGATCGCATCTGGCTCGTGCACACGGCTGCGCGCTACGTCGAGGTGACCGGCGACCTGGCCGTGCTCGATGAGCCCGTTTCCTACCTGAAGGGTCCCGCGCCCACGCTCGAGCAGGAGGACCTGCACTACGTCCCCGACGTCGCGGACGAGCGCGAGGACCTCTATGCTCACTGCGCGCGGGCGCTCGATGCGAGCATGAGCACCGGGCCACACGGGTTGCCGCTGATCGGGGGCGGCGACTGGAACGACGGCATGAATCGCGTGGGCCATCACGGCCGCGGCGAGAGCGTCTGGCTCGCCTGGTTCCTGATCGAGACCGTCCGCCGGTTCGCGCCCATGGCGCATGCCCGCGGCGACGGGGCGCGCGCGATGCTCTGGGAGGCGCATGCCGCGGAGCTGCGCACCGCGGTCGAGCGCGAGGCCTGGGACGGCGAGTGGTATCGCCGCGCCTTCTTCGACGATGGCACGCCGCTCGGCACCGCGGCGGCGCGCGAATGCCGCATCGACTCGATCGCGCAGAGCTGGGCCGTGATCTCCGGCGCGGCCAGGCCGGAGCGGGCGCGTCGCGCCATGTCGTCGCTGTACGAACACCTGGTGCGCCGCGACGCCGGGCTGGTGCTGCTCCTGGCGCCACCGTTCGATCGGACGTCCACCGATCCCGGGTACATAAAGGGCTATCTCCCGGGTGTCCGCGAGAACGGCGGCCAGTACACGCACGCGGCGACCTGGAGCGCGATTGCGTTCAGCCTGCTGGGCGACGCCGAGCGTGCGCACGAGATAGTGACGCTCCTGAATCCCATCCAGCGGACTGCGACGCCGGCGGGTATCGAAATCTATCGGGGCGAGCCGTACGTTGTTGCGGCGGACGTTTACTCACAACCGCCGCACACGGGTCGTGGGGGCTGGACCTGGTATACCGGCGCGGCCGGATGGCTCTACCGGGCGATGCTCGAGCATATACTCGGCCTGCGGATCTCGGGCAGCGAGCTGCAGCTGGCGCCGCAGCTGCCGGCCGCGTGGGAGCAATGCGCCGTCGATATCCGGCGCGGAACCACGACTCATCGCGTGCGTGTGTCGCGGGATGAGAACGCGCCACCCGCACGAATCGTGAAGGCGGTGCTCGATGGGGCGGAGTTGCCAGCGGGTGAGAGCGAGACGAGGTCAGCCGTGGTCGTGTCGTTGGTCGACGACGGGCGACTCCACGACCTTGAGGTCGTGATGGGGCGGCCGGCTCCACGCCGTGAGGACGAAGAGTCCGAGAGGGACGCCGAAAAGCCAGATGAGGATTCGTCGCATCCGCCCAGTATAGCTCGCGCCGCTCCGGCGAGTAGCAGCTTGCGGCCCGAGTGAGCGTGGGAATACTCCGACGCGGCCCAACGCGGCCCAACGCGGACGGCGGTCAGCCGACGAGATCGGCGGCGCGTTCCTGGCGCACGCGAAACATGACGACCAGCCCTGCGAGAAGCAGAATGATGAGCGATGCGAATCCAGCGCGCTGGCTGTCGAAAGCGCGCGTGAATACTGCGACCAGCGCGTGCCCCAGAAACGCCGTGGCCGTGCCCGACAGGGCGTACAGGCCGAAGAACTGGTTCATCATCGAGACGGGAGCGATGCGCGCCATCATCGAGCGGCTGGTGCAGAACGCAGCCGTGATGGTTATCGCGAGCAGCGCGAATGTGAGCAGATAGAGGATCTCCGGCAGGGTCTGGAAGTACGGGAATGACCAGAGCGGTCCGGAGACCGCGGCGTCATACGGAAACACGAACAGGATTCGCTCGGGCGTGGTGGACACGGCGCCGACCATGCCCACGCACGTCAGCCCGACGCTGATCTGGATCGCGCGCTTCGAGCCCAGGCGGTTGTCGAGCCAGCCGCCGATGAATCCGCCCGAGATCGAGAACGGCGCGAGCAGGAGCGCGAAGAGCAGCAGATCTGCCAGCTCCCAGCCGAACACCCCGGCAGCGTAGATGCCCGAGTACGCGAGGATCGCCACCTTGGCGTCGGTGTAGAGCATGCGCGCAAGCAGGAAGAGCACGACGTTCGAAACGCGCCGCGCGCGCTTCACGGTGAGCCAGAGTTGCTCGAGTCCCTCGCGCACCGCCTTGCTCGCCGAGACACCGGTCGCCGGCCGATCCGGTGTCCAGAGCAGCAGCGGCACGATGAAGACCAGGAACCACACGCCCGCCACGGGTCCGGCGATGCGGTTGTGTTCGTGGGTCGCGGGATCGAGCCCGAACAGTGGCTTGTCCGGGAGCAGTCCGCCCATCGTCAACCCGGATGCCGGCAGCGCGACGCCGAACAGCATCACGATCATCGCGGTCAGCGTGCCGAGGTTGCCGGTCGCGATCCCGAGCCCTGACAGTCCGCCGACCCGCGCGGGCGTCGCGATCGATGCCAGCATTGCGTTGTGGAACACCTCGGTGAACTGGAAGCAGGTGGCCAGGATGATGATCAGCAGCAGGATGACCTTGACCGGGAGACCGCCTTGCGCCCCGGGCATCGCGAACCAGAGCAGCATGCAGCTCACCGACATGATGAGCGCGACGCCTGCGAGCCAGGGTTTTCTCGGGCCGGTGCGATCGGAGATGGCGCCGAGCAGCGGCGCGAGCACCGCGACGCAGATCCCCACGATCGTGTTCGCGAGACTCCAGGCCTCCTGACCGCGCACTGCGTCGCCGATCACGACACTCGCGAAGTACGGCGGAAACACGAATACATAAACCAGGCTGATGTACGGAGAGCGTGCGAACTCGAACAACGCCCAGGAGATCTGGCCGCGCAGGTCCGCGGGCTTCTCACCCGTCGCGGAAAGAGACATATTTCCCGGCGTAGCGGAGGTTGTGACGGTGGATGTCACGCTACAGTGATCGCCGGGTTTGCCGGGGAATACCGGCACAGGGCCCGGTATTCCCCAGCGGGGGGAACAATTTCAGAAGTTGAACTTGAGGCGTAGCCCGTACTGCGCGGGCGGCGCGGCATAGTAGAGCGTCGCGTTATTCTGAATACCCGCGATGTACTCTTCGTTCGTGATGTTGGTGCCCCAGAGCACCGCCGACCACCGGTCTGACTCCGGTACGAGCGCGATCTGTGCATTGATCAGGTCGCGCGCTTCGAGCGTCTCCATGGGCGTGTCCCACAACGCGGCCTGGGTCTCATCCTGATGTGAGTAATCGACGCGGGGCGTCAGCGTGAGATCGCCCAGCTTGATGTCATAGGCGAGGCCGATATTTCCGGTGAACTCCGGCGAAAACGGGATCTTGGCGCCGGAGAGATTGACGACGTTGTCCGGAGCGACGCGGAAGGGATCGATGACGTCGCTGAACGTGCCGAGCTCGCTATCCATGTACGCTACGCCAAAGTCCAGCGAGAACCCGCCGAAGCGCGCCTGCCCGCTGAATTCGAGCCCCTTTACTTCGCTCTCCGTTTCGGCGTTGCGGTTCGTCGGGCTGTTGATTGCTAAGGCGCTCTCGGCAAAATTCGCCTGGTAATTGTCGAAGGTCTCGTAGTAGACGTTGAATTGCGTATTGAACTGGCCGTCGGCCCACCGTTGTTTCCATCCGGCCTCGTAATTGATCACTTCCATTTCGTCATAGTCGTCAAACGGAGGAAAGATGTTGATGCCTCCGCTGACATGGCCCCTCGAGACGAGTCCGTACAGGTACGTGTCCTGGCTGAGATCGTAGTTCAGCGCGACCTGCCAGTCGGTGGAACTCTCGGAGATGCTCTGTCGGTCACCTGTCCCGGAGGTTCCGGGCCAAGGCTCCGCGGGGGGCACCAGGCCCCCTATGAAATTGCCTTGGTCATCAATCCTGAACAGGTCATTGAACCACAGTGTGAACTGGTCCCTGTCATATTCGCCGTAACGCACTCCGGCCTCGAGTTCCCATTGGTCGTTGAAGCGATATCTGCCGTGCGCGAAGACGGCTTTGTCCTCCTCCTCGTTGTCCCATGGACTGGTTGCCCATGGGAAGTCAGCGCCGGCGGGGAAGCCGGGAAACGGGAAGCCGATGAAATTGAATCCACCCTTCGTCCAGTCGGGCAACACGGAATCCTGCTTCTGCCAAAACAATCCCAGGGTCCATCGGAAAGCCTGATCGTCCGGCGAGAGCAGGTTGAATTCCTGGGAATAGAAGTCGGCGTCGATGCGGCTGTTGAAGACGTAAAGCAGGGGAACCGTCGCATTCAGATCAAGGTTGTTTACCGACTTGATGTCCTGGTAGCCGGAGAGCGAGCTCAGGCTGACACCGCTGTCGAACGTGAACTTGAGATCGAGTACCGCGCGGGTCGATTCGTCGGTATAGGCGAAGTTGGCGTTCTGTACGACGTCGCCGAGCGGCTCCTCTCCGTAGACGGTCGTGACGTTGCCGCCGAAATCGAGGTCGTGGTAGTCGAGCTTGAAGACGCCCGAGAAGGCATCCGACGGTTGCCAGAGGAAGCCCAACCGGTAGCTGTTGTTGTCGACTTCGCCCGGATGGCCGGTGAAATCGCCGGTGATTGAGTCGTAGAAGTTATCGCGCTCGTTGTGCCGGTAGGCCAGCCGCAGAGCTGCGGTTTCGCCCATGGGGATGTTGACGATACCGGTGGCCTCGTAGGCCGAGTAGCCGCCTCCTCCAAGCTCGACGCTGCCATCGACTTCCTCTCCCAGCTTGGGATCATTGGTGTTGATGAACACGGCGCCGCCCGCGGCGTTCTTGCCGACAAACGTTCCCTGCGGACCGCGATAGACTTCGACCGACTCCATGTCGAAATAGGGCTCGTTCTGGAAGTAGCCGGCAAGGGTCGGTGTGCCATCGCGATAGATCACGACACCCGATGGGACGTCGATGTCGACCTGGCTGCGTCCGATGCCGCGGATGTTGAATACGTTCGCGGAGCCGTACTGAGTGACGGTGACCGCCGGTGCTGCGTATTGCAGCGAGTACAGGTCCACGACGCCCTTGTCTTCGATCAGGTCCTGCGTCAACACCGTCGCGGAGATGCTGGTGGTCTGCAGATCCTCGTTGCGTCGCTTGGCCGTCACGATGATTTCTTCGAGCGCGTTATCGCCCTCCACGGCTACCGCCTGCGCCCGGGCATCCGGGCAGGCGAGTGCAGCCGAACAGGCCAGCGCGAGCAGCGGAATGCGATTCCGTAGCGAAACAGCGTTTCTCATCTGGAGTCCCCCCGACGTCTGAAGTCCCCGCCGCCTCGGCGACCGTCCGCAGACGGCCGGCCGGAATACTAACATGTTAGCTGGGGTCGATACAAAGCGTCGATGTCATCTGTCCGCCCACCTGGAGAGGTGTCGCTGCATGGGGGCAGGAGTGCAATGGAGCGGCTGTCGCGTCCTCACCACCCGGGCGGCAAAGCCCGGCTCTGGTTCCCATGACCTGCCGGGCAGGGAAAATGGCTGCATAGCAAGCCTTTTGGCCCCTCTGCCATTCTGCCTGGCTGCGCTGCGGCGCGTCGGGCCGACAAGGTCCGCCGTCCAGACGGTGTGTGTCCCAAGCCCGGCTGTTGGCCTCCTCGCCAACAAGCAGCGATGCTGGCTGACGGGACTGACATGTTAGGATGCGCGAGTGCTCCGCTCCGACACGGACGCTAAGATTGGCCGCCGAGCGCGCCGGCCGCATGAGCCGCACTCCCCAGGGGCAAGCAAGACGATGAGCAAGGGCCACCCGATTGCGATTTCCGCCGAGCATTCGAAATCGGAGCGCGTCTACCGGGAACTGCGGCGCCGCATCCGTGGGCTCGAGCTGAAACCGGGTTCACGGCTGCAGAAAAACGAGATCGCGCTCGAGTTCGGCGTGTCGCGGGCGCCGGTGAGCGAGGCCATTGCGTGGCTGGAGGAAGAAGGGCTCGTCGACATCTATCCGCAGAGCGGCAGCTTCGTAGCGCCGATCCGGCCCGAAGACGTGCGCGAGGCGCTGCTGATCCGCACGGGGCTCGAAGTGGAAGCCGCGCGTCGTGTCGCGCAGCTCGCGGACCCGCAGATACTGCAGCAGTTGAGCGAGAACCTGGACGCGCAGGCGGCAGCGATCGGCGCCAACGACATGGCGTTGCTCGACGACCTCGACGAGGCGTTTCACGCCACGATCATCAGCGCACTCAAATCGCCGCGCGCGCAGCGCCTGCTCGACTCGGCTCGCGCGTTGCTCGACCGGCCGCGTTTCCACGCGCTGCCGGAGGACGGCCGGCCCAATGCGACCCTGAACGAGCATCGCCGCATCGCGGATGCGATCCGCACCGGCGACCCTGAGCTCGCCGGCGCGGCGATGCGGGTACACATCTCGATGGTGGCGCGCGCCATCGAGCGCGACAGCGAAGAATCGGAGAAGCAGGCGAAGTCGAAGAGCGCCAGGTGAAACGCGCCGTGACCCCTGCATGAAAGTCACCGGCGTCAAGGTGACTTCTTATGCGTGCCCGCCGGGAGGACGCGCGGCCGCCGGGATGCACGCCAACCGCGGTTGCGTGGTCGAGCTTCTGACCGACAGCGGTCTCACTGGTATCGCGATCGGCGCCGATGGAGCCCACGCGCAGATCGAGCGCCTCGTGGGCGAGCTGCTTGTCGGCGCAGACCCCCGTGCGACGAGCGGACTCTGGCAGCAGATGACCGACGCGCAGGCGGCACGCCAGAACGAGGGCTTCGCCAGCACGACGATCGCCATGCTGGACGGGGCGCTCTGGGATCTGAAGGCGAAGGCGAATGACGAGCCGTTGTGGAAGACGCTCGGCGGGAGCCGTCCCCGCGCCAATGCGCACGGCGGTGGTATCGCGCCGACGGCGACTGACTACGAGCTCGCCGACCGCTGCCGGATGCTCTCCCGCGACTACGGCCTGCGCGGCGCGAAACTCGTGATCGGTGGCGACGAGGACCGCGATCTCGCGCGCCTCGAGGCGATGCGCACGGCGCTCCGCCAGGGAACGGCGGTGCCGACCTTGATCGTCGACGCGGAACAGCGCTGGGCGCCGGAAGAGGCCATCCGCCGGTTGCGCGCGATGGAGCGGCAGTTCGATGTCGCGTGGGTCGAAGGTGCGACGCGCAGCGGGGATATTCCCGGATTGAAGCAGATCTCGGACGCGATCCGTGGCGCGGTCTGCATCGGGCGCGATCTCGGCACGCGCGGCGAGTTCCTGCCGCACTTTGACCAACGATCTGCGGACGTCATCCAGCTCGACATCGGCGCCGTCGGTATCACTGGAGCGCTCGAGCTTGCGGATGCCGCGTACGGCTTCGAGCTTCCCGTCACGCTCGCCGAGGCACCGGGCAACATCCACGCGCATCTCGCGAGCGTGATGCCCTACTTCATGAGCATGGAAGTCGGCTATCCGGCGACGCGCTGGCCCGTCTTCACGAGCGATGTGCGAATCGAGGCCGGATGGGCGATCGCCGGCGACGCTCCCGGCAACGGCCTGACCGTGGACCGGGAAGCGCTGAAGCGCGCGGCCACCCGCGGCGGGAGCTGACATGAAGATCACGGGCTACCGCGTCGAGCAGTACCTGATGAAGATGGATCGGCTGGTCGGCGATGCCAACCTGCCGAGCGGCGTTGAGATGCTGCCGGGCTCGATCCTCTACCTCGAGACCGACGAGAACGTCACTGGCATCTCGCTCGGCTACGGCGGCGGCATCGAGGCCCTGTTCGGCGCGATCGAGGGCGCCGACCCTCGCGAGGTGGTGGCGCTCTGGATCCGGATGAACGACTGGTTGCACAAGGCCGGCAACGAGGGTGCGGCGAGCGCGTCGCTCTCCGCGATCGACGTCGCGCTCTGGGACATCAAGGCCAAGCTCGCCGACGAGCCGCTCTGGCGCACGCTCGGCGCGCGTGAGGGCCGGGTCCGCGCCTACGCGAGTGGTCTCGACTACTGTCTGTCGGATGAGGAGCTGTTTGCGTTCTACCGCCGGATGGCGGAGCAGGGTATCGACACCGGCAAGCTCAAGGTGGGACTGGATCTGGCGGCCGACCTGCGCCGGCTCGGCATCATGCGCGAGGCGCTTTCAATCGCCTCGCAACGGCCCGGACTCATGATCGACGCCAACGAGTACTGGTCGCCGAAGCAGGCGGTGCGCTACGTGCGGCAACTGGAGGAGCACTTCGAGCTGATCTGGGTCGAGGAACCCGCGCGGCGCTGGGATTACCACGGACTGCGGCTCGTGTCGCAGCAGGTCAAAGCGGCCGTGGCGAGCGGGGAGAACCTGCACAATCTCGCCCAGGTCTATCCGCTGATCGCCAACCGCGCGGTCGACGTGATCAACGTCTGGACCGGACAATCGGGCGTCACCGGCCTGCGGCAGATCGCGCACATGGCCCACGTCCACGGATTGCCGGTCTCGATGATGAACGCGCAGGCCAATTACATGGCGCACATCGCGGCCGCGCTTCCGAATCACAACATGATGGAAGTGGTCGATCCGGGTCGCGAGCATTGCCTCAAGTGGAACAACCACGTCGAGGACGGTTTCATCGTGCTCGGGGACGCGCCGGGCTTCGGTATCGAGGTCGATGAAGCAAGGCTGAAGCAGCTACAGGCGAATCCGCCCACCGGTCGGGGCAAGTTCCCGTTTCCGCGACGCGAAGGCGCGGGTCGCTACATCGTCCCGCCGGCGCCCGGCGAGGTGCCGTGGCGCTGACGTAGAAATCGCATAAGAAATCTTGGCTCGGAGCCGACTAATCGCGAATATTCGGCTCCGAGCCGAATTACAGATTGAGCGGCAGGCCGGTGGTCTCGACGTCGAGGATCTGCACGGAGCCCGTCTCCACCTCGGTCACGTAGATCCTGCGCTCGTTTCGCGGAGCGAAGACCAGGTTCGTCGGGAAGGAACCCGTGACTTTCAGTCGCCTCACGACCGCCCCGCTCGGACCGAGCACGGTGATGTCGCCCTGCCCGAAGACCGCCACGTACAGGTTTCCGTCGGCGCCGAACTTCATTCCGTCCGGCCCCTTGATCTCCGCCGGATTCGAGGGGTCCACGACGTTGCCGAACAGTCGCCGCTTTCCACTGGCGCGGTCCTCGCGATACTCATAGCGATAGATGTTGCCGCTCAA
>Ga0075428_100008578_pt1 | contig 11337 bp, 16 predicted proteins | sample RhiMetdeltSRZDD2_FD_75291 | JGI IMG/M metagenome (GOLD analysis project Ga0075428, IMG submission 75291) | Populus rhizosphere microbial communities from Tennessee, USA - Rhizosphere MetaG P. deltoides SRZDD2 | ecosystem: Host-associated > Plants > Roots > Rhizosphere > Soil | place: USA... | reverse complement strand
GGTTTCGGGTTGCCTTGACGGCGGGATACGCGTCCAGCACGCGCTGTGCGTCCTCGCTCGTGAGAGGGTAGCTCGTGCCGGTCGCAAGGAACGTCAGAGTGTACGGCCGGGCGACGGTCTGAATCCTCATTGCTCTCTGCCTTTCTCCCGCGTGGCGGGATGAGTTAGACGGCCCCGACGGCGCCCCATTGCGCCGCCATTGCGACGGGATCATGCGCGGGACCGTACAGTGTCGGGCTGTTGTGGACCGCGCGCCCGTCCGCGTCCATATGCGCGGTCTGATTGCACGCGGTGCAGACGAAGGAGCGGCCGGCCGTGGCGCCGCTCACGCGCGCCCCTCGTCCATCGCGGCCAGCGTCGCGCGGTTGATTGGTCTGACCAATTCCATACTGACCTCCTGGTCATCCAATCTAGGCCACGCGCCTTGTCATGTCAAGGGCAGGGATGACAAAAGCGGCGGCGATGACGGCGCGCGCTCCCAGTACGTACGCCAAGCTCGAGCGCAGCGCACGTGCGCGCAGCGCACGTGCGCTGCGCGTACGCTAGAACGCCTCAGGGCGCGCGCACGACCGGCGGCAGGGTCGCGGCGCGGAGGAAGCATAGCGCAGACAACTGGCGCCTTTGGCGCCAGTTGTCTGCGGGGGTGCGGGCGCGCCCGCACGAGCGCGAGCGAGGAGCGGCAGCCCCAATTTTTCAATTTTCAAAAATTCCAAATCCCCCTTGACTTCCCGTCCCCTCTATGCGATGCTCTCCCCTCTATGGTGCTAAGTAAGGCAGAGAAAGAACATATCCTTAGATGGAGCGAAGACGCCGAAGACGTGCCCACCTTCTTTACAAGCAAGGAGGCGTGGGCTCGTGCGCTTCAACGTAAGGGCGCAAAACTAGGGAGCATAAGCACTTTGAAGGGGAAAGTCGTCGGCTGGACGTTACTCCTGCCGCCGACGTGGAACTTCCTGCCTCGCCCGCGGCGCAAGGGCAAGCCAGGGGGGAATACCGCGGCCCTCCAGAAGGCCCGCTCCGTGCGAAAAGCCTCTATCACTGATAAGGAAAATGGAGGTAACGCCTAGTGCCACGGTCCAGACCTCGCCGCCGGAAGAAGCATCGGATTTCCCCCGCCTGGGAGTCCCTGCTCAAGGCCCGAATCGACGCCGCGATGGCGAACGGTCGCTCCCTCTTCGGCGGCGGTGTGTCAAAAGGTAACACCCAACGCTTCTACGCCGAGGGCAGCTTCCGAGTTGCGATCAGAGACGGGGATGTCCGTGTAGAGGATCTCCTCGCCTCCAGTGAGGTCTCCGCCTCCGCGGACACCCGCCGAAAGTGGGCGAAGGCCCAACTTCTTGTTGACACCGCACGCGGGAAGGCGTAGCTTCCCCTCAATGAGGCCTACCATCCTGCTGGGTGTCTTCCCGGAGTACATCGACGCGGGTGGTATGCGCTGTCCAAACAACTACGTGCGACGGCTGCTGCGACGCGCCTTCGGGCAAGTTCCAGCCGGGGAGATCATCAGTTGAACGGCAGCCACCGCCGCCGCCTCCGTCTCCGTCCTCGCCGAGGTAAAAGCCTCGTTTCCTGCCGCTTGCAGGGGAGGGAGGGCGACTTGATCGTGCAGACGCATCCCTCCCCTGCGCCGCCACGCATCATCGTCCAGGCGCCTGGCTTCAGCCGGGCATACGATCTCTCCGACGTCTCAGAGGAGGTGGCCGTTTATGACGAAGTTGTGGCAGAGGGTTCTGGCGAAGGAGAGGGCACTTGCGCGGAGAACGATGACGGCGCAAGTGACTGACATACTGATGCTTCTAGAATACGCCGCCCTCGGGGCAAGGCGCCTCCCGTGAGCGTCGACACCTGCTCCGGCTGCGGCTTCGTGTTCCTCCACGGCGCGTGCTTGTACACCGACGGCGCGTGGCACACGGTGTGCCCGGCGTGCAGCAAGGTCGAGCGCCGCGGCACGAGCGTCGTGAGGGATAGCATTCGGTTCGAAAGGCGGACGTCATGAAGCGCATCACCACCCCCCTCGACTATGCGCGGGAGGTACTTGGGCGACTGCCCTCCCAGGGCATCCGCATGGACATCGTCGTGGATATGGCGAAGGACGGCGTGGATGTGACGGGCGTGATGACGCAGAAGGCCGTGATCCTGCCCCTGCCCGAACCTGAGGCCGCCGTCGAGACGTTGGTGGAGGGAGAATACACGTGGTTGTAGAGTGGTGGTTCCTCGGCGTCTATCTGGCCGGCTCTGTCGTGTTCGCCGTGCTGTACGGCTGGTTTAGCGAACGGTACGGCGTTGAAGACTTGACGGTGGCGGCTGCGGCCGTTTGCATCTTCACGTGGCCGATCGCACTGCCTGTCTTTGCGGCGATGGCTGCTATCGCAGGACTGGCCTCACTTGGCGGGAAACTTGCCCGACGTGGAGCGCGCAAGCGTCGGCGCCTTGGTTGGGAGGACTGAGTGGGCTGCGACGATCAGGGCGACAGAGGGCCGTTCATCCGCGACAACAAGGTCTTCCAAGCGCAGGCCGACCCAAGCTTGATTACCACGAAGCCGCATGCCTACGGCTGCGAAGCTGCGGACTTCGGCTCGTTGGATTGCACGTGTGTGGGTCGTGTTGCGAAACGCTCCGACGGCTCCACCGCCCCCGCCCCCCCTCGCTCCGTCATCATCGCCCGCATCAACGCCCTCAAAGCCGACCGCTTCAAGTATCTGGAATACCTCGACCTCAAAATCCGCGAGCGTGACTGGCACGGGGTTGAGGACTGCGGCTCCGACCTCCGTGACGTTGAGGCGGCGATTGCGGCGCTGGAGTGGGTGACCGGCGCAGGCGCCGATGGCGTCTGATCCGTGATCTTCCGCCCCGGCCCTTGGAAAGTCATCAGCATCGACGGGCCACACCCTCGTCGCGGCTCCATCGTCGTGAAAGCCGAGGGCCGCATGGAACACCACTTCCACGGTCCACTCCTCCTCGACGGCCCGGTGATTGTAGAGGTTGACGCCGCCGGAGCCCTCCACGTTCTCACCAACGAGGCGGTAGAGGGCGAAAGGTCTTGACACGTGATGCTACCTATGGTAGCATCACGTGTGGTGCGCACTACTCCCCCCTCCTCGCTCGGCGTCGGCACCTCCTCCCCCTCGCCCCAGCGCGCGGCTGATCCCCGCGAACCGGTAGTGCGCACCGATTCTCTCTGCCCCGCTTGCGGTCGAGCCCTCTTGCCCTTGGGCTCCTGCAAAGCGCGGTGCCCCAACGACGGCGTCGTGTTCTCCTGCGCTGATACGGTTTAGGCGGTCACGGACCGGGCGTGCCGCACGGTCCGTGACGTCCTCGAAAGGAGCCTTCCATGGGCTTGAAGCTTGGTGGCGTTCTCGCGTGGGTGAAGACCCACAAGGCGAAGATTGCCGCTGCCGGTGGTATCGTCAGTGGGTATGCCGCGCACAGTCTGGGCCTTGGCGAGGCCCTCAAGGCGTTGGTCGACGTCTTCGTCAAGTAGGGGCGCGTCCGCGTGTTCCGCCTCCTCCTCCTCTTCCTCGCCCGTGGCCTCAAAGGCTGCCATGAAGAGCTAGCGGGCATTCGCGCGGCCCTCGATCGCGCGATCCCCGTTCGTCCGGCGATCCCCGTCGAGACGCTTGTGTTCCTCGTCGACCCTGACGAGGAGGAGGCGAGGCGCGTGGCCTATTCTCAGCACGTCGGGCGCCCGCTTTATGACGGAGAAGAAATCCCTGACAACTTCCAATCGAGCCCTGACAACATCCTCTCGCAGTTCCTCGGCACTCGCAAGAAGGGGCACTAGGGCAGACTCCAGCGCCCTCCGGGCGCTGGAGTCTGCCGCGGGGGGCCGCGACGGCTTGTCGCGGCTCTTGCTCTTTCTAGACGCGCCAAGCGAGGGCGAAGCGCGCTTGCTTGGGCTGTTGGAAGACGGCGACGCGCGACCGTTGGTCGCGCTATTGCGCGAGTGCGGGCTCACGCCAGCATCGCTCGCCAAGAGCGTCGCTGATGCCAAGATGGCCTTCGAACGCGAGGTTGCGCGCGCGGAGGCGGTCGGTGCCATGCCCGACGTCATCGAAGACCTCAAGAAGCACGCGATTGACCGGCCCGGCAAGTGTCCGCAGTGCTTCGGCGTCAAGGGCGACGGGATGAACGGCAAGACGGTGGTGAAGCTCGGCACGTCCGTTGAGATTTGCCCCCGCTGCGACGGCACCGGGCTGACGATGCAATCGTCGGCACACAAGCAATGGGCGGCCACCACGCTCGGCCGCATCGCCTCCCTCCCCGAGGACAAGGCTGGTATGACCGTGAACATGCAACAGAACGTCGCGGTGAAGGCCGGCGCGGGGGCGGCGGACTTCATGGAGCGCCTTTCGAAGGCCGCCCACGACGTCCTGACCCGCCCCGACGTCATCGACGCCGAGGTGGTGCCATCTACTCCCGCAAAGTCGTAGCCGCCAAGCGCGAGGCGCTGGAGCGGAAGTTCGGCACGCTACGTGACTACACCTTCGCGGAAGTCGCGGAAATGCGCGAGAGGGTAGAGCGCATTGACTGGAGTGGGGGTGTGGAGGCGGCCTTGCGAGCGGCGCCTAAAGACCTCGCGCAGTACGTCACGAACGAGCTTCTCCTCTGCCCGATCGACTTCCGTTATTGGGCAGAACGCTACTGCACCATCTCGCACGATGCCGGGCGCCTAAGCCCCTTCCGTTTCCGTAAGGCGCAACTGGCCCTCCTCGCAAAGTTCGCCGAGCTTGAGGGGGCGGAGTTCCCGCTCAAGGCGGGCAAGATCGCGGTCATCGTGGTGAAGACGCGACGCGCGGGGGCCACGGCGTTCGGGCAGGCCGCGGCGGCGCACGGGTATCTACTCCGCCCACAGGCGAAGGCACTGGTAGGGTCGGACACCCCCAAAGGCACCCTCGAACTCAACCACGTCCAAAACCGCATCTACGATAACCTCCCCGCGTGGATGCGCCCGCGAATGGACGGCAAGGTCAAGGGCGAGCACCTGCGCTTCCCCGCGCTGGACAGCGAGTTGACCTACACGTTTGGAGATGCCAAGACGCCGATCCAAGGTGTCCGCCAAGATTTCGTGCACCTCACCGAGGTGCCGACGTGGTTGTACATCACGACCATCACCGAAGACATCATGCCCGCCTTCCTGAGCAGCAACGTGCCGACGAGTTTCTTCCTCCTTGAAGGCACCGGCAAGTCTGAGGGCGGCGCCGGCATCATCTACCAGCGCATGTACGAGCAGGCAGCGGAGGGCAAGGGCATCTTCAGGCCGGTCTTTCTGCCTTGGTACGACATTCCAGAGATTCACTCCATGCCCGCGACGGGGGTGGAGCTACTGCCGCACACCCTTGCCGTCGCCGAACGCGTCAAGCGCGAGACCGGCGTGGAGATCACCAAGGAACAACTCGCTTGGTGGCAGATCACACGGCAGCAGTTCGAGGCGGAGAAACGACTACAGGCGTTTTTGCAGGAGTACCCCACCTCCGTCGACGAAGCTTGGCAAAGCGGGCTGCCTAGCGCGATCAGCTTCGAGGCGCGCGATCGTATCCGGCAGCAGGCCAAGACGCCCACCCTCGTCCTCAAGTGGGAAGGCGGGCCGAAGTTCAAAGACGTCACCGCCACGTGGAAGCCCGGGGACTCGCCCCTCCAGCACGCCTTCGTTTTTGAGCCTCCTCAAAAAGGTAGCGTCTACGTCATCGGCGTGGACGGCAGCTATGGCGACCCCCTCTTCGACGAGGAGCGTTGGACCCAAGGCGAGCGTGACCCCAGCGGCGTCGTGGTGTTGAAAGTGGCCTCGCCCGGTGTCAAGGCCGAGCAGGTGGCGACGTTCTGTGGCTATGTACATCCCACCGACGAGCTACCGTCAATCGTCGACCATCTCGGCCGGCTGTACGGCGACGCGACGAATGACAACTATCCGGCCATGGTCGCTTGCGAGGTGAACGCCGGCAGCCCCTCCGCGCAGACGCAGCAGGAACTCATCAATCGCGGGTATCCGAACTTCTACGTATGGCAGCGCCCTAACAAGGTGGGGGGCGGCTTCTCCAACTTCATCGGTTGGGACACGAACCCGTCCACGCGTGGCTGGATCACCACCGGGCTCGTCAAGGAGATCGAGGACGGCACCGTTGTTATCAACAGCATCGTCAGCATCGAGCAGATGAAGACGTTCGTGCGGATGCGCACGGATGTGGGGCGCGTGCGGCTCGACCATCAGCCCGGCTATCACGACGATGAACTCTTCGCGACGGGCATCGCGCTCTTTGTCGCGACCACGCCGGGTGCACAGATGTTTGCCAAGGAGGCGGCGAGGAGTGAGAAGTTGGCGACTACGCCGGCGGCCGAACCTCGCGACCTCCAGCACACCGGTGCGGTGTGGGTGCCCGGAGAGGGGTGGCAAGGCGTGACCCGCGCCGTTGCCGTAGGCAACGGCGCGGACGACTACGGATACCCTCTTCCCGATTGACGCCGCCTTGGCGACCGTGGTATAATCCACGCGTCGCACCCCCTTCCCGCGGGCTTCCCCGCCCGCCTTTGGAGCACTTCCCCTCATGATCGTCACTCTCTCCATCCCCGACGACGTCTACCAGCGCGTCATCGACGAGCACAATGCCACGAATCCTAACAAGGCCCTCGTGGAGCTTATCAAGCGCTTCATCGACTATCCGCCAACGGCGCGAGCACTTTTCTTCCCCGACGAAGAACGCGGCGCGTTGGAGAAGCTCTACGGCGAGCCCATCGACAAGACGAACACCAAGCGTTTCGTCGAGTGGGTGAGGCAGCGCGCGGCGGTGAACCTGGGCGAGGTGAATATCCCTCTGAGCGCCGGCCAACTCAAGCGCGCGGCGTCGAATGCGACCGCGCTCAAGTCGCGGGACGGCCAGCCGGCCAAGCCGGAGGTCATCGCGGACTATGTGCGGGGGGTGGTGCAGGAGTCGGTGCGCGCGAGCTTGGGAGCCTGAGCGCGTGCCCTGCTTCGAGTGGATGTGTGAGACTGCCGGTTGTACAGAACGTACCCGGGAATGGCGCCCCAAGTGGACGCCTGATCGGCCCGTGTGCTCCGCACACGGGCCGATGGAGCGCGACTACCACGGTGAGGCGCGGCGCCATATTCCAGGCGCAGCTTTCCCCTACGTCACGAAAAACATCACCGGCTCGCCGATCGAAGTCCGCGACCAGGGCCATCTCAACGATCTCCTGAAAGCCCACAACCTCATCCAACGCGACGACGCCGCCTTTGTCGAGCCCATGGAAGAGCGCTTTGACTTCGGGAAGTACAACTGGCGTACCGGCCAATGGGACGGCCGCGGCATGAAGCGCAAGGAAGGCAACGGCGCAAGCCAGAAGGGTCGTTGGATCTGATGGCGTTCCTCGGCATCGGTGACATCCTCTACGAACGGAAGCTCCTTGACGGGCTGCAAACCCGTATCCGCGACGGTCTCGCGTGGCTGAAGAAGGAGCCAGCCTATCTCAAGGAGCCGGATGTCCTCCGCTGCATCGAGGGCGAATGGAAAGCCGTCGCCAGCAAGGCGCTCTCCCGCGTGTACGACAACCGCCTGCGCCAGATCGAGAGCAACATCGCCAGCAGCCTTACCGACGTGCGCCCAATCTGGAGCTACACCACCTCGCGGATCGACTACAAGGAGCAGGCGGACATCTTCAGCAAGCTCGCGCGCTTCTGGTGGAGAAAGAGCCACAGCGACAGGCCTTTGTTCTCGGCGATCAAGTATTCCGAGCGCGCGGGAAGTGGGTTTCTGTGGCAGCGCTGGAATCCCGACCTCCCCGGCGGTGGCGACATTGAGCTAGTAGCGTTGGGACCACGCGATGTGCTGCCGATCGGCCCCGTCTACAGCGAGAGCATCCAAGAGTGGCAGGGTGTGATTGTACGGCAGACGGTCGACATGGCCGGTCTCGTGCACCAATACCCGTCCAAGCGCAGCGCGATCGAGGGCAGCACTCAGGGCTGGTTCGATCCCCCAGCGCGCCAACTCCTCGGCAGCAAACGCGTTATCACGCCAGCAGATATCCTTTGGCGGAGTGTAGCGCCTTCAGGCGGCCCAACGCCCAGTCGCACCGAACTCGGCACCTGCGACCTCATGGTCGCGTACTTCAAGGACTACAGTCGTAACACCTCGGACGAACCGAAGCGTATGGGCCAGCCGGGGACGTCGTGGGAGTACGTCGTTCAGCCCGGCGAGCGCCTCTACCCGCGGGGGCGCATGGTGAAGTTCGTGACCGGCGCGGTGCTGGAGGACGGACCGAACCCGTACTGGCACGGGCAGTGCCCACTCACGCGCGTGATGCTGCTTCCTGAGCCGGAAAGCCTGCTTGGGCTCAGTTTGCTCTCGGATCTTATCCCACTCAACGACCGCCTCAACGAGGTGCTCCGTTGTCTCGACGACGGCCTCCAGCAGTGGGTTCGCCGCCCGATCAAGACCAACTCGTCGTTCATGAGCGAAGAGAAGCTCCGGGCGCTGGACCCGCGGATGGCCGGCTTGAAGGTCCGCGTCAACGGGGCGGTGGGCGAAGACTTCCAGATCCTCGAAGGCCCGACCTTCCCCGACTGGATCATGTCCTACGCCGAGTATCTCAAGAACGCGATGGATGAGAACAGTGGAGCAAAGGGCCTCCGACAACTCGACCAACTCAAGCAAATGCCTTCTGGCGACACGCTTGAGAAGTACATGGAAAGCCTGACGCCACTCGTGGCGACGATGGCGCGGCAGGTGGAGATCGCGCTCGCCGAGGTCGCCGATCAGTTCATCATGAACGTGATGCAGTTCTACACGACTCAGCGGCGTTTCCAGACGCTTGGGCCGAACGGGGCCGTGTTGGAGGACTTCGACTTCAACCCCGGCACGCTCGTGCCGGCGGCGCCGACGGACAGCATCGAATCCCTGCCCGAACGCGCTATCGAGCACAAGAAGAACTTCATCTTCGACGTGCAGGCGAACAGCTTCTTGAAGGTGAGCAACAGCACCAAGCAGTTGCAGGTGCTCCAACTCTACCAACGCAACGCGGTCGACCCGTGGACGTTGTGGGATGCCTTCGACATGCAGGGGATCGGTCCGTGGCCGGCAGAGACGATCGCCGAACGCATGGGCGTGGCCAAGCAGCAAGGCATCATGCTGGGGCCGCCGCCGGAACTTGTCGGCGCGCAGTTGCAGGTGCAACTGGCCCAGGCGCAGGCGATGTTGATTCAGACGATGGGTCAGATCGCGATGATGACGGGGCAGGCCGGAGGGCCGCCCATGGGCGGCCCTCCCCCACCTGGGCCGCCTTCCGGCGGCCCAGGTGGGCCGCCTAACCCCGGCGGACGCCCAGGCTCGGCGCAAGACCCGCCAGCACTGATTGAACGCAGCGACGGCGAAGGTGGGCGCAGGGTCGTCCTTTCGGAGAGCAGGTAACCTGTGTCGGTACGTATCGCCGGCGGCGAGTTCGCGGTGACGGGTACAGCGACGAGTCTCACGACGTTGCTGGGGCTCTCGTCGCAGGTGTTTTTCCAGACCCTCGCCCTTCGTGCGAACGCCGCCAACGCTGGAGACATCTGGGTGGGTAGCAGCGCTGCGCTGACTACGTCAGCGCAGCGCGGCGGATTCCTCCACCCAGACGACGGCCTCACCATCGACATCGCTGACGGCCGTGCCAGCACGAGCAGCATCTTCTTCATCGCCAGCAGCCCTGGTGACATCCTGCACGTGCTCCGGCTCGAATGATCTCCTACCAACTTTCGCGCCGTTATGTGCCTTGGTACACGAGGTTCCGTCGGTTGCACAAGCGCTTTTGGCGCCGCGTGTTTGACCACTTGAGTCTCATGCGCCCGCACTTCCGAATTACGCAGCCGTAAATGCCTTTTCCTAAAGGGCGCAAGCAATCCGACGCGGCCAACTCAAAGCGTTCAGCGTCTCTTCGTCTGACTAACGCGCTCAAACGAGACGCTGTGGTGGTGGCGAATAAGAAGCTTTGTTCTTGCTGTAAGCAAGAAAAACCTTTGACGGCGTTTTCTAAGAAGGCAGACGGCCTTTGGAAGTCGTGGTGTAGAGGCTGCATCGGTCTTCAGTATCGCAACCGTCGTAAGGCGGGATGGCGACAAAAGAAGTCAACTTGGACTCGGTTCGTTGACCTTCGACGAGACGCAGAGAAGAGAGGTTACGAGTTCTCGCTGATGTTTGTAGAATACGAGTTTCTAATGAGCGCGCCTGACTGTGTGTATTGCGGGGCAGAGGTTTCTACCGGTGGGCTGGACCGCGTGGAAGCGTCGGTCGGGTACACGTTTAAGAACGTCGTTGTTTCGTGTTGTGTCTGCAACCAGATGAAATCCGACATTCTCACCGCTGCTCAAATGAGACAGATTGGTGGTCTGCTCAAGGCTTGGAGATCAGAGGGAAGCCTGACGCTCCCTAAGCGTTTGACAGGTTTCTCGCGCGACAAAGAAGGCTTCTCAACCGAGACGTTGGCATGACGTATTACGACAACGGGCTTCGGGCGGGAGTCGGCACAGCGGGTAATACAGCCGGTACCACGGGTTCCGTGGGAGGCAGTATTCTTTTTGTCGGCGGCGCGAACATCACGCTCTCTGAGAGCAAGAACGGCGCGCAGGCTACCGTTACCATCATCGGTGGCGCGGGCGGCGGCGGTGGCGTTGCCATCTCCGCGGCTGGCAACAGCGTCAGTGACGGGACGGTTGTATTTTCTAACTCCAACGGCCTCTCCTTTGGCATGGCTGGTAGCACCGTCACCGGGAGCTACACTGTCCCCACCGTCACGAACAGCAGTTGGACAGTCAGCGACGCGGGGACAAGTGGCACGGTCGGGCGGCTCGCCTTCACCAACCTCAACGGCGTCACGCTCAGCCTCAGCACGGGCGCGGGTGGCTCGCACACGATCGTCGGCTCTCACAACGCCTTGACGTCCCAGTCGAATCAGAACGTCACCGCCGCCAACGGCGGGTTCGCGTTCCAGACGCTCTCCTTCTCGAACGCGAACGGGCTCAGCTTCGGCACCAGCGCCGGCAGTGCGATCACCGGGAGCTACACGGTGCCGACGGTACCGGCCCAGATCAGCGTCGGCGACAGTAACCTCGGCAACACTGCTGGCGACACCGGCGTCGTGACTGGACGTCTCGTCCTCGTCGGCACCAACGGCGTCACACTCAGCGGCAGTACCAACGCCGGCAGCATGACGATCAGCATTTCTGCCGGTGGGGGCGGCGGTAACTTCTCCGCCGGTGTCTCCACCGGCGGCAACACTGCCGGCGCGACGTGCATCACCGGCACACGGCTGGTGTTTGTCGGTTCTGATAACATCACCCTCTCGCAGACGACGGATGCGAACGGTGGGACGGTCAGC
>Ga0075428_100008577_pt1 | contig 11337 bp, 9 predicted proteins | sample RhiMetdeltSRZDD2_FD_75291 | JGI IMG/M metagenome (GOLD analysis project Ga0075428, IMG submission 75291) | Populus rhizosphere microbial communities from Tennessee, USA - Rhizosphere MetaG P. deltoides SRZDD2 | ecosystem: Host-associated > Plants > Roots > Rhizosphere > Soil | place: USA... | reverse complement strand
CATACTCGATCATCGACGTCCTCTTCATCTTCGGCGAGCAGCGGCAGTGCCTGCACGACAAGCTGGCCGACACGATCGTCGTGAAGGCGTAACGAACGCCCAGCCGGCTTGACCGGCTGGATTGCTGATAAATGAGTCAAGTCTTCCTCGGTCAAGCCGGCTCGCCCCGCGAAGCGGGGCAACAGGACACTGTGACTAGCGAGGCGAAGCCATCCGCCCATCCTCTTTGGTCTGAGGCGCAGCCTCGCTAGTGTCCGTGCAGGAACTGGACACGGTCGTCACCGCCGAAACGCCCGAAGGCATCCTGCTGGAGCTGCGGCCGGCAGGCCTGAGCGCGCGGCTCTACGCGTTCCTGCTCGACTGGATGATCAGGCTGATGATCCTCTACCTGATGTCGACGTTCCTCGTCTTCATGCGGGGACTCGGCGTCGGCCTGCTGCTCGTCCTGTTCTTCGCGCTCGAGTGGTTTTACCCGGTGGCCTTCGAGCTGCGGCGCTCGGGCGCCACGCCCGGAAAACAGGTGTTCGGGCTGAAGGTGATCATGGACAACGGCCTGCCGATCACGCCGGCAGCGTCGCTGACGCGCAACCTGCTGCGCGTCGCCGACTTCCTGCCGCTCGGCTACGGGTTTGCCATCGTGTGCCTGCTGGTCCGCAGGGACTGCAAGCGGCTCGGCGATCTCGCGGCGGCGACGCTGGTCGTGCACGAATCTCGAGCCTCTCGCCGTATCGCCATGCGCGAGATCGCGCCGATCGTCCCGGCCCGCCCGCTGGCGCCGGTGGATCAGGCGGCGGTGATCGCCCTGGCGGCCCGGGCGCCGACGTTGACGAGCGAGCGTCTCGACGAGCTGGCGGCGCTGGCCGCCAGCGTGTCCGGCGACCAGGGCCGCGCCGGAACCGACGTGACTCGCCGGGTGCTCGGCGTGGCCCAGTGGCTTCTCGGACGCCGGACATGACGACACCACTGCAGTTCGAACAGCAGTACGAGAGCGAGTGGGCAGAGCTCGAGCGCGCGCTCGAACAGATCCGCCGCGGGCGGCTCTCGAAGGCCGCGGTGACGGACGTACAGGGCGAGCGTGTCGCCGCCTTGTACCGTCGCGCCTGCGAGCATCTGGCCATCGCCCGCGCGCGCGCCTACCCGGCGTTTCTGCTCGATCGGCTCGAGCAGCTCACCGCAACCGCCCACCAGGTGATCTATCAGCGCCGCGAGTTCGGTCTGGACGCGGCATCACGCCTGGCGCTGGTGGAGTTTCCACGCCGGGTTCGTGAAAACGCGGCCTACGTGTGGACCGCCGCCGCGGTCTTCCTGCTTCCGGCGCTCGTGGTCGGCTGTCTCGTCTACTCGCGGCCGGAGCTGATTCTCTCGGTGGTGAGCGCCGAGACCGCCGCGTCGTTCGACGAGATGTATGCACCGGGCGCCCAGTCCATCGGCCGGCGCCGCACCGCGGATACCGACTGGATGATGTTCGGTTTCTACATCCGCAACAACGTCGGCATCGCCTTCCAGTGCTTTGCCGCAGGCCTCTTCGCGGGCGTAGGCAGCCTGTTCTTCCTCGCCGCGAACGGCGCATTCGGCGGCGCCATCGCCGGCTATCTCACGGCGCGGGGGCTGTCGTCCACGTTCTATTCGTTCGTCGTGACCCATTCCGCGTTCGAGCTCACGGCGATCATTCTGGCTGGCGCAGCCGGGCTGCGAATCGGGCACGCGCTGCTCGCGCCTGGACGCCGGCGGCGAGTCCAGTCGCTCGTCGAGGCGGCGCGCGAAATGTCGGTCATCATCTACGGCGTGACCGCGATGCTGTTCATCGCCGCCGCCGTCGAGGCGTTCTGGTCGTCGGCCGGCTGGCTGCCGCCGTCGGTGAAATACGGCGTGGCCGCCGTCTGCTGGACGGGGGTGCTCGGGTACTTCACCCTTCAAGGTCGCCGTGCAGGTTGACGCGCTGGCCATCCGGCTGCGCCCGCGCACACCCTTCGAGGCCGCGGATCTCGGCGTGCGCCTCTGCCAGAGCGCCGGGCGGTCGGTGTTCGGGTGCCACGCGATGGTCGCCGTGCCGATCGGCGCCCTGGCCCTCGCGTCGCACGAGATCGCAGGCTGGCTGCCCTACCTGGTCATCTGGTGGGCGAAGCCATGGATCGATCGGACGAGCCTCTTCGTGCTGTCGCGGGCCGCGTTCGGACAGCCGACGACGCCACTTGACGTGTGGAGAGCGCAGCGCGACGTCTGGTGGAAGCAGCTGCTCTTCACCCTCACGGAGCGCAGGCTGTCGCCCTGGCGGGCGCTCACGCAGCCGGTCTATCAACTGGAAGGCGTCTCGGCCCTCAGGGCGCAGCCGCGCGTGGCCCAGGTGCGCCGCAAGACATGGGGCCCCGCAGCGCTCGTCACCGTGGCCTACAGCCTGGCCGAGACGTCCCTGACCCTTGCCCTCTTCTCGCTGGTATTCTGGCTGACCCCGTTCCAGGAGTCGTTCGATCTTCTCGACGTCGTCAACGGCGACCTGTCCGGCGGGATGATTCTCACGTTCGCGGCGGCCTACATCGCGGTGGTGCTCTTCCTCGAACCGTTTTTCGTCGCTTCGGGATTTGCGATGTACCTGAACCGGCGCGCCGAGCTCGAGGCGTGGGACATCGAACAGGAGTTCCGACGTGCGTTTGCGAGCTGACCGCAGCGTCGCCTGCGTGCTGCTGCTCGTCGCGCTGCTCGGGGCCGGGACCGCCGCGCAGCCTCCGGCGGCGCCGCCGGGCAGCACCTCGCCGGACGCTGCGGCGATCGCCCGGGCGCTCGAGCAGGTGCGCGCCGATCCGAATCTCGCGACCCAGCGCACGTTTCGAACGCTTCGATGGATCTCCGAGCCGTCGTCGCGTTCGCTTCCAGGCTGGCTGCGATGGATCGTCAGCTTCTTCGGCTGGATGGCGCAGTCGGCGCGGCTGCTCGTCTGGGTGGCCGCCGCGCTGCTGGCCGCGCTGCTCGCCGTGTACATCGTCCGCATCATTCGTGCACGTGAAGGCGGTCTTGCCGGCATCGGCTTCATCGCCCCGACACACGTCCGGGATCTCGACATCCGGCCCGAGAGCCTTCCCGACGACATCGGCGCCGCGGCGCGTGTGCTCTGGGATCGCGGCGAAGGCCGTGCCGCGCTCGCCCTCCTCTATCGGGGACTGCTCTCGCGGCTGGCACATGTGCACCAGGTACCGATCCGCGACTCGACCACCGAAGGCAGCTGCCTGACGCTGGCGGCACAGCACCTGAACGAGGAGCGGCATGAGTACGTCGCACGGCTCGTCACGCTGTGGCAGCGCTTCGTCTACGGCGGGCTCGACGCCGACACTGCGGCTGTTCACGCGCTGTGCCTGGGGTTTGCACAGGCGCTCGACCGTGCGCCGGTAGAAAGCGCGACGGCCCGTTCATGAGTCCGAGGCCCGATCGAATCGACCTGCATAGACGCGACCACGCCGCACGGGAGGCGGGACGATGACCCGTCGGCGGTTGACCGCGCTCGTCAGTGCCGGCCTCCTCGTCGCGCTGGCCGTCTGGGTCGGCAGGCACACGGAATGGACCGAGTTCACCATGCCGGTGCCGCCGAAGGGCGAAGCCCGGCACAACCCGTTCTACGCCGCGCAACGCTTCGCCGAGGCGCTCGGCGCGCGCACGTCGTGGGAGCACACGGTCGGGGGCGCGGGAGAGAACGCCGTGATCCTCGTCTCCTCGTGGCACTGGAATCTCAGCGCCGGCCGGCGCGAGGCGCTCGAAGCCTGGGTCGAGTCGGGAGGCCGCCTCGTCCTCGATCAGACGGTGATCGGCGGCGCGGACGATCTCAAGCGCTGGAGCGGCATCGGCCGCCGTCAGGCGGACCGCGAGCAGATCGAGACGTTGTTCGAGGACGGCCCTCGCGAACGATGTCGCACCCTCCACGAACCTGGCGCGTCGCCAGCAACCGTCTCGCTCGACGGCTATTCGCTGTGCCAGCCGGGCGACCTGTCGTCGCTCACCATCGCCGGGCGCAGTCCGGCATGGGCGCTCGAGGACAAGACCGGGATGCAGACCGTCAGGGTGCACATCGGCCGCGGCAGCGTGACCATGATCAATGCCACGCCGTTCCTCAACCGCCCGCTCTTCGAGGGGGACCATGGCCGGCTCTTCGTAGCGGTCACACAGCTGAAGCGCGGTGACGAAGTGCACTTCCTGTCCGAGGAAGAGCACCCTTCGCTGATCGCGCTGGTCTGGACGTATGGTGCGCCCGTCGTCGTGCTCGCGCTGGCCACCATCGCGCTCGCGCTCTGGCGCGGAGCCGTCCGGCTCGGCCCGCTCGCGGCCCCTCCCGACAGCGCGCGACGTTCGCTCGCCGAGCAGATCCGCGGCACGGGACAGTTCGCGCTGCGCTACGGTCACGGCACGGCGCTGCATGCGGCCAGCGTCCGCGCGCTGGGTGAGGCCGCCGGCCGGCGGATCTCGAGCTACGCGCGGCTCGCGCCCGACGAGCAGGTCGCCGCCGTCGCGACGCTGACCGGCCTGGACGCCGGAGAGCTCAATGCCGCGATGAACGCCGGCGGTCCCCGTCGCACGCGGGGGCTGCGGAGTGCGATTGCCGTGATCGAGACGGCGCGGCGTCGAGCCATCGTCGAACGCGCCGGCAGGCGCACCGGGCGTACGTAACACTCGGGTGCGTAACACGGCGACACGTAGAGGCGGGTCTCCAGGCCCGCCTTCCGAAGGATTCGCCTCGATGAGGAGGCACGAGGTCCAGACATGGAAGGGACTGAGCTCGAGACGATCACCGGCGCCGCAGAAAAGCTCGCGCGCCTGCGCAACTCGATATCCCAGGCGATGGTCGGGCAGTCGGCGGTTATCGAGCAGGTCCTGATCTCGCTCGTGGCGTCCGGCCACGTGCTGATCGAGGGCGTGCCTGGCCTCGGCAAGACGCTGCTGGTGCGCGCGCTCGCCCAGGCGCTCGCGCTCGGTCACGGTCGTGTCCAGTTCACGCCCGACATGATGCCGTCGGATATCGTCGGACACGCCGTGCTGGATCCATCCACGCGCGAGCTGCGCGTCGTCCGCGGACCGGTGTTCACGCAGATCCTGCTGGCCGACGAGATCAACCGCGCCCCGGCCAAGACCCAGAGCGCGCTGCTCGAGGTGATGCAGGAATACCAGGTGACGCTCGAAGGGCAGACACTGCCGTTGCCCAAGCCGTTCATGGTGCTGGCCACGCAGAACCCCATCGAGACGGAAGGCACGTATCCGCTGCCGGAGGCGCAGTTGGATCGGTTCCTCTTCAAGGTCGAGATCGGATATCCGCCGGCCGCCGAGGAGATCGGCGTGGTGATCCGCGCCACGTCCAATCAAGCGGGCAACGAGCTGCCGCTGTCGCGGGTCGAGCCGTGCCTCGACGAATCGGGCGTCGTCGGCCTGCAGCAGCTCGCCGCGCGGCAGCGCGTAGACGACCAGGTGGTCGACTACGCCGTGCGCATCGCTCGCACGACGCGCGATTGGCCTGGCCTCGCCCTCGGCTCCGGCTCACGCGGCGCCATCGCGCTGATACGGGGCGCGCGGGCGGCGGCGATGATCGACGGCCGCGACTACGTGACGCCTGACGACGTGAAGCGGGTGGCCTTGCCGGCATTGCGGCACCGCATCGCGCTGGCGCCCGACGCGCTGCTCGAAGGACGGGTGGCAAACGACGTGCTGACGGAGGCGATCGAGAGCGTTCCGGCGCCGCGGATGTGACACTCGGGATTCAAGACTCGCCCTGCCCTGGCCGAGCGCAGAGATCCAACGCGAATCGAAAGGTTGAGCTGATCCGATGAAGGCGATTCCCGGCCGGCGTCTCGTGATCGCGCTCGGCGCCGGCGGCGCCGCGGTGCTGGTCGCGCTGGTGCTCGGGATGCCGGCGGCAACTGCCATGTGGATCGTCGCGTTCGGGACGGGGACGCTGGCCGTCGCTGCCATTGCCGACTACGCCGTCTCCAGGCGCGCCTGGCGGGCGTCATCACCGCAAATGACCCGACGGCTGCCGTCGGCGTTCGCGATTGGCGCCCGCCGGACAGTGGAACTGTCGATCGACGTCGAAGGGCCGATCGCGTGGCAGTGCGAGCTGCACGACCACGCCGATCCCAGCCTGCTGACCGAGGGGCTGCCGCTGCGTCTGCGCCTCCCGGCCGGCCAGCGTCTCGTCACGGCCTATCAGGTGACGCCGGCGAGACGCGGTGAGGTGGCGTTCGCCCCGGCTGAGGCGCGCGTCCGATCGCGCGGAGGACTCTGCGAGCTGATCGTGCGCCTCGGCCAGCACGAGGTCCGCCGCGTGTATCCCGACTTCGCGCAGATGGCGCGCTACGCGTGGCTCGCCGGCGATCGCCGTCTGCAGGAGATCGGCATCAAGACCTACCAGCAGCGCGGCGAGGGCACCGACTTCAAGCAGCTCTCCGAGTATCAAGCGGGAAACTCCGTTCGCCACATCGACTGGAAGGCCACGCTCAGGCTCGGCAAGCCGGTCGTTCGCGAGTTCCAGGACGAGCGCGACCAGTGCGTCCTCCTCCTCGTCGATTGCGGGCGCCGGATGCGCGCCGACGACCGGCAGGCTGGCATCGGCACGTCGCACTTCGACCAGGTGCTCAACGCCGTGATGCTGCTCACGTATGTCGCGCTGAAGCAGGGCGACGCCGTCGGCGCGGTCACCTTCGGCACGCCGCCGGAGGAGTTCCGGTCGGTTCCGCCGCGGAAAGGCCGACACGCGCTCAACGGGCTGATGAGTGAGCTTTACGGCCTCCAGCCGACGCCGACCCATTCCGACTACGTGGCGGCCGCGCAGGACCTGCTCCGGCGCCACGGCAAGCGGGCGCTGGTGGTGGTCATCACCAATTTTCGCGACGAGGACAGCCGCGAGCTCGGTCAGGCGCTGCGGCTGCTGCGCTCGCGCCATCTGGTGCTGCTCGCCAGCCTGCGCGAGCGCATCGTCAGCGAGCTGATGGCGCAGCCGCTGGCCAACGCGGAGGCGGCGCTCGACGTGGCCAGCGCGCATCTCTACGAGCAGTCACGTCGCGACGCGTTCAATCGGCTGGCCGGGCGGGACGCGCTGATGGTGGATGCAGAGCCGGAGCGGCTGGGAGTGGAGCTGGTGAACCGCTACCACGCCGTCAAGCGAGCGGGGCTCATCTGATGTAGCGTCCGGCTTCAGCCGGACCAACCTGCCTGAAGGCCAGACCACGAAGATCGCTCCGCGACGAGCACGAAGATCACGAAGCTCTTCCTCTAAGAGGCTGTATCAACCCGCGGCGCACTGTCGCGCTTGGCAGTTCCAAGTGGATTCGTAGTCACTACGGCGTTTCACGCGACCTACTTGATGACCTAACTGTCGCGAGTTGGAACCGAATCTCTACGTGGCTGCGCCTACTCGACACGATCCGAACAGTGTTGCCAGCTGCCGACTTGCCGGGCGTCACTTGCCGAGTTGCGGCAGGCAGCACCTGCCTTATGAGCCGCAAGACCAGTTCAGGGTCGATTCGCGACGCTCGTGTGACCTAGTCTCTCTGTCCGCGTACCGGCGACCCTTATCCGCGGCGCAACGTTTCGGCAGGATCGATCGAGCAGGCGCGACGCGCTGGCAGCCATACCGCCACGCACGCCGTCAACATCAACGCGCCAGCACCGAGCACGTAATTCATGAGATCTGCCGCCGAGACTCCGAACAGCAGCCTTTGCGCCGTGCGTGCGGCCATCAGGGTCAGAGGCAGGCCGACCGCGATTCCCGCCGCCACCTGGGGCAGCACCTCCCGTGCCACACCGAATGCCACTCGCAAGCGTGGTGCCCCGATTGCGATGCGAATACCGAACTCGGAACTTCGTCTGGCCACCGAGTAGCTCACGAGACCGTACAGACCAGTCGCCACCAGGACCAGAACGAGCACCGCAAATCCTGTCGCGAGGTTGGTGAGCAACCGCTCCGCTATGAGCGTGGATTCAATCTGTTGCTCGACGCTGATGACGTCGGATACCAGCGTACCTGACTGGATAGCGCGGACCTCGTCCGCTACGGCGCGAACCAGAGTTGCTTGCGGCAGGTTCGAAGAGATCGCCAGCGTGAGCCGCGGGGTTGGGCTGATTGGCTGCCACAGTGGGACAAAAGCAAACGGAGGTGCCTGCTCCCGCACGCTCAGGTGCTTGTGATTGCGAACGACTCCAACGACTTGATAAGCCCCAGACTCCCCTAACTGGATCGTCCTACCAACTGGAGACTGTCCTGCGAAGTACGCCTTTGCCAACGCTTGCGCTGCGGCCTCGTTCAGGACCGCAACCTTGAGAGCGCCTGGCGTATCTCGCTGGGAAAACACCCGACCCGCTACGAGGTCGATTCCGAACGCCCGGAAATAATCTTCAGAGACGTGATTGAGCCGAATCTCACCGAGGGGAGGGAAACCGGGCACCGTGACTGCAGTACCGGTGTTACGGCCCGAGAGCGGAGTCAGCACCGAGAGACTGGCGGCTCGAACTCCCGGTAACCCGCTCACCCGCTCCAGAACGCGCCTCCACAATTGCTCTGGCGCGGCGGGGGCCGTACCAGGCGGAACCTGCGGCTGGACCGACATGGTGAGCACGCCACTCTGCGTGAACCCAAGGTCGACGGCGCGGAGGTTTATCAACGTCCGGGCGAACATGGCCGCCGCAACGAGCAATGCGAGTGACAGCGCCACCTGGCCTGCGACCAAGAACCGGCCGGTGGTCAGTCGGCCGGCGCCGGCCAGCCGGGTCTCGTTCTCTTTCATCGCTGTCTGCGGTTCAATTCGCAACGCCCGCAGTGCGGGCCAGAGGCCTGTGAGCAGTCCCACCGCCAGCGTCACTGCGGCGGCGTACGCCACCAGCGTCCAGTCGAACTGAACATCGAGGAAAATCGGTCGTCTGCCAAACGCGAAGAATCCCTTCAGCCCCTGAATGGCCGCATACGCGACCGACAGCGCGACAGCGGCTCCGAGCATGAATAGCAGCAGCGTCTCGGTTAGGAGTTGCCGGAGGAGACGTCCCCAACCCGCTCCAGTCGCCAGACGGACGGCGAACTCGCGTCCTCGGGTGGCACCACGAACCAGCAACAGGATGCCCAGGTTCGTACACGCGACGAGCAGGAAAATCGCGGCGCCCAGGCTCAGGGCGAACAGCGGTTTGGAGAAACGCGTTCTGAGCTGATCCCATCCACGTGATGCGGACGCAAGTTCAAGGCGCTCGACGCGGGATGTCCACCCTTCTCCGGATCGGTCGCCGTCGTTCTTGAACAATTGGAAGATCGTGTTTGCCTCGACCGTCGCGTGCCGCTCGGAGATGCCCGGCCGCAGGCGCGCGATGACGTTGAACCACGACGCATCGGCATTCGCAATCATGCGACGCTCCTGCGTGACGGGCAGTGTCACGTCGACGTGATAACCCGGATTCAAGCCCCAAAACTCGGGTGGCGTAACACCGACAATCGTAAACACCTGATTACCAAAGGAGATACTCCGGCCAATCGCGTCAGAAGCGCCACCGAATCGCCGCTGCCAGTACCCGTACCCAATCACCGCGACTGGCGGATCCAACCTCTCGTCGTCCACGGTCATCAGTCGTCCCGCCGCCGGCCTGAGTCCGAGCACCTCGAAGTAGTTTCCAGACGCCACCTGTCCAAACACCTGTTCGACGATGCCGTCCACTTCAACCCTCAGCTCGTCGGCCGCGAATGCCGACATGCCGGCAAAGGACGACGCCTCGTCACGGAAACGCTGGAAATAGGGGTACGGCGGCGCCCCCGCCGTGCGACCCGCGACGGCGCTCTGCAGGAAGACAAGTTCTTGCGGTCGCTCTACTGGCAGCGAACGAAGCAGCACTGTCTCCATGAGGCTGAAGATCGCCGTGTTCGCGCCGATGCCGAGCGCAAGCGTGAAGATGACGACTGCAGCAAATCCAGGATTCTTCCGCAGCGTGCGCAAACCGTAGCGGATATCCTGGCGCACGTCGTCCGCCCACCGCCGGACCCAAACAGCACGCGTGTCCTCTTTCGTTAGCGCGATATCGCCGAACGCGAGCATCGCTCGGCGGCGCGCCTCTTCCGGCGCTATCCCCTTCTCGATGTTGTCCTGCGTTTCGCGCTCGATGTGATCCCGGATGTCCTGATCGAGATCGTCCAGGGCGCGCTTGCCGTCAGACGTGTGGAAGGGCCCACCCATGTTCACTCCTGCGCGGCGGGACGCAGGATCCGCGCGATGGCTCGAGCCAGCGCGTCCCACTTGCCGGTTTCGATCTGAAGTTGTCTGCGACCCTTGGCGGTCAGGGAATAGAACTTCGCCCGCCGGTTGTTCTCGGAGGTGCCTTCGTCGAACGTGATCCATCCGCGCTTAATCAGACGATGCAGTGCCGGATAGAGCGAGCCCTGCTCCACTTGCAGCACGTCGGCCGATCCGCGCTCGATCGCCTTCGCGATGGCATGGCCGTGAGCCGGCCCAAGGCGCAGCGTCCGGAGGATCAACAGATCCAGCGTTCCTTGGAGCAGCTCGATGCGATCGTCGCGTCGCTTAGTAGACATTCTAGGCGTGTGACGTTACCGCCGCTCCACCTAGAATGTCAAGGCGAGCCACAGACGAATCGAACCTGAAATCGAAGCTGCCGCAAGGAGGCAAGCCCAGGATTACTCTGGAGTAGTCGCGATGTGTTTGCCCATTCGGGCGCCGTAGGCTGTCGGATTGAGCCCATTTATGAGACAGCTTCCAGTCGCCAAGTGGCTTCTGACCCGGCTCGCGGATTGGGAATCAGATCGGCGTTTGCCGAGAGTGATCGCGTCGGTACAAGCGCCCGAGTGAACCGTACCGCTGGTGCGGCGCATGTTGAGACCGGATATCTGCAGACTGTGACGACAGCTATCGATCAGCTCCGTGTTGCCGGAGGATCGATGCAATCCCCGCATGCTGACGCCGTTCGGCCCACGCGAGCGGTGTGGCCCATGGCTCGGCCCCGGGCTCGATCGGGTCGGCCCCTCGAGCCAGCAGCAGTTTGACCAGCTCCACACGGCCCCAGCGACATGCCCACCCGAGAGGCGTACTCCTCAAGAATTCGTCCCGGACGTCCGTGCGCGCTCCCGCATCCAGCAGGATGGACGCCAGAGACACGCCCACTCCATGGTCCCGCGCGATCACTTCGTGCAGCATCGTCTGTCCAGATCCCCGTGTCTGAAGATTGGGATCGCATCGCTCGAGAATCAGCCGAAACGACTCGCGGCAGTCCGTCTGTTCGGCGTCGTTCAGGTCCTCGTGCCCCGGCAGCGGACGCCACAGCATCCAGAACCATCGCGGGTCGTCCCGCGGCCAGTCGATCCGCTCGAGCGCCATGCGC
>Ga0075428_100008575_pt1 | contig 11338 bp, 10 predicted proteins | sample RhiMetdeltSRZDD2_FD_75291 | JGI IMG/M metagenome (GOLD analysis project Ga0075428, IMG submission 75291) | Populus rhizosphere microbial communities from Tennessee, USA - Rhizosphere MetaG P. deltoides SRZDD2 | ecosystem: Host-associated > Plants > Roots > Rhizosphere > Soil | place: USA... | reverse complement strand
GCCAGATAGCGACCGCCGCCGAGGAGCAGTCGACGGGCGCGGGACAGGCCCAATCAGCCGTGCAGCAACAAGCCAAATCTCTCGAGCAGGCGCAGACCGCGGCGCAGACGCTCGCCGTTCTGGCGGAGCAGTTGCGCCGCGGCAAAGGTGCCGACGGCTCCGCCGAGCAAATCGGCTCGGCCGCGGAGGAGCTATCCGCGACGATCCAGGAGCTCTCGAGCTCGGCGACGGAGATCATGGCAGCGGTGGAGCAAATCGATCGTGCGGCTCAGCTCCAGGCGTCGGGCACACATCAAACGTCGGCCGCGCTGGCGCAGATCGAGAAGACCGCCAAGCTCGCGGAGGCGAATGTCCGTGACGCGGACAACCGCGTTCGCGACGTCGAGAAGGCGCTCAAGACCAGCCGCGCGGCCGTCGACAATCTCGTGAACGGAGTGCGCGCGAGCCTCGCCGACACTCAATCGAGCGTCGCGACGGTCGTGCAGCTCGGCGCCATCGGACGGAAGGTGGAAAAGATGGTCGACGCCATCGCGCTGATCACCGTGCAGACGGGCATGCTGGCCGTCAGCGGCTCGGTCGAGGCGGCACGAGCGGGCGAGTCGGGCCGCGGGTTCGCAATCGTGTCGAACGACATCCGCGCGCTGGCCCGCGAAGCCTCGGCCAACGTCGATCGCGCGAAGGACACGGTGCGCGGGATCCTCGAGCAGATCGGCGTTTTGAAGAACGACCTCGAGCAGATTGGCGCTGCGGCCGAGAACGAAGTCGAAAACAACCGACGCCTCTCGGCCGTCCTGGACAAGCTGGTCGGCGAAGTGGTCGAGATGCGCACCGCCCACCAGAGCATCGTCGGCCGTGCGGCCGAGATCTTGGCGGCGACCGTGCAGGCCACGACGGGCGCTCGGCAAGTCGCGGCGGCCGCTGAGGAGGCGGGCGCCGCCAGCCGGAAAGCCGCCGCTGCGGCGACCGAGCAATCGCGCGGAGCGGAAGACCTGGCCGCGGCCATCGAAGAGATCGCCTTGCTCGCCGACGAGTTGAAGCGAGCCGATGCGTGATCAGCCCGCCCCGGCTGACGCGGCTTCGCGCCACTTTCTGACGTTCCGGCTCGACGGGAGTCTGTACGCGCTGCCGTCCGAGCACGTCTTGGAAGTGATTCACGTTCCCGCCGTCGCGCGCGTTCCTCACAGCCCAGCGGCGTTGCTCGGCGTCGCGAACCTACGCGGAAAGGTAATGCCGCTCGTCGGTCTTCGCGGGCTGCTCCGATCGCACGGCGATTCGGCGGCCATTGCGACGAAAGCGATCGTGCTCGATGCCGGCCAGCGGCTCGCGTTGGCCGTGGACTCGGTGGATTCTCTCGTGGCCGTAGCGGAGGACACCATTGAGACGCGCGAGTCCGAGCTCTCCGCGCGCGAAGGCGAGGTCTTGAGCGGTGCGTTTCGGTCCGCGCGCCACGACGAAGTCGCGAAGATCCTCGCCATCGAGCGGCTTCTCGCTGCCGCGTTCACGCAGCAGCCGCGCGCTAAGCGGCAGTCTCGCGTCGGCGCCGTCGCGGCAGAAGGCAAAGGCCGCTCCGCGGCTTCAGTTCCTTCGAAGATGCTGGTGACGTTCGAAGTCGCGCAACAGGAGTTTGCGCTCGAGCTCGAGTCCGTGCAGGAGATTCTTCCCGCGCCCGCCGCCGTCACGGTCGTGCCGCGAGCGGAGACTCTGGTGCTCGGCGTGACCTCGCTGCGCGACCGCCTACTTCCACTGCTTTCGTTGCGCGGTCTTCTGGGCTTTCCACCGGCGCCCGTTTCCGACGGACGCGAAAAAATCGTCGTCACGAACGTCGGCGGCGCCCAGGTCGGGCTCGTTGCCGACCGGGCACGAACGATCTTGGCGGCGGCAGACTCCTCGATCGATTCGCTGCCACCCGTGCTGGCGGCGCGAACCGGTGGTGAGTCGCGCTTGAAGGCTATCTATCGCGGCGACGGCGGCCGCAGGCTCGTATCGATCCTGAATCCTGAGCAACTATTCCGGGAGGACGTCATGCGGCGGCTCGGTGAAGGGGCGCAGAACGAAACGAGGCAAGCAGCTGCCAGCTCGATGCGGCGCGCGGAACAGACGTTTCTCGTCTTCCGTTTGGGAAAGGACGAGTTCGGGCTCCCGATCGATGTCGTCGACGAGGTCGGCGAGGTGCCGCCGAAGATCGCGCGCTTGCCGAAGACGCCGAAGTTCCTCGAGGGCGTCGTCAATCTACGCGGCGACGTATTGCCGGTCGTCGACCAGCGGCGCCGCTTCGACATGCCGGCCGCCGAGGGGCTCGAGCGCCGGCGGCTCGTCGTCGTCCGAACCGACCGCCATCGCGCGGGTTTGATCGTCGACGGCGTGTCGGATGTCCTGCGGGTACCGAAGGACGCGGTGGAGGCGCCTCCCGATCTCACGGAGCAGATCGCACGCCTCGTGCGCGGTGTCATCAATCTCGACGAGTCGCAGCGCATAGTGCTGGTGCTCGATCCAAAGGAGCTGCTTACGCCCGCTGAGCAAGAGCGTCTCGACGCCTTCCAGCGAGCGAGCCGAGATGATGCGTGATCAAGGTCCTGGTCGTGGATGACTCCGCGTTGGTGCGGAAGCTATTCGGGCGAGTCCTCGGCAACGAGGCGGACTTCGAGGTTCAGTTCGCGCGCAACGGGGTTGAAGCTCTGCAGCAGATCAAGGATTTCCGCCCCGCGGTCGTCACGCTCGACATTCAGATGCCCGAGATGGGCGGCCTCGAGTGCCTCGATCGAATCATGGTCGAAAACCCGTGTCCGGTGGTGATGGTCTCGTCGCGAACGGCGGAGGGTGCCGAGGACACGCTGGAAGCGCTGCGGCTCGGAGCCGTCGACTTTGTGCTGAAACCCGCCGGTGCGGTTTCGCTGCGAATCGATGAATTTGCGCCGCAACTGGTGCAGAAGATCCGGATCGCGGCCACGGCGAAGCTCAAAGCCAGCGTGCGGCTTCGAGAGCGCGTGTTGCACCGCACGCGGCAACGCGGTCGTTCGCCGGCTGCTCCGGCGAGGCGGCGGACGGCACGCGCCTCCGGCGACGGCCTCGTGCTCGTCGGCACTTCCACCGGCGGCCCGTCCGCGCTCGAATCCTTGCTAACCCCGCTGCCCGCGAACTTTCCTTGGCCGATCGTCGTCGCGCAGCACATGCCGGCGAGCTTCACGGGAGCGCTCGCCAAGCGGCTCGACGAGCTGTGCGCGGTGCACGTCGTCGAGGTCGTGCGCCCGACCCAATTGGAAGCGGCCCACGTCTATATCGGCCGCGGCGACGCCGATTTGATCGTCACACGGCGAGCCGCCGGTCTCATGGCGATGAGCGCTCCCGCGGACGCTGGCTACCCGTGGCATCCCAGCACGAATCGCCTCGTCGACTCGGCGATGCGGCACGTGGCGCCGGAGCAGCTGATCGGCGTGCTGATGACCGGCATGGGCAACGACGGCGCAGCTGCCATGGCGCGCCTGCATGAGGCCGGCGGTACGACTATTGCAGAGGCCAAAGACACCGCCGTCGTGTGGGGGATGCCCGGCGAGCTCGTGGCCGCCGGTGGTGCCGACTGGACGGAGCCCGTTCATACGATCGCTGCTCGTTTGCAGGAATTGACGCCCAATGCCGCTGATCCGTAAGCCACCGTCGGAGGCCTCGGGCACGACCCCGGCCGCTCTCGACGCCGCCGCGGTTTTCGCCGCGCTTGCTCGCGGGAGCGACGACGAGCGCTGGTCGGCGGCGCGCGCGGCGGCGGACCTTCCGGACAGCGTCCCGGCTCTCGCGGACGCGCTGCGGCGCGAGCGAAGCCCGGTCGTGCGCGAAGCCATTTTTTCGGCGTTGGCGCACATCGCGACCACGCAGAGTGTCGAAGCGGTTCTACCGTTCCTTCGCTCGGACGACGCCTCTGTGCGGACCGAGGCGACGGACGCTCTGCTGGCCATGAAAGACGTCGTGTGGCCGTACGTGTCGCCGTTGCTGCGAGATCCGGACGCCGATGTCCGAATTCTCGCCTGCGGGCTAGTCCGCGATATGCCCGGGGAGGTCGCCGTGCGCCTCTGCTGCGGCCTCCTGGATTCGGAGCCGGAGCCCAACGTCTGCGCAGCGGCCATCGACGTGCTCGCGGAAGTCGGCGAATCGTCGGCGGTGCCGGCTCTCGAGCGCTGCGCGCAACGGTTCAGCGACACGCCCTTCCTGACGTTCTCGATCCAGCTGGCGATCGATCGCGTCCGTTCGCAAACCTCGAACTCACGTGCTTGAGTTTCCAGCGCTCACACAGGACGAATTTCGCCGACTGTGCGAATTCCTCTATCGACGAACCGGGATGATCTTCACCGAAGCCAAACGCTATTACGTCGAGCGGCGCGTAATCGAACGAATGACGGCCACGGGGTCGAGCTCGTTCGAAACGTACTTCGGACGTTTGCGCGCCGATCTGCAGGGCGAGGTCGAGCAGTTCGTCAACGCGTTCACGATCAACGAGACGTATTTCTATCGCGAAGAGCACCAACTCGCCTGCCTGACCTCGGAGCTGCTGGCCGAGAGACTGAAGGTCAAGGCGCGAGGAGAGCCGATCCGAATTTGGTCGGTACCGTGCTCCACCGGCGAGGAGCCGTATTCGATCGCGATCTGGCTGCTCGAAAACTGGTCGCACGTGGACGAATTCGACATCGAGATCGTCGGCTCGGACATCGACACCGACGTCATCGCGATCGCTCGTGCGGGCGCTTACGGAAAACGCGCGTTGATGCGATTGCCGCCGCCAGTCGTGGACAAGTACTTCGCTGTGGACGGCCGCGACAACTGGCAGATCCTGGACGACCTGAGGGCGTCCGTACGCTTCACGCAAGTGAACATTGTCGAACGTGCCGAGACGAAGCCGCACGGGCAATTCGACGTGATCTTCTGTCGGAATGTGCTGATCTATTTCGACGATCTGTCGCGTCGGACCGCCGCGGAGAATCTATTCGAGAACCTGTACCCCGGCGGTTTCATCTGCCTCGGGCATACGGAATCGATGAGCCGGATTTCGCCGTTGTTCGAAGTGGCACGTTTCGCCGATGCGATCGTGTACCAGAGGCCTGCGAGGTAGCGGCGCGTGGCTGACGACGCGGCTAAACGAGTCTTGGTGATCGATGACGCGGGCCTCGTGCGGCGCTACTACCGAGATGCGCTCGAAACGGCGGGCTTCGAGGTTGCGGAGGCTCTCAACGGTCTCGAAGCGCTCGAGCATCTGCTCGGTGGCCGCTTCGACCTCGTGATCGTGGACGTCAACATGCCGCAGATGGACGGCCTCAGCTTCTTGCAAACCCTGCGCGCCAAGAGCCTCCCGTTGTCATCGATCCCGGCGTTGGTGGTCAGCACGGAGTCGGCGCCGCAACGCGTCGCGGCCGCGCGCGCCGCGGGCGCCAACTTTTACATCGTGAAGCCCCTCCGCGCCGAAGCGCTCGTCCAATACGCGTCGTTGTTATGCGGTGCTCGAAATGGATGAGCTGCTCGCACAATTCCTGATCGAATCGCGAGAGCTCGTCGACCAGGCCGTCGACGATTTGCTGGCGCTCGAGAAAGCGCCGCACGACGAGAAGCGTTTCGACGATGTGTTTCGGGCCTTCCACACGCTGAAGGGCGGCGCAGGCATCGTCGAGTTCGCCGCAATGCAAACGGCGCTGCACTGCGCGGAGAGTGCGCTCGCCGCCGCGCGCACCGAGTCTCGGCCGGTCTCCGCCCCGGACATCGGCAATTGCTTCCGCTGCCTCGACCAGGTCATCGAATGGCTCGATCTCATCGAGAGCGTCGGCGCGATTCCCGCTGACGTCGATCCGGCCGACATCGTCGGGCTATTCGCCCGTGCGGCGCCGCCCGTCGCCGCGCTGGAGCCGCGTGCGGTCGACGATCCGTGGGTGGCAACGTTGCTGAGCGCGAATGCTGGCGTAGCTCCGCGCGCTCGAACGGCAATTCGCTACGCACCCGCCTCCGACTGTTTTTTCCGCGCGGAGGATCCGCTCGCGCGGATCGCCGCCTTGCCGGGCTTGCTCGCCGTCGCCGTCGGACCGCGCACCCCGTGGGCAACGCTCGACGCGCTCGATCCGTTCTCCTGCAACCTCACGATCGCGGCATTGCTCGCGTCATCGCCTTCGGAAGTTGGCGCGGCGCTCGGCGCCGAGTCGCGCTACTGCGACGTACGGTCGCTGTCCGGCCGTTCGGGCGCGCGCGCCGACGAATCCCTCACGCGGAAGGCCGACGAGCTGCTCGAGGCCCAGTTGTCCTTGCTCGAGTCCGCGAAGGACGCCCATCAACACGGATGTATCGCGTCGGCGGGCCTCGTTGCGGCGAACGTGCTGCGTCACGTCGGTAGGAGCTCCGAGGCCGATGTCGTCGCGACCGCCGCTGCGGTCGCGATCGCCGAAAGTCGGCTCGAGCCGCTCTTGGAAGCGATCGGCGCTGCCGCTCGCGGAGCTTTGTCGGCGGGCGCGGCCGAGCCCCCAACGGCTCGTCGTCAGGATGCCGGCCAGACCATTCGCGTGAGCTCCGAACGGATCGACGCGCTCGTGCGCCTGACGGGCGAGCTAATCGTCAGCAATAACGCGATCGGCCATGCGGTCAGGCTAGCCGAGCAGGAAGGGTCTTCCTTGGCTGTCACGCTCAAGAACCAACACGCCGCCTTGAATCGCCTGGTGGCCGAGTTGCAACGGGCCGTGGTGGGAATGCGCGTGCTGCCCTTGAGCACAGCCTTTCGACGCTTTCCGCGCCTCGTACGCGAGATGTCCTCCGAGTTGAAGAAGCCGGTGAATCTCGTGCTCGACGGCCAAGACACCGAAGCGGACAAGGCAATCGTCGAGACGCTCGTAGAGCCGCTCGTGCATTTGCTGCGCAACGCACTCGATCACGGCATCGAAGACGCCGTCACGCGCGCCGCCGCCGCCAAGCCGCCGGTCGCGACGATTCTTCTGCGCGCATTTCGCGAAGGAGAGCACGTCATCGTAGAGGTCACCGACGACGGGGCGGGAATCGACGTCGCGAAGGTCAAGCAGGTCGCAAAGAATCGAAACCTAGTGCCGGCGGACGATCTCGCCGGCTTGACCGACAACCAAGCGCTCGATCTCATTTTCTTGCCCGGCTTTTCGACCGCGACGACCGTCACGGAGCTTTCAGGCCGTGGCGTCGGCATGGACGCGGTCCGCACGGCAGTGGGCCGGCTCGGCGGGCAAGTCGACATTCGCAGCGCGGTGGGCAAGGGAACCACCGTGCGAGTCACGCTGCCGTTCAGCGTGCTCGTGACCCAGGTGATGACCGTCGAAGCGGGGGGGCAGCTATTCGGAATCCCGCTCGACGCGATCGTGGAAACGATGCGCGTCGAGAGGGATGCCATTTTTCCAGTCGGTGCCGCTCATGCGATCGTGTTGCGAGATCGCACGATTCCGCTGGTCCGGCTCGCCGATGTGCTGACTCGTCGCGCGACTGACCAGCGCGATGATTCGGGGCCGATCGTGATCGCGCAGCTCGGTGGAGATCTCGGCGCGGTGCAGGTCGACAGAATCGGTGAGCGAATGGATGTCATTCTGAAGCCGCTCGACGGGCTGCTTTCGGGGGTACCTGGCTTGGCGGGATCCACGTTGCTCGGCGATGGCAGCGTGTTGCTGGTCCTCGATCTTGGCGAGCTCGTTCGATGAGCGTGCATCTGAAAAGCCAGGGCGTGATCGAGCTGTCGGGCCGCTGCGGTGCGGACGATGCGGAGGTGTTGCAGCACCACCTATTGGCAATGTCCGGCGCCACCGTAGAATGGTCGGACTGCGAGCACCTCCATTCCGCCGTCCTTCAGGTACTGCTCGTTGGAGCGCCGCTCATGCGCGGTGCGCCGAAAAATGCGTTTCTGGCGACCCATATCGCGCCGATTCTTGCGCGGTTGGTGAAGCAGCCGCTACGCGCAGGGGAAGCGCGTGTGACGCGCGCGCCACACGTGACGCGAACTGAGGAGGATCAAGTGCCATGATTTACAAGCTACTGATCGTCGACGATAGCAAGCTCGCGCGAATGGCGGTCATCAAGGCGTTGAGTAGCTGCTATCCCGATTGGCCGCGCGTCGAAGCCGGTAACGCCGCCGACGCGCTGACGGCCGTGAAACAGGAGAAGCCGCACATCGCGATCGTGGACTTCAACATGCCCAACAGGGACGGTCTCGAGCTGGTCGTCGATCTGCGCGCACTGACTCCCGACATGCCGATCGGCGTCATTTCGGCCAACCATCAGCAGGCGGTCGTCGATCGCGCACGCGCGCTCGGCGCGTCGTTCCTGCCGAAGCCGCTCACCGAGCAGTCGCTGCGCGAGTTCCTGACGAGTGCAGCGCAGCGGCTCCAGGGGCTCGCATCGTGAGCGCGAACGCGACCGGCGACGTCGTTTTGTCCGAGCTCCAGCTGGATGCCCTCACGGAGCTCGTGAATCTCGGCGTGAGCCGAGCCGCGGGGAACCTGGCGGTCATGGTTCGCGAGGAAGTCGTGTTGACCGTTCCGAAGGTCGCGTTGATGAGTCGAGCCGACGCGATTCGAACGCTCGGCGAACGCGACTCGCGCCAACTGGTGGCGGTGCACCAGACGTTCGAGGGTGAGATCGTCGGCAGGGCGTTCTTGATCTTCCCCGAGGAGAGGAGCCTGGAGCTCGTGAGGTCTCTGGTCAACAGCGACCTCTCGAACGAAGAAATCATCGAGCTCGAGCAAGAAGCGCTCGCGGAAACGGGGAACGTCATTCTGAACAGCTGCCTAGCAACCATCGCGAATTCACTCGAGAGCCGCCTCAAGATCTCGTTGCCAGAAGTGCTTCGCGGCGAGAGCACGCGATTCTTCAACCTGCCGCCGCCGCCGGCGGCGGGGTCGACCGTGCTGTTCGTCTACATCAATTTCTTCGTGCGACGTCGCAATATCGAGGGCTACATCGCCATGTTGATGGACCTACCTTCGCTCGCGGCGTTGAGGAATTTGTTGGATGCTCTGATTCGGCGGACGAGTGGAGCGTCTCGCGGGTAGAAATCGAATGCCGTCATCGGAAACCGAACAATCGATATTGGACGGCGTTGCCGCCGGATTGATCGTCTTTCGACCAGACGGGACCGTCGCTCGATGGAACACGTGGATGGCCGCGGCGAGCGGCCGTTCCGCCGCCGCAGCCACCGGAAAAACACTCGCCGAAGTTTTTCCGAGCGCTACAGTCAAGATTATCGAAGGAGCCATCGATTCCGCGTTGAAGGGAGGTGCATCGACTTTGTTGACCAGTGCGATGCACCCGGAGCTATTGCCTCTGAAGACCCTGGCGGGCCAGCCGCTGCTTCACGACGTGATCGTTTCGCCGCTCGCGGATGGGTCGAACGGCTGCCTCGTGCAGATCTTCGATGTGACGGAGGGGACGCGACGAGAGCGTTTCTTGAGGGACCGTCAGAACGCGCGCTACTACGCTCTGGTCGATAACGCGCCCGACGTGATTCTCAACGTCGACAACGAAGGCATCATTCGGTTGGCGAACGCCGCAGCGGCCCGGCACTTCGGCTATTCGGCCAACGAGCTCATCGGTCGGAAGGCGGCTCATCTATTCGAATCCGAGGCCACGTGGTTGAGCATCTGGCAGGTCGCGACCAGCGGATTCGCGTCCGAGCGTCCTGTCGAGGTTCAGGTTCGCCTCAAAGACGGTCAGCTGCGCTATTTCGAGCTTTCGGCCGCCCCGTGGACGGACGGCACGCGCGCCTTCACCACGGCCATCCTACGCGACGTCGAGAACCGGCGTGCCGCCGAGGCCGCACTTCGAGAGAGCGAACGGCAGTCTCGGGCGAACGAGAAAGCGTTGGCGGAGCTCAACGAGGCCCTGAGAGAAAGCACCGACCGGCTGCGTCTCATGGATCGGCGCAAGGACGAGTTCCTTGCGACGCTCGCTCACGAGTTGCGTAATCCGCTGGCGCCGCTTCGCAACGGTCTGCAATTGCTCAAGATCGCCAAAGACGATTCCGCATTGATCGAACGAACTCGACACATGATGGATCTGCAGGTCGAGCAAATGGTCCGGCTCATCGACGACCTTCTGGACGTTGGTCGAATCAGCAACGATAGGATTGCACTCAACAAGGAAACAACCTCGCTGGACAAGATTGTTCGGCAGGCCATTGAGACCAGTACCCCACTGATCCACGCGCAGCAGCACAGTCTCACGATAGAGCTTCCCGCGTACGAGATCGCGCTCGATGCCGACGCCGTCCGGCTCACTCAGGTGTTTGCGAACCTGTTGAACAATGCCGCCAAGTACACACCGGCTCACGGCAAGATCACGGTGAGAGCCGAAGTGCACGAAGGTTTCGCAATCATCCGTGTCATCGACAACGGCATTGGAATTCCTCCGGACTTGCTGCCGCAGGTCTTCGAGATGTTCGTGCGGGCCGATACGTCTCTCGAGCGCGCCCAAGGTGGACTCGGAATTGGGCTGTCGCTCGTCAAACGCCTCGTCGAAATGCATGAGGGCTCGGTCGAAGCCGTCAGTCGAGGTGCCGGGCTCGGCAGTGAGTTCGTGGTCCGGTTGCCGCTCGCGAAAGAGCCGGCCACGAAAGCGACGGTGACGGGCGAACCAAGGTCCGCGCCGGCACCGAAGTCGCAGCGCATTCTCGTCGTGGATGACAACGAGGACGCCGCCGCTACGCTGGCGGATCTGCTGAGCCTGATGGGTCACGAAACGCGCACGGCAAGCGATGGCCTAGAGGCACTCGAGGTCGTCGATGAATTTCACCCCGATGTCGCACTGCTCGACATAGGAATGCCGAAGTTGAACGGCTACGAAACGGCGCGCCGATTGCGTCAGGACCGCTGCGGCCGCGAGATACTGCTCGTAGCGCTCAGCGGTTGGGGACAAGACGCCGACAGAGTGAAGTCGAGCAATGCAGGCTTTGATGTCCACCTCGTCAAGCCGGTCGATATCGCGGAGATTCAGCGGCTGCTCGCACGCCGCGACCCCTCGCGCCAACCTGCGTAGGGCATCGGCTTCCCGGCACGTCAAGCTTCCTCTCGGGCGCCGAAACCGCCCCGCTCGCGTCCTCGGTGGTGGGATCACGCGTCCGGCCGTCTGTTGCAGGTAGGCAACAGTTAGCCTCTGAACATTACAATTTAGTCATGCGGCGCGTTTCGCCGTAAAATCCCGGCCATCGCGGCGGCCTTCAGGGGGCTCGCTGCAACATCTTAAAATTGGGAGATAACAAAGTGTCGACTCTAAGCACCATCTCGCGTGCGGTGCGTTCAGCGCTTTCCGCACCCAAGACAGTCACGGCTACCGTTGCTTGCGGTCTTTGTGTCGTCGCCACGTCCGCTTGGGG
>Ga0075428_100008572_pt1 | contig 11340 bp, 10 predicted proteins | sample RhiMetdeltSRZDD2_FD_75291 | JGI IMG/M metagenome (GOLD analysis project Ga0075428, IMG submission 75291) | Populus rhizosphere microbial communities from Tennessee, USA - Rhizosphere MetaG P. deltoides SRZDD2 | ecosystem: Host-associated > Plants > Roots > Rhizosphere > Soil | place: USA... | reverse complement strand
CCGGGGCAGCGTGGCGGTGATCGTCATGTCGGGCGTGAGTCCCCACCGGATCTCCAGCACCGACAGCTTGGCCTCGGGGTGCACGATGCGGATGTCCGCACCGGCGGCGATCTGGAGCCCGCCGCCGAGGCAGTGGCCGGACACGGCGGCGATGACCGGCACCGGGACCTCGGACCAGCCGTGGGCGGCCTGCTGGGCCTGGTGGGTGATGCGGCCGTCGGTCCGGCCGATGGCGCCGATGTCGTCGTCGTCACCGCCATCGCCCGCGCCGTCGCCCTCGTCGGCGGCGGACCCGTCCGCGCCGGCCATGGCCATGAAGCCCGAGAAGTCCAGGCCGGCGCAGAACGAGCGCCCCTCGCCCGAGAGGACGACCGCCCGGACGGCTGGTTCGGCCGCCAGCGCGGCCGCGGTCTCGACGATCGCGGCGAACATCGGAGCATCGAGCGCGTTGAGCTTGTCGGGCCGGTTGAGCCGGACATCGGCCACGCCACCCTCGATGCTCACCGCCACCCGGCCAGAGGTCTGCGCCATGCAGCTCACGCTAACCACCCGGCCTTCTTCGCCCCGTTTTCGGGCCCCGAGCCCGAGCACGGGGGCAGGCTCATCCAAGTAGCTTCGAGGGCGATGACCGATGTGCCCCGCACGCTGAACGTCACCGCCGACCTCCGGGACTACGCCGTCGCCCACGGGACCTGGCCCGTCGACCGCGTCCTGGCCGACCTCCAGGCCGAGACCGAGGAGCTCGGGCCGATCGCGACCATGCAGATCGGCGCCGACCAGGGTCAGCTGCTCACCTTCCTCACCGGCATGATCGGCGCCCGCGACGCGGTCGAGGTCGGGACCTTCACCGGCTACTCCAGCCTGTGCATCGCCCGGGCCCTCCCCGACGACGGCCGGCTGATCTGCTGCGACATCAACGAGGAGTGGACCAGCATCGGCCAGCGGGCGTGGAAGCGGGCCGGCCTCGCCGACCGCATCGACCTCCGGCTGGGCCGGGGCCTGGACACCGTCCGTGAGCTGCCGCGGGCCGAGCACATCGACCTGGTGTTCATCGACGCCGACAAGGGCGGCTACGTCTCCTACTGGAACGAGCTCCTCCCTCGCGTGCGCCCGGGCGGCCTGCTGATCGCGGACAACGTCCTGTGGTCGGGACGCATCGTCGACGAGGCCAGCGACGACCCCGACGTCCAGGCACTGCGAGCGTTCAACGACCTCGCCGTGGGTGACCATCGGGTCGACGTGGTGATCCTCCCGGCCTTCGACGGGCTGCTCCTGGCCCGTAAGAGATCAACTTCGTAACGATCGCTACGCCCTAGTTGACAACTGTCCAACGAGCGTCCTACGTTCCCTGCCCGGCTGGGACGACGTGACGGACGTCACGGCCGTGGGCACCACGTCGCAGCCAGCCCAGTTGGATCGACAAGGGGGTAACCGGTGCGAACCGACGCTTCGACAGCGGGCGCGCGATGGATCCGGCGTCTCGTCCTACTACTTGCCCTGGCCGTCTTCGCCGCGGGCTGTGCCAGTGGCGAGAGCGGCGGCGAGGGAGGTTCCGAGGCAGGGGCCAACAACGACGAGGAGGCCGGCCCTCCCCAGCAGGGTGGCAGCATGATCTACGGCCTCGAGGCCGAGACGGACAACGGGTGGTGCCTGCCGTCGGCCCGTCTCGCCATCGCCGGCATCCAGGTGGCGCGGACGATCTACGACACGCTGACCGTGCCCGACGGTGACGGGAACTTCCAGCCCTTCCTGGCCCAGTCCGTGACGCCCAACGACGACTCCACGCAGTGGACGATCCAGCTGCGCGAGGGGATCACGTTCCACGACGGCAGCCCGCTCAACGCCGACGTGGTCAAGAACAACCTCGACGCCTTCCGCGGCCAGTACCCGGGGATCAGCGTCGACCTGTTCCTGTTCGTGTTCCAGGACATCACCGACGTCCAGTCCGACGGCAACCTCACGGTGACCGTGAACACGGCCCGGCCCTGGGTGTCGTTCCCGTCCTTCCTCTACAGCAGCGGCCGGCTCGGCATGATGGGCCAGGCCCAGCTGGACGACCCCGACCACTGCAACGAGAACATGATCGGCACCGGGCCGTTCCAGCTGCAGGAGTGGGTGAACGGCGACCACCTGACCGTCGTGCGCAACGAGGACTACTGGCGCACCGACGCGGACGGCAACCAGCTGCCGTACCTCGACGAGATCACCTTCCGGCCGGTCCCCGAGCCGCGGCAGCGCTTCAACTCGCTGGAGTCGGGTGAGCTCGACGCCTTCCACTCGAGCAGCGCCACCGAGTCGCTGACCATCGCGGACCTGCGGGACCTGGCGGACGGCGGCTCGATCAACCTCACGGAGTCCGACGACTTCGCCGAGGTCGGCAACCTGATGCTCAACGCGGCCGAGCCGCCCTTCGACAACGTGCTGGCCCGCCAGGCCGCCGCGCTGGCCATCGACCGGGAGACCATCAACGACACCCTGGCCGACGGCATCCCCGAGCTGGCGAACGGTCCGTTCCCGCCGGGGTCGACCGGCTACGTGGAGGACAACGGCTACGGCGCCTACGATCCCGACCAGGCGGCCTCCCTCGTCCAGCAGTACGAGGAGGAGACCGGTCAGGAGCTCCGGGTGCAGATCTCCTCGCCGCCCACCCCCGAGCTGCTCCAGCTGGTCGACGCGGTCAAGGGCTACTGGGAGGACGCGGGGATGACGGTCACCACGACCACCTTCGACCAGGCCCAGCTGATCACCACTGCGGTCAACCGGGACTACCAGGCCATCACCTGGCGCAACTACCCCGGCCTCGACCCCGACAACAACTACGTCTGGTGGTACGGCCAGGGGAACCCCATCAACTTCATGGGCTTCGACGACCCCGAGGTCAACCAGCTGCTGGACGAGGGCCGCGCGGCTGCTCCGGACGATCGCGACGCGATCTACCAGCAGCTGAACGAGCGGCTCGCGGAGCAGGACTACATGCTGTGGACCAGCTGGGTGATGTGGGCCATCCCCACCGATCCCGACCTCCACGGCGTCGTCGGCGCCCGACCGGTCGACGAGAACGGCGTCAGCACCGATGGTGACTCCGACTACACCGGCCTCGCCCTGGGCCACGACATGGCGCTCATGTGGCGGGAGCAGGGGTAGCCGTAGATGAATCTGGCACGAGCGTTGGGCAAGCGCCTCCTGGCGCTTGCCCTCGTGCTGTTCCTCGTCACGCTGTTCACCGCCGCCCTGATCAGCATGACCCCGGGCGATCCGGTGGACCTCCTGGTCCCGCTGGCGGAGAGCGACAACCCTGAGATCCAGCAGACGGTCCAGGAGCAGAAGGATGCGGTCCGCGAGGACCTCGGCCTCGACGAGCCCTTCCCCGTCCGCTACGCGCACTGGCTCGGCGACTTCGTCCAAGGCGACTTCGGGAAGTACTACCGGACCAACGCCACCGATCCGGTGGGCGACAAGATCAAGTCCGCCCTACCGGTGTCGCTGCAGTTGATGGTGTACGCGCAGATCCTGGCCCTGGTGGTCGCCATACCTCTCGGCGTGGTGACCGCCTACCGGGCCGGCAGCCGCTTCGACCGGGCGACCAATGCCAGCGCCTTCGGGCTGCTCTCGATACCCAACTTCGTCCTCGGCCTGTTCCTGGCCTACTACGTGGGCGTCTTCCTCGGGTGGTTGCCCAACGAGGGATACAGACATCCGAGCGACGGCCTCGTCGAGCACTTCCGCTACATGGCCCTGCCGACCATCACCCTGGCCGCGGCCCAGATCGCCGTCTACATGCGGCTCCTGCGTAGCGACATGGTGCAGACGCTGCAGGAGGACTTCATCCAGATGGCCCGGTCGAAGGGGATCTCCGACCGCCGGGTCCTGTGGCGGCACGCGCTGCGCCCCTCCAGCATCACGCTCCTGACGGTCTCGGGGCTCAACGTCGGAACCCTGATCGGCGGGGCGCTGGTCGTCGAGCGGATCTTCTCGCTCCCCGGCGTCGGCCGGGCCATCTTCGACGCCATCAACGGCCGCCAGTACGTCGCCCTCCAGAGCTTCGTCGCCGTGCTGGCGATCCTCTTCGTCATGGTCAACTTCACCGTCGACGTGCTCTACACCGTCATCGACCCCCGGATCCGCCATGCCCGAGCCACTAGCTGAACAGCCCCTCGACGCTGCCGTCCTCGTCCCGAGTGACGTGGCCGCGGTGGTCCAGGCGGTCGAAGCCTCCCCCACCCGGAAGCTGGGCTTCATGGGTTGGTTCTCGGTCTGCTGGCTGGTGTGCATCATCGGTGCCGCCGTGCTGGCGCCGATCCTGCCCCTGGACGACCCCGACGAGACCTTCCCGGGCCTCCAGCGCCAACCGCCGGTCCAGCCCGGGCACCTGCTCGGCGGCGACGCCAGCGGGCACGACATGCTGTCCCGGGTCATCTTCGGCGCCCGCACGTCGCTGCTGGTCGGCTTCGGCGCCATCCTCCTCGGCTGGGTGGTCGGGGGCCTGCTGGGCCTGATGGCCGGCTACTTCAAGGGGCGGGCCGACACCGTGCTGTCGACGGGCTTCAACGTCCTCCTGTCGATCCCCGCGCTGGTGCTGGCGCTGTCGCTGGTGGCGGTGTTCGCGAGCAGCGACCAGAACGCGTCGAACACCCGCCGGATCGTGGTGCTGATCATCGCGTTGGGGATCGTGTCGATCCCGGTCCTGGGCCGAATAACCCGGGCCAGCACCTTGAGCTGGTCGGAGCGGGAGTTCGTCAAGGCCGCGCAGGTCATCGGCGCGAGACCCCGGCGCATCATCTTCCGCGAGGTGCTCCCCAACGTGCTGCCGGCGATGATGTCGATCGCCCTGCTCGGCATCGCGGTGGTCATCGTGGCCGAGGGGGCGCTGTCGCTGCTGGGCGTCGGAGTGACCGGGGTGCCGACCTGGGGGAACATGATCCTGGACGGCTACAGCCAGCTCTCGGAGCTCCCCCACCTGGTGTTCATCCCCTCGATCGCCATCTTCCTCACGGTCCTGTCGCTGAACTACCTGGGCGACATCGTCCGGGCCCGCTTCGACGTCCGGGAGAGCGTGCTGTGAGCCGGTCCGACGACCGGGTCGAGGTGCGGGCCCAGGACACCGACGGCGCCCGCGGGGCACCCATCCCCCGCCGGCGGCTGCTGGAGATCGAGGACCTCCGCACCCAGTTCCGCACCCACCGGGGCATGGTCCGGGCCGTCGACGGCGTCAGCTTCACCCTGGACCGCGGCCGCACGCTCGGCATCGTCGGCGAGTCGGGGTCCGGGAAGACGGTCCTGGCCCGCTCGATCATGGGCCTGCTGCCCAAGCGCAACGTGGTCCGCACCGGCGCCGTCCGCTACGAGGGCATCGACCTGCTGACCACCAGCCCCGAGCAGGTGCGCGACCTGTGGGGCGCCGAGATGGCGATGATCTTCCAGGACCCGATGACGTCGCTGAACCCGGTCCAGCGCGTCAGCGCGCAGATCACCGAGGGGATGCGGCACCACCTGCGCATGGACCGCAAGACCGCGGACGCCACGGCGCTCGCCCTGCTGCGCGAGGTCGGGATCCCCGAGCCCAAGCGGCGGCTCCGGCAGTACCCCCACGAGCTGTCCGGCGGCATGCGCCAGCGGGTGATGATCGCCGTGGCACTGGCCTGCGGCCCGAAGCTGCTGTTCGCCGACGAGCCGACGACCGCGCTGGACGTCACGGTGCAGGCCCAGATCCTCAACCTGCTCCAACGGGAGCAGCGGGAGCGCGACATGGCGATGATCCTCGTCACCCACGACCTGGGCGTGGTCGCGGGCCGGGCCGACGAGATCGCCGTCATGTACGCGGGCCAGCTGGTGGAGAAGGCGCCGACGGCGTCGCTGTTCGCCAACGTGCGGATGCCGTACACCGAGGCGCTGCTGCGCTCCATCCCGGTCCTCGACGCCCCCAGCCACACCCGGCTGCAGGCCATCCCGGGCCGGCCTCCCGACCTGGTCGACCCGCCGTCGGCGTGTCGCTTCGCCGAGCGGTGCCCCTACGTGCGCGACCGCTGCCGTGCCGAGCCGCCGCCGCTGCTGGAGGGCGAGCCGGGCCACTTCTACCGCTGCTGGTACCCGGTGGGGCTGTCCTCGCCGGTCACGCTGCGGTCCCAGCCGACGTCGGGCAACTCGGGAGGTGTGCGCTGATGGCCGGAACCGGCACCGCCCACCTGCGGGCGCCCGAGGACACGCTGCTGCGGGTCGAGGACCTGGTGGTCGAGTTCCGCACCCGCGGCGGGACGGTCCACGCCGTGTCGGGCATCTCGCTGGACATCCTCCCCGGCGAGACGCTGGGTCTGGTCGGCGAGTCGGGCTGCGGGAAGTCGACCACGGGGCGGGCCATCATCCAACTCCCGCCGCCCTCGGCTGGCGCCGTCCAGTTCGAGGGGGTGGACCTCACCCGTCTGCGGGGCGACTCGCTGCGCCAGCTGCGCACCAAGCTGCAGCTGATCTTCCAGGACCCGATCTCATCGCTGAACCCCCGCCGCCGGGTGCGGGACATCCTCGCCGAGCCCATGCGGGTCTGGAAGCGGGGCGACGCCCAGCAACAGGAGCAGGTGGTCCGGGAGACGCTCGACGCCGTCGGCCTCGATCCCGAGACCGCCCTGGACCGCCGCCCGCACCAGTTCTCGGGCGGGCAGTGCCAGCGGATCTCCATCGCGCGGGCCCTGGTCACCCAGCCGAAGCTGCTGATCTGCGACGAGCCGGTGTCGGCCCTGGACGTCTCGGTGCAGGCCCAGATCCTCAACCTCCTCCAGGACCTGAAGGCCCGCTACGGGTTGACGATGATCTTCATCGCGCACGACCTGGCGGTGGTGAAGAACGTGTCCGACCGGGTGGTCGTCATGTACCTGGGCAAGGTCTGCGAGGTGGCGGGCCCGGACCGGCTCTACGCCCATCCGGCCCACCCCTACACCGAGGCGCTGCTGCGGTCGATCCCGGTGCCCGACCCCGCGGTCCGCCCCGAGGCCCAGACCACGCTGGCGGGCGAGCTGCCGTCGCCCGTCGATCCTCCCAGCGGGTGCCGGTTCCGGACCCGATGCCCCTACGCGCAGGAGCGGTGCGTCCACGAGGAACCCCAGCTGCGCGAGGTCGCGCCCGGGCAGTACGTGGCGTGCCACTTCCCGCTGGGCGGGGCGCACGCGGCTCCGGTCCGGGTCGAAGTGGGCGCGGGCGTGCCGGTGTGAGGGTCGTGGTCAGCGTGACCGGTGCGACCGGGCGATAGCGAGACCAGCCGTGGCGCGCGTGCGGCTCGACCCTGAGGCCCGCCGGGCGCAGCTGGTCGCGATCGCGTACAAGCTCCTCGTCGAGCGGGGTCTGGACAGCGTCTCGGTCGAGGACGTCGCGGACGCCGCCGGCGTGTCCCGCTCGCTGGTCTACACCTACTTCGGGGACCGGGACGGCTTGGTCGCCGAGGTGTACCTGCGGGTGCTGGACAGCCTGGACGCCACCCTCACGCCACCGCTCCCCGACGACCGGGCGACCTTGGCCCGGGTCATCCGGGAGTGCATGCGCTTCGCGCGCGCCCAGCCGATGGCGTGGCAGCTGCTCGCGACGGACAGCGTGCGGCGGCACCCGACCGTCGTCGCGGCCCGGGGCGACCGGGTGCACGGGCTGGCCGGCATCGACGGGGACGGACCGGGCGACCGGCTCATCGGCGACGCGATCCTCGGGCTGCTGGAGGCCGGGGTGTGGCACTGGGTCGAGCGGTCCGACCTGCCCGCCGATCAGGCGGCGGGGCTGCTGGCCGACATCCTGTGGTCGGGCCTCCGGGCCCTCCCCCGGGCCGACGGCTGAGACGGGGACACGGCGGGCCCGCGGGTCAGGTGGTCAGCAGGTCGGCTCAGATGCCGAAGCGGGCCGCGGCCAGGGCGTCGAGCGCCGGCTGGTCGCCGCGCAGCTCGACCCGGGCGGCGGACCGTCGGCCGTTGAGGTAGAGCATCAGTTCCTGCGGGCTGCCGCGGAGCTGCGCGACCGGTTGCCGATCGCGCACGATGCGGGCACCGAAGCCCGGCGCCTCCAGCTCCAGACCGGCGCCCTTCAGCCCCCGGGCCATCAGCCAGCCGCCGGTTCGCAGCTGGTGCCACAGCGCGGTCTCGAGGTCGGTCACGCCGGTCCGGGGCTCCAGCCCGTTGGCCCGGCGCACGTCCTCGTGGTGGACGAACCACTCGTTCAGGTTCATCGGCGTGCGGAGGCCGGGCAGCCGCCAGGGCACCAGGGGCGGACCGCCCCGCAGCCGTGCGACCAGCGTGTCGAAGCCCCGCTTCTCGGCGCCGTCCAGGAGGCGGCGCTCCAGGCCGGAGAACCGCTCGCCGCCCAGGATCGCGAGCCCCGCGCGGGGGTCGTGCTCCCGCACCACGAGGTGGGCGGCGAGATCGAGGGCGGTCCAGCCCTCGCACAGCGTGGGTGCGTCCGGCCCCAGCTCCAGGAACAGGTCGCAGAGGTGGTCGCGTTCGATGGCGTCGATGGGGCGCTCCCGCATGGCGCAGAGTCTGGTTCCCCGACGGTGGCGAGCGCACTCTGCGCACTTCGCTACGGTGGCCCCATGGCCACACCTCCCGCGCATCAGATCGACGACAACGCGACCTACCGGGTCGACATCGCGACCGATCGGGGCACCATCGTCATGGAGCTCGATCCCCAGTTGGCCCCCCACACGGTGAACAACTTCGTGAGCCTGGCCCGGGACGGCTTCTACGACGGGCTCACCTTCCACCGCGTCGTGCCGGAGTTCGTGATCCAGGGCGGCGACCCCGAGGGCTCCGGCCGCGGCGGGCCGGGCTACCGCTTCCCCGACGAGCCGGTGAAGGGCGAGTACACGCTGGGTGCCGTCGCCATGGCCAACGCCGGGCCGGACACCAACGGCTCGCAGTTCTTCGTCTGCATCGACGACTGCACCCGCAAGCTGGACAAGGCCTACAACCTGTTCGGGTACGTCACCGAGGGCATCGACATCAGCCAGCAGATCCAGCCGGGCGACCAGATGCGCTCGGTCACGGTCACCGAGCAGCCCCGCAGCTGAGCACCCCGGCGCGCCCCGCGATGCCGCCGGCTGGGGACCACAACGTCGCTGGGCTCCACGAAGCCATCGCCGCCGAGGTCCCCGACCGCGACTGCATCGTGACCGCCGAACGCCGGCTGAGCTGGGCCGACGTCACCGACCGCAGCCGGCGGCTCGCGGCCGTCCTGCGTAGGGCCGGCCTCGGTCTGCGAGCCGAGCCCGCCGCCGTCGAGCCCTGGGCGTCGCCGCACGACCACCTGGCGCTCTACCTGGTCAACGGCAACGAGTACCTGGAGGGGATGCTGGGGGCCTGGAAGGCCCGCGCCGCGTCGGTCAACGTCAACTACCGCTACGTGGCCACCGAGCTGGCCTACGTCCTGGGGGACTGCCGGGCCCGGGCCATCCTGGTCGGGGGGCGGTTCACCGGGACCCTGGCCACCGTGCTCCCCGACCTCCCGGACCTGGAGCTGGTCCTCCAGGTGGACGACGGCTCGGGAGCGCCGCTGCTGCCCGGCGCCGTCGCCTACGAGGCGGCCCTGGCCTCGGTGCCCGGGCCGCCGGAGCCGCCGGTCGGTCTGTCCCCCGACGACCGCTACGTGCTCTACACGGGCGGCACGACCGGGATGCCCAAGGGCGTCCTCTGGCGGCAGGGCGACTTCCTGGCCACCTGCCTCGGGGTCTCCGGGACCGCCGACGCGCTCGTGGCGGCCGCGGCCGGGCGCTCGGGCCTGCGCACGCTGCCCTGCGCGCCGTTCATGCACGGCGCCGCGCACTGGAACGCCATCTCGGGCTGGATCTCCGGCGGCGCCGTGGTCCTCCCGGAGGACCCCAGCCGGCTCGACCCGGCCGACGTCCTGGCCACCTGCCAGCGCGAGCAGGTCACCGCGCTCCAGATCGTGGGCGACGCCTTCGCCCGGCCCCTGCTGGACGAGATGCGACGCTCGCCATACGACCTGTCGCAGCTGCGCTTCCTGCTGTCGGGCGGCGCGGTCCTGTCGGCGCCGGTGAAGGCCGCCCTGGTCGAGGCCCTCCCCCAGCTCCGCATCGTGGACGTCCTGGGCTCGTCGGAGACCGGCCGCCAGGCCACCGCTGGCGCCGGCGGTCCGACGCCCGGGTTCCGGCCCTCGGACACCGCGGCCGTGCTGTCCGCCGACCGGACCGCAGAGCTGGAGCCGGGCCAGGTCGGCGAGATCGGTTGGCTGGCCCAGCGGGGCCGGGTGCCGCTCGGCTACCTGGGCGACCCGGAGAAGACGGCCCGGACGTTCCCGGTCATCGACGGCGTCCGCTACGCCGTGGCCGGCGACCACGTGCGCTGGCTGCCCGACGGTCGCCTCGAGCTGCTGGGCCGGGACTCGGTCACCATCAACACCGGGGGCGAGAAGGTCTACGCCGAGGAGGTCGAGCAGGCGCTGACGTCGCACCCGGCCATCGCCGACGCTCTGGTCGTCGGGCGGGCCGACCCCCATTGGGGCCAGGCCGTGGTGGCCGTGGTGGCGCTGCGGGCCGACGCGGCGGCCCGTCCTGACGACGAGGAGCTGCGGGCCCACTGCCGCCGGGTGATCGCGGGCTACAAGGTGCCCAAGGCCTTCGTCTGGGCCGACCGCGTGGAGCGCTCCCCGGCCGGGAAGCCGGACTACGCCTGGGCCCGCTCCGTCGTGGAGCCGGCCTGAGCCGGCCGGGTGGCTCCACGCGGCATCAGTCGGTTTGCAGTGTGCGGTGGGTCGTGTAGCGCCAGGCCCGGGCCGCCGCCGACCACGATCCGGTCCAGCGGGCCTTGCGGACCAGCTCGCGCACGAAGCCGTCGGGCTCGGGGATCTTGGACCACACGTCGGGCAGGAACGTCGCCCGCCGCCCCTCGGCGGCCAGCAGCAGGCCGTCCACGCCCGGCCGCAGCGCGGCGATGACCGCTTCGGCGCTCGGCGCGGGGATCTCCTCCAGGGGCGACAGGACCGAGACCTCGACGGTCATGCCGGCCGCGTCCTCGCGGTCGACGGCCGGGAAGCGGGGGTCGTCGAAGGCGGCCGCCCGGGCGTTGTGGGCGACGTCCCGCCACAGGGGTCGGCGGCGGTCGAGCGAGCCGATGCAGCCCAGCAGCTTGTCGCCCTGCTGCAGGGTCACGAACGACGCACCCGGTGCCCGCAGCGCCTCCGGCACCTCCACCTCGGCCAGCGGGTACGGCTCACCGTCGCGCAGCTCGTGGTCGATGACCCGCGCCGCGAGGTCGACCAGCCAGCGGCGGTCGTCCTCGCCCAGCTCCAGCGGCGGCAGCAGCGCGAAGCCGCCGTAGCCCACCACCCGGGACGGCTCGCCCGCCGTGTCGGCCGAGG
>Ga0075428_100008568_pt1 | contig 11343 bp, 9 predicted proteins | sample RhiMetdeltSRZDD2_FD_75291 | JGI IMG/M metagenome (GOLD analysis project Ga0075428, IMG submission 75291) | Populus rhizosphere microbial communities from Tennessee, USA - Rhizosphere MetaG P. deltoides SRZDD2 | ecosystem: Host-associated > Plants > Roots > Rhizosphere > Soil | place: USA... | reverse complement strand
CATCCCGGAAATAACTACCTTTGTTGCTTATTTGGAGTTGAAAAGCAGCTTAGAACACTTACCTTCAACTCCTTGTTAATGAACAAAAAACGAGATGCTCATTACACCCGGTAAATTATTATCTGAAATCAATGGCCCGGACGATATCAAAAAGCTGGATCAGGCTCAACTGGTGCAGCTATGCGACGAGTTGCGCCAGTTTATTATCGATAATGTTTCCGTTTACGGAGGCCATTTCGGCGCTAGTCTTGGGGTTGTTGAACTGACAGTCGCCCTACACTACGTCTTCAAAACCCCTTACGATCAGTTGGTTTGGGACGTCGGCCACCAGGCCTACGGACACAAAATCCTCACAGGAAGACGCGACGAGTTTCATACGAACAGGCTGTACGGTGGACTTTCCGGGTTCCCAAAAAGAAAAGAAAGCGAATACGATACGTTTGGTGTTGGACATTCATCCACATCTATTTCAGCCGCATTAGGAATGGCTGTTGCGTCCCGTTATCAAAATATCGAAGACAAACAACATATCGCTGTAATTGGCGATGGTGCTCTAACAGGCGGGATGGCATTCGAGGGATTGAATCACGCGGGGGTTTCCGATACTAATCTCCTTATCGTCCTTAATGACAATTGTATGGCCATCGACCCGAATGTGGGTGCGATGAAGGATTACCTTACAGATATAACAACTAGTAAAGCGTACAACAGGCTCAAGGATGAAGCTTGGAACTTGTTAGGCAAACTTTCAATGTTCGGAAAGAGCGCGCAGGAGATTGCATCGAAAGTTGAGTCGGGTATCAAGGCCACATTGTTGAGCCAAAGTAATCTTTTTGAGTCCTTGAACCTCCGTTACTTTGGCCCGGTAGACGGTCACGATGTCAATCACCTCGTTACAGTTCTAAATGATCTAAAGAATATCAAGGGACCCAAGATACTGCATTGCATAACGGTAAAGGGAAAAGGATACGGTCCTTCCGAAAAAGGCAACGCTACTACGTGGCATGCACCCGGCACGTTTGACAAGATAACGGGTGAGATACATAAGAAGGTATTCACCAACCCGCAGCCGCCGAAGTATCAGGATGTCTTTGGTCACACTTTAGTTGAACTAGCTAAGCAGAACGATAAGATCATAGGGATCACACCGGCGATGCCATCGGGCTCTTCAATGAACATCATGATGAAAGAAATGCCCGAGCGGGCTATTGATGTTGGAATTGCAGAGCAGCATGCCGTTACGTTTTCTGCCGGACTAGCGACCCAAGGCCTAATTCCTTTTTGTAATATCTACAGCACGTTTATGCAACGCGCTTATGACCAGGTGATTCATGACGTCTGCATTCAGAACTTGCCAGTAAATTTCTGCCTTGACAGAGCCGGCTTTGCGGGAGCAGACGGACCTACACATCATGGCGCCTATGATATTGCTTATTTCCGTTGCCTCCCAAATATGATTGTCGCTGCTCCAATGAATGAGTCGGAGCTCAGAAATCTGATGTACACTGCGCAGCTCCCGAGAACGGAGAGGGCATTTTCCATTCGTTATCCGCGGGGTCAGGGTGTTATGGCTGACTGGAGAACTCCAATGGAAGAGATCCAAATCGGATCAGGTCGAAAGATCCGGGAAGGTGAGGAACTTGCCATCCTTACTATTGGGCACGTTGGAAATTATGCCGTGGAAGTTTGTGAACGGTTGGCCAAGCTGAACATTGAAGTTGGACATTTTGATATGCGTTTTGCGAAGCCCCTGGATGAACAGTTGCTTCATGAAATATTTTCTCAGTACAAGAAGATCCTGACAGTCGAAGATGGATCTATACAGGGAGGATTCGGAAGTGCTATTATAGAATTCATGGCCGACCATAACTATCACGCAGAAATAAGACGATTGGGTATTCCCGACCGGATTGTAGAACATGGTGAGCAACTCGAACTACATAAGGAATGTGGTTTTGATCCTGATGGAATTGAACAAGCTGTGGTGGCGATGTTGGAGTCAGTTTCGAAAATCTAATGACCGATCTTTTTTTCGAGCAACGCGGCAAGGGAAGTAATGTCATTTTAATCCATGGCTTTCCCATGCATCACAAAGTATGGGACTCGTTCAGTGCCCGGTTTACAAATTCATACAAAGTAATTACTCCCGACCTTCCTGGTTTTGGAAAAAGCCCCCCGCTTTCTCCTGGATTTTCTCTGGCTCAGGTAGCCGATCAGCTGATACAATTTGTGCTCGATAAGTCATTCGGCGATAGTGTTCTAATTGGGCATTCACTTGGTGGTTATGTTGCCCTTGCAATGGCAGAAAAGAGACCGGATCTTTTCAGGGGACTAGGTCTATTTCACTCTACTGCATACGCTGATTCAGAAGAAAAGAAAACTTCGCGGAACAAAGCCGTCGAATTTGTAAACAAGAATGGTGCTAAGGCTTTTGCCACTAACTTTATCACACCCCTTTTTTCAGATCCGCATCATGGGGCAATTGAAAAAGTCAAAAGTATCGCAGCCGAATCCAAGGAAGGAGCAGTAATCGGTTACACGTTAGCGATGAGAGATCGGCCGGATCAAACCAAAACATTGAAAAGTTTTAAAAAACCTACGCTGTTTCTAGCGGGGGAGAAGGATCCTGGAATTCCAGTAGATTCAATTCATCGACAAGCAGCGGAATGCCAAAAACCTGAAATTCATGTGCTTTCCAATGTTGCTCACATGGCGATGTTCGAACAACCAGAAGAAGCCGCATCGAAAATCAGCAGCTTTTTAAGTAAAATCTGACCTCAGTTAAAGGGGGAGGCTGGTCATCCATGCTGATTTATTGTGAATTCTGTATTAAATTAGGGCCATTTAACGCGATTTACCCCTCGGCCTTGCTAGGTTAAATAGGCAGAGGGCTCTATATTTGTTATTGAGAACATTTTTTAACTAACCCGTAACCATGGAAGAAATTGTTACACAAAATTTTGATGCTTGGAACGCAATGGCTAAAAACGTTGCTTACGTAGCATGGGCAGTTTCAATATTAATTGTGATTTATCATGTTATTCGCTTAGCATCCATCAACGACGCTAAGGTGAAATATGATTACATTAATAAGAGCGAGATCAGAACGCTGTGGATTGCTGCTATCGTTCTGATAATAGGCTGCTGCTTCTACGCTAACTCTAACATTCAAAAGCTCAATACTCTTTGGATCTTTGTGTTAGGGTTCACAACCTTCGCAATGGGTATGATCGTAGCGCTGATAATTCAGAACATGCTTAAGTTCTACTACCCGTTCTTCATAGAGAAAAGATTGAAAGCTCTTCGCTACAAACCACGGATCTCCCCGAAAACTGGCAAAGCCATGAAGTTACTGGGCGAATCTGAAGAAGATGCTTACCTCGATGAAGGTATGCAGGCTGAAGAGAATGTGTTTTCAGTTGACTACGATGTGTGGAAAGATGAAGAAACAGGATATGTTAAGATTGAACGCTACTCTGGTCACCTCCATGCATTGCAATGTCCTGAGTGTAATTATCAAACCTTTAAGGTGGTAAGAGAAGAAATTCTTAAGCCAGCTACAGTTAGCCAAGAGGGAGAACTATTGAAACACTATCAGTGCGGCTATTGCGGATACAAGGCTAAGAAAACAGTTGTGCTGAAAGTTTCTCAAAAATTTGAAGAAGCTTCCGCCGCTACTGCATAAAAATATTTGATTTATTAGAGCGAAGGCTGTTCTCACCAAAAGGACAGCCTTCTTTGTTTTGTACACAGACGATCACTGAAGTCTCTCAACTCTAGTGGCAAAGTACTTTGTATCTCCTCTCCATGGGAAAGCAATATATCGCTTCACAAAGTATAGGTTGACCCGCTCTCCACTGAGCGAAACTGTCTCCAATTCCTTAACAAGATTCTCGTCGCCTCTTTCCACTGAAAAATCGAAAGATTCCGCGATAGGACTTGCGCCCCGTAAGGCACCAAAGGTTTCGAGGTTGATCTTGCCCTCATAGGTTTTGAACATGACACCCTTTTCGCTGACACGGAGGATCTTTCCAGCCATTACACCATCTTCATAAGTTCCCCAATACAAAAAGCAGAAACCTCCGATGAGGACAATCACTAACGTTATGATAAAAAATCTGACGACTTTCCTCGTCGTCCTTTTAACTCGTTGGCCGAAGCTTTGCGTTTCCATTGGTCTTTTTGTTGTATTTAAAGTTAACAGGAAATTAGAACTTTCGAATCAACTTTCTTCATCAAAGTATATCTTGTAGTAGTGGCGATTTCTTACTTCGTCAAACCCTTTTTCAATAAGATCCCGATTGCCATGGATATAAATGTGAAAGTTTTTGTCAAGTTTTAATACACTTTTAAATACGCGTGCTTGCCGTTTTACAGCGTGGGCAGAGATCTCAAAATTATCAACGATATCCTGATCGCTCATTATGCTTCGTTCATATTTCCTGAAGGATTCGATAACTGAAGGATCCTCCAGAACTTCGGCCTCGAATTCATGTTGGCTGAACTGATCACGTGACTTAAAGAAGTCCATCGACCTGTTCAGCAGGTCGATCTTGTCGGCCTTTGATACACTGAACTCTTCGTCCAATTGATCGCCGACGAATTGGCGTGTGAGGTTCATAAAGTTGTGGGTGTGGTGAAACGAATCTGACCACGCCCGAACTCCGAGAAAATCATCCTTCCAGAATTGTGCATCAGACCTGTTCGTATTGTCGACGATCATTACCTTGTAGCCTTCCGTTTCTTCATCTCTTAACACAAGGCAGCCTTTATCCAGCTTTCTGATGTTGATGCCTTCATCTGCATTAAGCTTAAAATGACCTGCTTCCTTCTTTAGTTTGAGATATGATTCTTTCGTTTCACACTTAAAGATGCCTACTACATCCCACGACTTTCGCTCAATCACAACACCCGAAAAATGACCCACGAATAAATCACCGGATTTTATATGATTATGTTGCGATACATTGTAAAGGTGTTGTGCCAGGTTAATGGAGTGATCGTGCAAGGACGCAGGATCACCGAAGATTTCTTTGACCAACGTATAGACCACGTGAGGATTTGAACCTTCTTTTTCGAGATCAAAGTTATAGTATTCAGGTGAGTTAAAACTTGAAAAGAAATAAGTAAGCAAATGACTCTTTAATTTGTCATTGGGTAAATGGAGTATATCATCCGACAGGGTGAGTTCTTCACCGAGCAACTTGTTTCCTACGGCGTGTACTGATACAGCATTTATTAAGGTTAGCGACGCATCTACCATGTTATATCTCTTCAAACAAAGATGCCACCTCTGCATGGTGGCACATTGTATGTTGTTTTAATTTTTATACCTAGTTGATCATTTCAAATTTGGTGTAAGGGATCAGGATCTTTGGTATTCTAATACCATTGCTATTCTGATTGTTTTCCAAAATCGCCGCCACAATCCTCGGCAATGCAAGCGCACTGCCGTTTAGCGTGTGGAGCAGTTGCGTTTTTCCATCGGCGTTCTTATAGCGCAACTTTAACCGGTTTGCCTGATACGTTTCAAAGTTGCTGACAGAACTTACCTCGAGCCATCTCTGCTGGCCGGCTGCATAAACTTCCATATCGTAAGTGATAGCGGAATTAAATCCCATATCTCCTCCGCATAGCAATAATTTCCGGTAGGGGAGCTCAAGCTTTTCCAATAGAGATTGGACGTAGCTGCACATTTCATCGAGTGCCTGGTGAGACTCTTCAGGTTTTCTTACTTGAACAATTTCAACTTTGTCGAACTGATGTAAGCGGTTCAACCCACGTACATGCGCTCCCCAGCTTCCGGCCTCACGTCTGAAGCATGGAGTATAACCGACGTTCTTCACAGGCAGCTGATCATCGGGGACAATTACATCACGATATAGATTCGTTATTGGTACTTCTGCAGTAGGAATGAGATATAACCCGTCTTCGCCCACAAAGTACATCTGACCCTCTTTGTCGGGTAGTTGACCAGTGCCATACCCTGACGCTTCATTGATAACAATCGGGGGTTGAACCTCTTTATACCCTTGCTTCTCGCCCTCATCGAGAAAGAAATTTATCAATGCTCTCTGAAGCTTGGCTCCCTTACCCTTATACACGGGAAATCCGGCACCAGAAATTTTAACCCCAAGATCAAAGTCTATTATGTCGTACTTTTTTATAAGCTCCCAATGTGGCAAAGCATCTTTTCCCAGAGTCGGAACAATTCCGTGCTCAAATACATTAAGGTTGTCGTCGGCTCCGACACCTGCAGGAACTTTTTCGTGAGGCACATTGGGTATTTTGTACAGGAGATCGGTAAGCTCTTTTTCAAGATCGGTAAGGGAGTTTTCCAACGCTTTTGTTTTGTCCTTGGCGGTTCCCACCGCAGCGCGCAAGGCATTAGCCTCATCGGCTTTCCCGGCTTTGATTAGTTCACCGATCTTTTTCGCATCAACATTCGCTTTAGCCTTCAGGTCATCGAGAGTTTTTTGCGTATCCTTACGAAGATCATCTTTTTGCAGCACCATCGATATCAGTTCCGACGCGTTCTTAAAATTCCTTTTTGCGAGTCCTTCTAATACTTTCGACTGTTGCTCTCGGATGGCTGGGACTAGAAGCATGGTGGTTTATTTGGTTGGGGCCAAAATTAGTTTTTTTGAATGGCAGGAGGGTTTTTAGGCGGAATAAAATATTTGGACAATTTGATTATGGGTAAAAATGTGGCTATACTTGCAGTGTCATATGGCTTCATCCCGAGCCTACTGAATATTAATCCGGACCACACTTATCGAATTTTTATTTTCTAGTTTGTTGTTTCCATAACCTAATCTCAGCTCAGCTGAACACATTTATCAATTCTACGAGTCTTTTTTAAACACAATCCATCCTTAACATTAACATGTACACTATTGACGACCTGAATGTCAGGCTTCTTTCGGAACTGAAAGAAATTGCAGAGGAGTTGGGCGTTAGAAACGCCAAAAAGCTTTCCAAACAGGATATCATCTATAAAATCCTCGATCAACAAGCCGTCAGCGGCGAGGCAGAAAAGAAATCAGCGCCAGCTGCTGCTCCCTCAATTTCGGAGGCTGAACCTGAGCGGAAGCTTCGTCCCCGCAGACGCGAAAATGTAGCTCCGACACCGCCTGCAGCTAAGAATGATTCAGATTTTTCATCCGACGAAATCCTTGATTCCATCGATATAAACTTTGACACCCCTTCAACGGCGTTCAATGGATCTGATTCAGAATCAGAATCACCAAATGTTGTTGAAGAACAAATACGTCCGGGTAAAAGCGAATCAAAAGAAGAAAAACAAGTATACCGACCAGCTATTCGTGAGTTCGATGGAGCCATCAGTAACGAAGGTGTGTTGGAAATCATGCAGGATGGCTACGGCTTCCTCCGTTCTTCCGACTATAATTATCTCGCAAGTCCGGACGATATCTATGTTTCGCCATCACAGATCAAATTATTTGGCCTTAAGACCGGGGACACGGTAAAAGGTCTCATCCGTCCACCGAAAGAAGGTGAAAAATACTTCGCGCTTCTGAAGGTTGAATCAGTAAACGGAAAGACTACCGAAGAAATCCGCGACCGTGTTGCGTTTGAATATCTGACTCCATTGTTCCCTAACGAAAAGTTGAAGCTCAGCACGACACACGACAATCTTTCTACCAGGATACTTGACTTATTCTCTCCAATAGGTAAAGGTCAGCGGGGTATGATCGTGGCTCAGCCGAAGACTGGTAAAACCGTATTGCTAAAAAACATTGCCAATGCTATTGCAGAAAATCATCCCGAAGTTTACCTGATTGTTCTTCTTATTGATGAACGTCCGGAAGAAGTTACGGATATGGCGCGTAGCGTAAAAGCAGAGGTGGTAGCATCTACTTTCGATGAACAAGCGGAACGCCATGTGAAAGTTGCAGGTATCGTATTGGAAAAAGCTAAACGTATGGTTGAGTGTGGCCATGACGTTGTGATTCTGCTCGACTCCCTTACCCGTCTTGCTCGTGCTCATAACACAGTCGTCCCTTCTTCAGGAAAGATTCTTTCCGGTGGTGTTGACGCAAATGCATTACACAAGCCCAAACGCTTTTTTGGTGCGGCCAGGAAAATTGAAAACGGAGGTTCATTAACGATCATTGCTACCGCCCTGATTGATACTGGTTCAAAAATGGATGAAGTTATTTTCGAGGAGTTTAAAGGTACCGGTAACATGGAACTTCAACTCGACAGAAAACTAACAAACAGAAGAATTTATCCTTCAATGGATGTCCCTGCATCCGGTACACGTCGCGAAGATCTATTGTTGAAAGAAGAAGAGTTGCAGCGCGTGTGGATCCTGCGCAAATACATGGCCGACATGAACTCTGTGGAAGCAATGGAATTCCTCCAGTCCAAGATGAAAGGAACGCGAAACAATGACGAGTTCCTGGCGTCAATGAACGGCTAAGGATATTAAATGCTGAAAATTGAAAAGGCGGAGTGGATATCCGCCTTTTTTATTTTAGTACTAGATCAATCAATTCCCTCTGGACATTCCAATCCTTAGCTAGCTTCAGCATGGCGGTTGCCTCCATCTCGGTAACATACCCTTTAAGGTTGTTCGCCTGCCAGACCATGTTGATCAGCTCAATCCGTTTTTCCTTGGCATAGTCGCCGATAATGTCATTAAGATAGTTGCGTGCCCTGTCAAAAGCAGTAATGTAATCCTGCGCCACAAAATCCAGGGCCCACTTATATTCATCGGGCGCCTCAAGCTCTTCTGCAGTCTTAATAAGATCCTTCTTTTCCTGTTCATCTAGCCCGTGATAATGAAAGATCACAGCTTTCAGAAGCATATACACCCTTTTTTCTTCTATGGATTTCATGCGGTCATAACGTCCGGGTAAAATACAAAACTTCCTGATTATTTATGCGATAGGGTCTAGGGTTTTAAGGTATAGGGGATGGCGATGCAGAGTTCTTCTAAACGCGTAATTCTACATTTTACATTTAGAATTTTACATTTTAGATTTTTAACCGCAAAATGTAAAACACAGAATATAAAATATAAAAGTTGGTCCTGGCTTAGACCTTTAGACCCCTATATCACAAAAAGATCCGATGCGATCTTGTCCGCGAGAAATCTGCCCTGTCTGGTTAATCGAAGAATATTATCTTCAATTTCAATGAGACCCTTGGTTTGAAGACTTTGAACGTAATCCCAATTCTTGTTGATAATGTCCCACGAATATTCTTCGCGCAGGATCTTTAAATCAGCACCCCAGGATGTCCGAAGGGAGGTTAACAGATATTCATTAATCTTGTCTTCCCTGCTAAGCACTTCCACAGTCGACGGGACTTTTTCCTGCTGAATGGATCGCAGATACATGGAATTATTGCTCACATTGTATTGCCGGCTTTCGCCATTATAAGAGTGTGCGCTCGGTCCAACACCGAGGTAAATTCTATTTTTCCAATAGTTACTGTTATGACGCGATTGAAAACCAGGTTTTGAAAAGTTCGACACCTCGTATTGCTCGTAGTTTGAACGTTCAAGGATATCAATAAGTAATGCTAACTGACGTGCCGCCACATCGTCATCGACAGGTTTCATCTTACCCTGCTTAGTCCATTTTCCGAACACTGTTTTCTCTTCAATTGTCAACGAGTATGAAGAAATATGTTGGGGCGAAAGCGCAATGGCCTCGTTGATATCCTTCTCCCAGTCCTCGTCCGAACGACCCGGGATAGCGTAAATTAAATCAATACTGATGTTCTTGAATCCGGAATTTTTGGCATCGTCGATACAGCCCCTAGCCATGAGGTTGTCATGTGCCCTGTTTAATGATTTCAATATTGCATTATCGAATGTTTGAATGCCCACGCTGAGCCTGTTTATTCCCGCTCTGAACAAGTAATCGAGCTTTTCTTTCGTCAGGTCATCTGGATTTCCTTCCAGCGTAATTTCCCGAGATTCGGCTATGGAGAAATTAGCGTGTACGGCATTCAGAATTTGATCAAGTTCCTCGTCCAACAGGATGGATGGAGTGCCTCCTCCGACATAGATCGTTTCAAGGGATTCTCCGTTGAGGTAGTTTTTTTGCAAGGCAATTTCTGAGGATATTGCCCTCACCAGCTCAGTTCGTTGCTCCTGCCTGGTTGAGAAAAAAAAATCGCAGTAATAGCAGGCTTGTTTACAGAATGGGATATGAATGTACAATCCAGCCATAACGAGAGCAAACTTAGACATTTCGGATATAACACCAGATTCTGATATTTTTGCCGGACACTCGTTATGAAAATAAGGGCGAACTATTTTTTACTAAGTATTTTACTTTCTGTCGGAACGTCTGTTGCAGCTGCACAAGAGTATACCGTCACAAGGGATTTTGAGCGTGAATGGAAAGTATTTCAGAACGATAAATACGAACCCTTTCAAAAAGTAGGGCGCTCACGCAGTATCTTTTTTACCGTCGAAGTAGGGAAATACAGAAACGACTACTTGTTCCTGGAAAGTTTTGTCCCTTTCTCAGTTTTTATCAATGGGCAATTGGTTGAGAGCAGTGATAAGCCATTGCAACTTAAGATTGATAGTTTGAACAGTATTTTTCAAGGGTCAGTGTGGCAGGTTAGCGTCTTCGGGGAAAAGATAAAATCCGAAAATCTGAGAACTCTTATTTTATCGAAGACTCCTAAAAATTCTTCCGCCATAGATCCCCTTCCAGGGCGCATTTCATCATTCAGGGATTTTGCCATCATCGGCATATTGATCCTGATGATTGTACTGATTGTAATAACTCAACTCAATCCCAAGCTTGCGTCAGATTATTTTTCGGTTTCGAAAATATTTTCGGTGCGAGAGGCGGAAGAAACCCAAACTTATTCACGGATCGCGAGCAGTATCAATATTCTATTCTACGTGTACAGCAGTCTGATGCTCGGATATTACCTGATGATCATTTTTAATTTTCTGCCACCACAGTACCGGGCCGCTGTCTTCTTTCAATCATCGACTTTTTGGGAAGCGGTGATCAATTGGCTGGAATTGAGCTTCATCGTTCTGGCGCTCTTTTTTGTGAAGATCATACTGATTTACGGTCTCTCCTTTGTTTTCGGTATGGGTCAGATAGGTGGATTCCACTTCTTCAATTGGGTAAGACTCCTGTTAGGAGTTTTTGGCGTGCTTTCCATTGTGGTATTCCTCTATTTCATCACGCATGGTCAGCGTGAAGGATTTTATTTTTTCTTTCTCGGTACAATGGCATGGGTGCTTGCATTCTGGATTGTGCTGATCATTTTGAAATTGTGGCGGCAAATGGACCGTTCCTTGTTTCATTTATTTTCGTACATTTGTGCCACGGAATT
>Ga0075428_100008567_pt1 | contig 11344 bp, 11 predicted proteins | sample RhiMetdeltSRZDD2_FD_75291 | JGI IMG/M metagenome (GOLD analysis project Ga0075428, IMG submission 75291) | Populus rhizosphere microbial communities from Tennessee, USA - Rhizosphere MetaG P. deltoides SRZDD2 | ecosystem: Host-associated > Plants > Roots > Rhizosphere > Soil | place: USA... | reverse complement strand
CAGGCCATCGCGTGCATCTTCGTGATCTTGCCGGCGCGATACAGGGCCGCGACGGCTTCTTCGAGCAGCAAACGTTGCAGCTGATGCTTGGCGGTCGGCTCCTCGGGCTGGAGGTGCTCCGTGAGCGTATCAGGAATCGTCACCAGGATTTCCATAGCAGACACCCTCCTTCGTTGCACAAGAGAGCGTAGCGCACAACGTGGTACAGTGCAATGATGGGATATTGGTCACGCCAACGCATCAGTAACCCTGGCTCGCGTCGAAGCGAGTGGCATATGGATGGCGTATCGACGGTCCGAACGCGGGTTGGAAGGGCAAGAGACTGTAATCGACCTCCGGCAACACAATGCCTTTCCACATTGGGGGTGGCAAAGGGACCCTGCCTAAGGTCGTGCGCTTCCATCTGCGTCCCGATCTGCGCGTGAGGCGCACGGAACACGAGAAGAAGGTCGCGCAATCGTAAGGAGAACAGTATGGAGCGCAAGCTGGCGGCAATCTTCAGCACTGACGTTAAAGGCTATAGCCGCCTCATGGGCGCGGATGAGGCCGCGACCATCCGCACCTTAACGGCCTACCGCACCCTCATGGCCACCCTCATCCAGCAGTACCGGGGTCGCGTCGTGGATTCCCCCGGAGATAACCTGCTGGCAGAGTTTCCCAGTGTGGTGGAAGCGGTGGAGTGCGCGGTCGCCATCCAGCGCGAACTGCGCGTCAGGAACGCGGCGTTGCCTCTCGACCGCCGCATGGAATTTCGCATCGGCATCAACCTCGGTGATGTGATCACGGAGGGGGAGCGCATCTATGGGGATGGAGTCAACATTGCGGCCCGGCTGGAGGGCCTGGCGGAGGCTGGTGGCCTCTGCATCTCGGGGACGGTGTATGACCAGATCAAGACCAGGCTCGCCCTGGGGTATGAGGACCTGGGGGCGCAAGCCGTCAAGAACATCGCCGAGCCGGTGCGGGTGTATCGGGTGCAGCTGGAACCCAGGGCTGCTGTCCCCGCGCTGCGCGAGCAGGAAGAGAGAGCGGTCGGAGAGGCAGAAAATCCCCTGCCACCGAAGGAGCGTGAAGCACGCCGTATCTGGGCATGGTCGTGGCAGAAAGGGGCACTGGCGTTGGTGGGGCTACTGCTCCTCCTTGGGGCAGGTGTGACTGTCTGGCAGCAGTCTGTGCGCCCATCCACTCCTGCTCATGTAGTCCCTGCCGAGAAGGCCCCAACGGTGGCGATGCCCAATGCGCCCTCCATCGTCGTGCTACCCTTCATCAACCTGAGTAGCGACCCGGAGCAGGAGTATTTCAGCGACGGCATCACCGAAGACCTCACCTCCAGGCTCTCCAAGCTCGCTGGCCTCGGGGTCATCTCGCGTAACACGGCCTTCACCTATAAGGGCAAGGCGGTGAAGGTCCAGGAGGTAAGCAAAGAACTGGGGGTACGGTATGTCCTGGAAGGCAGCGTGCGCAAGGCGGGGGACCAGGTGCGGGTCACGGCCCAGTTGATTGATGCTACCACGGATCAGCATCTGTGGGCCGAGCGCTATGATCGTCCCCTGCAGGATATTTTTGCGCTGCAAGATGCCCTCGTGCACAAGATCGTGACTACACTGCAGCTCCAGCTCTCGGTGCGGGAGCGCGGATACCTGGTGCGCAAAACGGAGAACGTGGAGGCGTATGATGCCTTCCTGCGCGGGGTGGCGTATTTTACTGGCCTCACGCGTGAGCGCAATGCCCAGGCGCGGCAGCTATTTGAGCAAGCCGTGACGCTGGAGCCAACGTATGCGGAGGCTTACGCGTTCCTGGCGGGGACCTACCGCGTGGAATGGAACAACCGATGGAGTCAGGATCCCCAGGTGCTGGAGCGGGCGTTTGAGCTGGCACAACAGGCCCTGGCCCTGGATGACACCCTGCCCACGGCCTATGTGGTGTTAGGTTGGATCTATTGGGAGAAACTGCAGTATGAGCCGGCCCTGGCTGCGATAGAGCGGGGCATTGCCCGCGAGCCGAGCAATGCGCATAATTATGCCGTGCAGGGTGAGATTCTGCGCTCGATGGGCCGGCCAGAGGAGGCCCTGCGGTCGCTAGAGCAGGCGATGCGTCTCAACCCTCGCCATCCTGGCTGGTACTTGGGCACCTTAGGCGGGGCCTATATCATGACGGGGCGCTATGCAGAGGCGATTCCTGTGCTGAACACCCGGATCCTCCGAGGCCCTAGGGCTCAGGGGGGCTACCTTGCCCTGGCTGATGCCTACCGCCAGCAATGGGCCGCTCAACTGAGTCAGGATCCCCAGACGCTGGCGCAGGCGTTGGCGGCGGCGCAGAGGGCCATAGATAGTTCGCAGAGGATCATAGTCCTGCGGGAGGACTCTTTCTCTAACCATAGGGCCCTGGGCTATGTCTACCTGTGGCAACAGCAGTATGAACCGGCCCTGGCTGCGATGGAGCGGGCCATTGCCCCCGAGCCCGATGAGGCGCGGGGCAGTGCCGCTTTCGACTATGCGGGGTTGGCTGAGGTGCTGAGCCGGATGGGCAGGTCGGTGGAAGCCCTGGAGGCGACAGAGCAAGCGCTGCGCCTGCAGCCGGCTATTGTGGAGGCGCACTTAGCCAGCGTCGGCACGGCCTATGCGGTGGCGGGACGGCCTGAGCAAGCGCTAGCGCCCCTGCAGCGTTTTCTCAGCCGCTATCCCAACGTGCTCCAGGCCCACCTGACCCTGGCTGCGGTCTACAGTGAGTTAGGGCAGAAGGCCAAGGCGCAGGCCGAGGCCGCGGAAGTGCTGCGGCTCAATCCGCACTTCTCGCTGGAAGTGCACCGGCAGCGTGAGCCGCTCAAAGATCCAGCGCAGTTAGAGCGCCAGCTGACCGCCCTGCGCCGGGCCGGGCTGCGGTAAGCGCCAACGGTTGCACATCATGTTGTCCCATTACCCAGGCTGCCCTGCTAGCTCACCCGAGCAGCCCGCAGCCAAGCGGAGCGCAGCACGGCTGTGGTCGGACACATCCACATTGATCGTGTGGGAATGCATTATCATTACCGCAACATAGGAGACCATGGACCATGATTGATCTCTACAGCGACACGGTGACCCAGCCAACGCCGGGCATGCGGCAAGCCATGGCCCAGGCAGCAGTAGGCGATGAGCAGCGCGGCGAAGATCCGACCACCAACGCCTTACAGACACAGGTCGCTGCGTTGCTCGGCAAGGAGGCCAGCATCTTCCTGCCCTCCGCCACCATGGCCAATGCTATTGCCTGTCGCCTGCACACGAAGCCGGGGGAGGCGATTATCTGTGATGAACGCTGCCATATCCTCAATTCCGAAACCGGCGGCCTGGCGGTGCACTCAGGCATCGTCCCGCGCATTGTGCATGGCAATCGTGGGCACTTTACACCGGAGCAAGTCGCAGAACAACTGACGCTCTCCGGACATTATCGGCCCATCACCACACTGCTGGCGTGTGAGCAGACGCACAACGCCGCTGGCGGCACCATATGGCCCCTGGAGCAATTGCAAGCAGTCTGTAAGGTAGCGCATGAGCACGGCTTAAAGACCCATCTCGATGGCGCCCGGTTGCTTAATGCGGCGGTGGCGAGCAACCACGCAGCGGCGGACTACGCCGCGCCATTTGATACGGTCATGCTGTGTCTGAGCAAAGGGTTGGGTTGTCCGATTGGCGCGCTGCTCGCTGGCAGTGCTGACAACATCGCCAGGGCGCGGACGCTAAAGCAGCAGTTTGGCGGTTCGATGCGGCAGTCTGGGATCTTGGCGGCCGCCGGACTCTATGCCCTGGAGCACAATATCCAGCGCCTGGCGGAAGATCATGACAATGCCCATCGGCTGGCGGAAGGACTCGCGGATGTCCCAGGGTTTGAGGTCGAAATGCCGATTGAGACGAACATGGTCTTTGTCAATGTCCAGCGTACTGGGATGACAGCTGCCGACGTTGCTGCTCGTCTGCGCCAGGCGGGGGTCGGCTGTTCACAGCCTGGCCCCTATCGCCTGCGCTTCGTGACTCATCTGGACGTCAACGCGGAGGATATTGAGCACGCTGTCGCGACGGCACGTGCTATGCTGGGCTGAGGTTCACATGAGGACAGCTCATCGAGCTGTGCTGACCGGGTGATGCCCCCGCTTACATGGTAATGAGCTTTTCCTCGATCGCTTGCGCCCGCAGATCGCCTTGCTGAGCGAGGTGGGCGCGAATGGTGTTGAGCGCGGTCTGCACCATGGCGGGGTCGAGCCGTGCGGCTGCGTCACCATGCTGCGCTTCTTCCAGCAAGGCCTTGCCGTTGTGCTGGATGTGCGCTAAGGCCCACTCGACCTGATCCGCCACGTGTTGGACATGCTCGGGAAAATCGCGATGGGAGGCGCGTGGCGTTTGCAAACGATCGTAGCCACCCCCATGCCAATGGCCAGCAGGGGTGTCATGACAGTCGAACCGCAGGACCTCTTCATTGCCGACCTCGACACCGATGGTGGGGCCGCCACAGCCTTTCCCCTGAATCTTCAAAAGGCGTAAGGGCCACACGTAGAGGGCGATTTGTCCGTCTGCAGAGAGCGGGATGTGTAAGGTGTTGCCGCGATAGGTCTCGCCCGGGAGCTTGGTCGCCATCAATCCACTCCTTTCACTCATAGCTTACGATGAGGTTGCCTCGGCAATCATCATAGGGGAACGATCGGGCATATGCAACTGTACAGGAGCACAAGGCGGCATCCAGGGCTGCACGGGGCCGCGCCCCTGCACGGCGCAAGAGCGTCTTGAGCTTCGACCGACACAGCTCGATGGGCGGCAGTTGGGGCGAGTAGGGTCGATCTGGCCCGCGCCGGCCCTGTGTCGTGCGGTCACCGCCTGTCTGTTCGACATGGTGCCTCGGACCGAGTACCATCTGACGTGCGTCGACCGACGCGCTCAGCAAGCGACCCGCGTCACGTTGTCACCCGTGCATACCCGCGATCGAGGGACACCACCTATGACGTCGCCCATGCGTGTGCGTCGGATCAGCAGGAGCTCCTGGGTCCTCGTGGGCGTCCTGCTGGTGCTGGCAGGATTGAGTGCCTGGGGCGTGGGCGCCCGCGTGCCGGTCTACGCCGTCGCTGCGCATACCCCGCTCACTCTGGAGCCCGTCCTCCAGGTCGTGGTGACGCCCGTGACGGGCCAGGTCCGAGTGACGCACCTCCAGACCGGCCGGGAGGTCCAGGACGGGGACGTCCTCGTAGAACTCGACAGCACAGCCCAGCGCCTGCAGCTGGAGGAGGCGCAGCAGCACCTCGGGGCCCTGGAGGCGCACCGGACGGCCCGCCGCCAGGAGGGCGCTGCGCTGGAGGCGGCTTGGCAGGCAACCGCGCAGGCGGCCCAGGCCGTGCAGGCGGAGGCGCAGACCCGCCATGACGCCGCCGTGCGCGCGCTCCAGGTGGCGCAGGAGAAAGTCGAACGCCTGGGCCTCTTGAGCCCGCTCGCCGACCTCCAAGCCCAGAAGACCGCCGTGGAGACGACCCACCGGAGCCTCCAGCAGCTGGCGCACGCGCAGCAGGTCCAGGCGGCCGAGTGGCACGCGCGGCTCGCCCAGCACCAGCGGGAAGTGGTGGTCCTGGAGGGGGAACTCGCGGTCGCTACGGCCAGGCTGGCGCGGCTGGCCTCGGCGCTGGAGGATACCACGCTCCGTGCCGCCAGCGCTGGGCGCCTCGGCGCGGTGGCCGCCCTCCTGCCAGGGACAGTGGTCCAGGCGGGGGCATGGCTTGCCATCCTCGGGCCGCGTGGCGCCTTCCTGGTCATGGTGGATGTCCCGCCGGCAGTGGCGGACGGGCGCCTGCGGGCGGGCCAACACGCCTGGCTCCGTGTCCCCAGCGCGCCTGGGATGCCGGCAAGGACCCTGCCCGCGACCGTCGCGCAGGTGGCTGAGGCTGGCCCGGACGCGAGCGTCCGGGTGGTGCTCCGGCTCGCCCCGGAGGCGCTGGTGCAGCTGCCGCTCCAGCCGCTTGCAGTCGGGACTGTCGTGGTCGAAGTGGACCAGAAGGCCCCGATCACCCTCGCCATACGCACCCTCTCCCAGGCCCTGTGGCACCACCCACAGACGCCACCTGGGCCGGTGCTGCCTGCCGACGAACGCTGACGACGAGGCTCCCGCCAGCCAGCGCACCGCATGCGGTAGAATATGCCAGAGATTATGTGCCTCCTGAGGAGCGGAGGGTGGCGGGAATCCACTGCGTTAACAGCTGGTCCAACTCGGCGGCGCATTCGTCCAGGCGGTGCTCGGCGCCCTCGAACAGGACCAGCTGTTTTGGCTCCTGCGCCCAGTCGTAAATCTGCACACCGCAGGTGTATGGGAGTCGCGTGTCGGCTTTCCCATGCACCACCAGCAGCGGACGCGGCGCCAGCTGCCCCGCGAGGCGGGCGCCATACGTCTGTGGCGCTAACGCCACGACGCCCGCCACATGATCATTCAACGCGCCCGCAGTAATGACCACGGCACCGCCAAACGAGTGCCCGACGAGCACCACGGGCTGCGCGCCGCCATGCGTCAGGTAGGCGACGCCGGCCATGATATCGAGCACACACTCGGGCAGGACGTTGGGGTGACGGTAGCACAGCCGTAGGGAGGAGATCCGGTCCCGACGCAGCACGTCTGCGAGCCGGGCATAGGCGTCCTGGCCTGGCCTGCCGAAGCCACCCCGTGCGCCACCCACCCAGATCACCCCGTGCTGCGCCTCCGGAGCCGGATGCAGGATCGCCTGAATGTCGCCCCGGTCCGTCCGGAGCAGTAACCCCTCCCCCAGCTGACCTTCAGGGAGTGGGCCGGTACGCACGTCGCGGATGCCGATGGCGAAGGCGTGCGGGTGTTCTTGGTTTGGCTGGTGGTGCGATGGCTCTGGCACTGTACAATTCCTCCCGGTGCATGTATGCGGCGCGGGCTGGCACGACCACCGTCCCTGATTTCCGGGGAGCGATGTCATAGGGGCAACCATGGAGACCTGATACCATGAATCGCTGACGAAAGACAGAGGACAATATTGATGGCGTGCAGAAGTGACACCATACTGGTCTAAGTGCGGCACACCACAATTGCCTCGCCAGTTTGGCGCGGGGGAACATGTTTTCAACCAGACTCCATGCTGCGGTGAGCAGTCGGGCTCATCCCACGCAGTTGTGGCACAGAGTTTCACCGCAATCAATGCGCCATATGCACTCGGCGACATGGCAAAAGGGAGATGGAGACGCTTACGTCTTGCATTGTGTGCGTCTTTTCAGCCGAATCATCTTCGCTGGCCTTATACCCGCCATGGGTCGTCAGGCCGAGTACGTCCTGAAGGCGTGTGCCCCAATGATGCGCTGACGCGCCGGGCCTATGTCGCCCGGCGCCTACCGCTGGCTATTGGACCGAGATCTGAGGCTTCAGCGTCACCAGGATGATGCGGTTGGTGCTGCTCTGGTGAATCAGCAGATTCCCCTCCCGAGTTGCCTCCATATGCCTGATGATGCCGGCATAGACGCCACCCGACGGAATCGGCCAGCTCTGGAATTTCTCGGTCTGTGGATCAAAACGGACCAAAGCGTCTGGTCTCTGGCCTGACTCGTTGTACCAGACGATGCCATTGACCACCACGATGGCATAGGGATGGGACTTCGGCCCGCTGGGCGACGGCCACTCCTTGATCTCACCGCTTGCCGGGTTATAGCGTCCGAGCCGGCCCTGCGATGAATTGACGTACCAGATCATGCCATCAGGGGCAATGTCGAGACGCCGCACTGTGGTCTCTGCTATCGGCAGTTTGATTTCCGTGAGCGCCATCGTCACCGGGTCGACTTGCACCAGGCAGTTGCTGCCATTGCAGGCGACCCATGGCACTCCCTGCGCGTCGATTTTGATGCCGTAGGGCTTCGCATCCGGCGTTTGCATGGTCACCAGATCGATGGCACCGCTTGTCGGGTTCAGTCGGCCTATCCTATTGCTTTGCTGCAGGGTAAACCACAGGATGCCCTGGTGGTCGAAGAGTGCCGTGTGCGGATCTTGCGCGGCGGGATCGGGCATTTTGTAGACAGTAATGGCACCCGTGTTCGGGTCGAACTTGCCGATGGTGCCGTTCTTGTTGCCGGTATACCAGATATTGCCTGCCTTATCGAGGGTGACGTTGTGCGGCATGGCATTCTCCGGCAAGGGGTATTCTTTCATGGCGTCGGTCTTGGGGTCGATGCGCCCGATCAGATTACCCCATTGCCCGGCCCACCAGATGGCCCCGTCGGCCGCCTGTATCGGGTCGCGTGAGCGCTGCCCGAGCGTGGGCACCTGCCATTCTTTGAACGCGATCTGTATGTCACCGGGAAGCAGCGTGGGCGCGCGTGAGGTGTTCGGAGGAAAATGTGTTGCCAGATATTGCATGATCTTGTCCTGGGTCTCGGGGCTGCTGGACAGGTCAAGCATCGTGCCGGTCAGCTCCTTCCAGCCTGCGAGGGTATAGCCAGAGCTCCGGGTAATCTGATTGGTCGGATGGCACGCCGTACACATGCTCTCGACCAGCGTTTTGCCTTCACCGTCCGGTAGGCCGGATGCCTGATTCTGCGCCAGCACGGTGCAAGGGATGATGGCATACAACATGGCACCCACTAGCAATGGTATTGGCAGTCTGGGCATAGTCCACCTCCTCCGATTTGGATGTAAGTTGGGACCTCATATTGTTTCTCGATACTACTGGAAGTCAAGCGAAATGTGGGTAGTGTACGAAAGGTTTCGCGAAATTGACCACCATCGGGCCATCCTGTAAAAACAGGACAACCACTCCGCTGTTTTTTCAGCAAGGATACCCCGATGCGCCATGCCATGCAGCTGCATGATCGACGCTCGCGGATAGGTAATTCAAACGGCCTTTTGGTGCCACCAGCCCGGCGGCAACGCCTTGCCCGCAGCGCTTACGGCGCCCCCAGCCCGCCGCGGCCGAGCGGTCCGATAGCACGGCGTAGCGCAGCGCGACTTTGGCTGGGGCTGGACGTGCGGCTTAGGAACGGGGAGGATAGCGCCTCAGGGGTGCCCTGGGGGGAAGACCTCGGGAAGGGCGAGGGACACAATTTCAAATGGGATTGCAAACGTTCAGAGGGGTGAGACACCCCTCCGCTGCACGCACGTCACTCCTGAGCCCACACGCGATAGCTGGGCTTAGGCGCCCCAATCGAACGTTTCTTGGCGAGCACGAGCCGGGGCAATCGGCGGCGGGTCGGTCGCGAGCTTCAGATGGCAGAGAATTTTGCGGAGCACCTCGGCCTCGGTGATGGCAGCGATAATCCGCAGCGACTCCTGACGGCAAAGCGGACAGGTGGCCATATCCAGAGTAAACACCTACTTCAGGAGCCGCGCCCAGCTCCAGCAAGGCAACTCTGTCGCGGTATCATCCCCCTCCACGCCCTGTTGATGCGGCGTCGGCGTGATCGTGCCGCACAGTAGCCTGCGCGGCGCCAAACAGCCCCCATACCGCACCAGGTGACTCTGTGGCAAAGGCACCAAGACGGCCAGCTTCTCCAAGAGTTCCACTGGCGAGAGGGTGAGCCCAGTCCTGCCGTTTGACCAGGGCGTAGTGAAGGTATACACGAGCCCCCCGTTGGTATCCTCTGCAAAACGCTCAAGCGCCACCGCACCTCGGGTCATAGAGCGGAATGCTTCTTCCACCACTGCGTCAGGGGTGAAACAGTGCCGTACCCGCCTATCCGTTAGCCGCGAGACCGGTGATCATGCGGAAGTGGCGCACGTTTTTGGTATAGAGCGTTTCCCCACATTCCAGGGCAGTAGCGGCAATGAGGGCGTCCGCCAGGAGCAATCCGTGACTTAAACGATATTGGTAGAGAAGCTCCACCGCCGTCTCGCCAATCGTTGCGCTCAGGCCGCGGCTCTCCAAACGCTCTAAAAATAGGCGCAAGCGGCGCAATTCCACTGCATTGCGGCAGCCGATGATAAGTTCCATCTGGCTCGGTGTGCTGAGGGAAAGCGTCCCGTGTTGTTCGGCAGTTTCCAGGTAGGTCACGGCAGGGGGAAAGCGGCGCAGGGCATCCACTACAATATTCGTATCAAGGAACATCACGCCACTCGCGCTTGCGCACCTCGCGTTCCCATGCCGCGCTGTCTTTCATGTCTTCCCGATCTGCCCACATGCCGATAGCGGGGTCTTCTGAAATGGGTGTTTTCCGTGCCCGTGACCGGAGAATAGCCTGGGCTTCGGCAATCAGTACCCTCAGCTCGTCATCAGAGAGCGTGTCGAGCGCTTTTCCAATATCTTGCATATACTCCCTCCTCGAAAGAGCTAAACGAATACTGGTCTAAGCATAGCCCTTGCGTCGTCCGCTTTTCAACCAGGCTCCATGCTGCGGTAAGCAGTCGGACTTATCCCACTCAGTTGTGGCACAGATTTTCACCGCAATCAACGCGGCATATGCACTCGGCGACATGGCAAAAGGGAGATGGAGACGCTTACGCCCTGCACTGTGTGCGTCTTTTCAGCAGAATCATCTTCGCTGGCCTTATACCCGCCATGGGTCGTCAGGCCGAGAACGTCTTGAAGGCGTGTGCCCCGATAAGCCTAGAAGATCCCGCATGGAGAGGCGCAATCCTAGAGATCCTGCAAGGCATTACCCACGAGTTGACGCAGATGACGCAGCCACTCTGCCACCGTCAGAGGAAGCGGGACGTCTGGTGGCTCTGACCGCAGGGAGACGTCGTAGGTCAAGCGCAACGCCGTGGCCGCGCCTTCCAGGTGCTGACGCAGGTGGTACCCCTGGACCGGGTCGACGTGCCAGGCTGCGGGCGGCTGGTGCTCCGCCACCATCCCGCCGTACGCTTGCAGCGTCTGTTCCACCGTTTCGCGTGCTCCGACTGTGGTGTCGACCAGCAGACGGACCATCGGCCAGCTGGGAACCAGGCGGCAGTGGATCGGGAAGTCCGGATGCTGCTGATGCAGGACAGTGCTCACAGAGGTCAGCAGAGACAGCCCAGCCTGCCGATAGGCGGCCGGGAAGGTGAGCGAGCGCTCAATACACGCCGATACGGGCGGCTCCCGGAACTGCCCTGCCTGGCTGGCGATCTGCACGTCCGACCAGCCGCAGCCGCGCAGGAAATCCACCGGAAGGCCCCCCGAACAGGCGCATGTCCCCACATCGAGGAAGCTGGTGGCCTGGTGTCGGCAGGTGTCAAGCCCCTTCGCGCCGTGTAGATGCGTGTGGTCAAAGATGGTCGACCCCATGACGCTCTCATGCAGATTCGCCTCCTGCAGACGTGCGCCTCTCAGGATAGTCTCTTGCAGGTTAGCCCATTGCAGGTCTGCCCGTTCTAGATACGCTCCTCGCAGATCCGCGCCGCCCAGATCCGTGCCCACCAGGTA
>Ga0075428_100008566_pt1 | contig 11344 bp, 9 predicted proteins | sample RhiMetdeltSRZDD2_FD_75291 | JGI IMG/M metagenome (GOLD analysis project Ga0075428, IMG submission 75291) | Populus rhizosphere microbial communities from Tennessee, USA - Rhizosphere MetaG P. deltoides SRZDD2 | ecosystem: Host-associated > Plants > Roots > Rhizosphere > Soil | place: USA... | reverse complement strand
CGAATTCCGCCGTTTCCAATCCGTCGAAGAAGTCGTCCAGCGGCCATCGTGAAACCGGCCCGCGCACGCCGCCGAGCATGAATACTTCCCGCTCCAGCACCGGACCGAAGGCCTGCAGCATGCGTGCGGCGAAGGGCGGAGGATTCTTCAGTATCTCCAGTGTCAGCCCGAATGCTGAACGGTGAGCGGTCATCGCCTCCAGCTTTCGTTGCAAATACGCGCTCGCGTCAAACGACGCGGCGATCATTTCGGGCGCGATCGCGAAGACGTCAGGGTCGAGACCATCGAGGATGCCCCTCCCGCGACTGGCCTCCGCGAACGTGCGGAACACATCTCGAAGCATCGCTCCGTAAAAGAGGCGCTCTGGCGCCTCAATGCCCATCACGCTGCTCGAGAAGAATGCGGCCGTGGTGGCACGCTGAATCGCGACGTGATCCGGATGGTAGGAGCCACCGTGCGGTTCAAACGTCATCACGACGTGCGGCTTCACGTCGGCGATGACGCCACGGATGGCAGCCTCGACGTCGAGCATGTCGACGTTTGCCAGTGCGTGAGGGTCGTCATGGCGCTGGCGTTCCTTCCGCGCTGAGTCATGAAACCCAAGGAGGACCGGTGGCTCGATTCCCAGTCGAGCGCAGGAAAGTTGAAGCTCCTGAACCCGCAACGCACCAAGATCGTCGACCGGTCCGACGGACGGGTGAGGTTTGCCAGCCTCACCATTCGTTGCGCAGACGAGCGTGACGCGCGCACCTCGATCGGCGAGGTGCGCGAGCATGCCGCTGTGGAAGATCTCGTCATCGGGATGAGCCAGGGCGACGAGGAGCGACGCACGGCGTTTCATTCGATCCTCACTGCCTTCACCGTGACCGGGTTGGCAACCGGGCCGTTCTGGTTCCCTTCGGCGGTGACCAGCAGCGTGTTGCCCGTCAGCTTGAATGACCACGTGGTAAAGGTGCCCGGCATCATCGCGGCCGGATTCTTCGCCGCGATTGGCCGCATGGTGATGACGTTGCCCTTGATTTCGTAGGTGCCGGCCTCACCGACGAACGGCCCCCACGTCGCGCGCAATTCGTCCGCGGTGGCTTTTGCCACGTTCGTGATCACGGGACGTGGCCCTTCGGCCTCGACCTGAACACGGCTGTAGTGCTTGCCCGTGATGATGGTCAGGTTCGGTCGCGGCTCGCCGATCGCGATCGTGGAAGGGTTCTGGCCTGGCATTCTGACTTCAACGACTTGCCAGACGCCCTGAATCGATCCCGTTCTGGTCTGCGCCTCTACGCTGGCGCCTGTGAGGGATCCGAGGCCGAGGAGCACGAGCAACAGACGCTTGTTCATGACGAACCTCCTTGAAGACACTCGATGTTGAACAACGTCTACGTTGCGGTAGCCGTTCGCACGGCTCAAGCGCAACGACGCGCCAGTTCGCGGATGGCGCGTTCTGGCGTGCCTGTGCGCTAAGCTTCGCGTGCAGTGAGCGACGCTCCCGATTCACAACCGTCGAGGTTGGGTCAGCCTCCAAACGACCGACTGGATTCATGGAAGGAAATCGCCGCGTACTTGGGCCGGGGCGTCCGGACGGTGCAGCGATGGGAGCGGGAAGAGGGACTGCCCGTTCATCGTCTTGCTCACGACAAGCGCGGGAGCGTGTACGCGCAGCGAGACGAGTTGACGGCGTGGTGGGACAGCCGACGGGTCACGCTTGCGGGCCAGCCGTCCGAGGGCGTGCCTTCAGGTGTCCCGCACGTCTCCCCGCATCTCGAGCGCATCACGCACACTGCTTCGCTGACGTCCTGGCCCGCGCTTTCCTCCGACGCGCGTCTGATCGCATATGTGTCAGATGGTGGGCAGGACGGCACGACACCTCAAATCTGGATTCAGCAGATTGGTGGAGCGACACTGCGTTTGACCAACGGCGAGCGCGAGTATTCACGTCTCTCGTTCTCGCCCGACGACACTCGCATCGTCTTCACCGCCAGTGACGACGTTGGTCAGAACGTCTACGAGGTCCCGACTCTCGGCGGCGAACCCAGGCTCTTGCAGCGAGACGCAAGCTGCGGCCAAATCTCTCCTGACGGGCGATGGCTTGCCTGTGTCCCGCGCAATGCGATCGGGATACGTGTTGCCGCTCGCGACGGCATCGGGTTTCGAACCGTCGCGCCTGAACTCGTCGATGTGGCATGCGTGACGTGGGCATCGGACAGCCGCGCGGTGGTCGTTCACGCTCGGCCCGGCGCGCTCGTCGAGCCTGATTGGTGGATCGTGCCGGTGGACGGCGGTTCGCCAACAAACACCGGACTGGTGAGGTTGTTCCGGGAAAGACGAATGTTCACGATACCCACCGGCGTGGCCTGGGTGGAGGAATCCCTCGTGTTTTCAGCCGCCGGTCCGCCTCATGGGGTCTGTCTCTATCGCCAGCGCCTCACTCCCTCCACGTTTCAACCGGCCGGAACCGCGGAGCAACTATCGGTTGGTATCGAGTCTGCCTGGCTTCCGAGCGTCGCCGGCGGTCGTGTGGCGTTTGTCAGCAGCCGCGCAGACTCGAATCTCTGGTCTATCTCGCTGGATACGGTGACGGGGATCGCGCACGGCTCACCGCGTCGCATGACACGTGGTCCATTCCCTATGGGCTACTTGTCTCTGACGAGCGACTTTCGGACGCTCGCATATTTTTCGTATCGCCTCGCACGCGGTGAGGTGTTCCTGCGAAACCTCGAGACCGGCTCGGAGCGAATGCTTGGCGAGGCACCCGCGGGCGACAAGGGATATTCCGCGATCTCACCGGAAGGAAAGCTCCTGGCATACGGCATGAGGACGCCGGGCGGCGAGCATGCGCCACGGCCCATTTTCATCACTTCGCTGGGCGACGGGACCTGGAAAAAGCTGGGAGACGATTGCGGCGGTCGGCCGCGGGAATGGGTCGACGAACGCTCTCTGGTGATCGAACGCTTCGCCCGGCTGAATTCGGTCGCCGTCATCGACACTGAAATCGGAGAGCAGCGCGAGGTGCTGAAGAGCGCCGAGCAGTCAATCAGAAATCCGAGGCTATCGCCGGATCGCAGGTGGATAGCGTTCGATGCCTCGCGTCCGGGCGAGCCGGCAAGCGTGTTTATCGCCCCGTTCCGCGAAGCGCCGCTCATCGAGTCCGATTGGGTGGTCGTGGATCAACGCGCAAGCCATCCCTTCTGGTCTGCGGATGGCCGTTTGATCTATTACACGCCCATCGGCATCAACCCGATGGTGCGTAGCGCCGTCCGTGGCCGCCATTTCGATTCCACATCAGGACTGGCGGACCGTGAACCGATTGCGGTGTATGCGTCAATTGAAATGACGATGCCTGCGTACCTTCCTGGTACATCGCCAATCGCCACGCCAGATCAGATCATTCTGGTGCTCGGCGACTTCACCGGCGACATCTGGCTGATCGACCTGTAGCGCGCGCTGACATTCATCATGGGCCGGCTAAAGCCGGCCCCTACGTCGTACGTGGGGGCCGGCTTCAGCCGGCCCGAGCCGGCCCTATTCCGAGCTGGTGCAGTTGCTCGCTTTCGACGATGCGCACCCGATCGGTCGTCGTGTCGTCCAACGCAAGACGGACGAGCGCCTTCGCAATCACGTCGGCCGAGATCGGCGCATAGCGACTCGTTTTTCCAATGACAGAGAAGATGACGCGCGCGACCGGCAGCATCAGCCGCTCGAGGGGACGGGACTCGCGGCGCATGCCTTGGTCGTCGATGAATGATGGCCGCACCACGATCAGCTGCGCGAAGTTCAGTTGTGTCAGCGCTTCCTCGGTTTCGCCCTTGGTCCGCAGATAAAAATTTCGCGCTCGTCGATCGGCGCCCAAGGAGCTCACGAGCGCGAAGCGTTCGGCTCCCTTTTCTCGAGCGGCCGTGGCGAACGCGACAATCGCGTCGTGATCCACCGCCTGAAAGGCCGCTTTCGATCCTGCTTGTTTCAGCGTCGTCCCGAGGCAACACACCGCCACCGCGGTTGAATCCGGGATTGCGGATGCGATGGCGCTCTCGCTTCCCCAATCAACGATCCTCGAGGCGAGCTTTTCGTGCCGCTCGGGCAACAGGCGTCGTCCGAGGGCAATGACGCCGGCGACGTCATCGCGCGAAAGGAGGTGCCGGAGCGCACGCGCACCGACGATGCCTGAGGCTCCCGCGATGACAACGTTCTTCCGATCGGTCACCGTGGGAACTTCTCGAACATCTTCGTCACTTCCTTGTCCACCCGCTTGACGCGGCGCTCCGCTGAAGCGTGCTCGTGCACATCCTGTTCGGCGAGTCCTCGCCACATCAGCTGGCCCGTCCTCGCGTTCTGTACGTCGACAACCAGCGTTCCGATGGTTCTCTGGTCAACCCAGTTCCATGCGCCGGCGTACGTTGGGCCCCACCCCGTATAGTACGGGTCATACCTCCAGCCATAGGCGTAGCCCAGGCCGCCCCCCCAAAATGGCTCAGCGTACCAATATGGACTGCTGTACACGGTAGTCTCGGTCTTGAAGACTCGTCGCGTCGTCACAAAGATGTCGGGATGTGCGTTGTCTTGTCTGAGACCGCGCGCCTCGAGCTGTGCGGCGATGGCTGCGTTGGTTCGCTCGGTCACGAGCGGGCTGTCGTATGCCGTTTGATCGGTTGTGCTGTCGCCAACCGGGCTGTTCTTGATGGCGAACGTCTTGATTCCCGTGAAGTCCGCGTCGCCGACGTCGTAGCTGATCTTCTGCGCTGCAGCCGGAACGGTCAGCAGCATCGCGACAGCCAGGCCGATCAATATGCGGTCGATTCGCTTCATCAGAGACCTCCCCAACAGGCAGCCTCGCGAGGCGCTGTCTGTGATGGAGCAGCGCAAGAAATCTGCCTCGGGTTGTTCGCGCCCGGTGGGGGTCGGTCTTCAGGCGGACCAAACTGGAAATCGTGCACGCGCACTCGACCATGGCAACCGGCTGATGCTTCCGATAACAATTCCACTCATGTGTTCACAGGGAGGATCACAAATGGATAGAGTCGTGCATTTCGAAATACCTGCCGAAAACCTCGAGCGTGCGAAGAAGTTCTACAGCGAGAACTTCGGCTGGAAGCTGAATTCGCTTGGACCGGAGATGGGCAATTACGTCCTCGTGCAGACGGGGCCGACCGACGAGCAGGGCATGCCGCAGGATCGGGCGTTCATCAACGGCGGCCTGATGCCGCGAGACCCCTCAGCGAGGTCGCCCGTGCTCGTCATCGCGGTCGCTGATGCCGATCAAGCGGTGGAGAAGGTGAAGAAGTCAGGCGGCCGGCTCGTTGGAGAAATCCTGGACATCCCCAACGTCGGCCGCTACGCGCGGGTACAGGACACCGAGGGCAATGTGATCGGCGTCATCAAGCCGGCGATGCGGTAACAGTGGGCAGCCGGCAGTGGGCAGTCGGCGGTCCGTGTTCTCGTCGAAGCCCTCGCGCCGAGGGTAAATTCGAGTCTTGGAGCGAGAGAGTCCGCCGTGGTCGGTGAGAGTGTTCTGGCGATCGGTTCCCGGACGGTGCCGGCGAGACGGGTGGTCGCTGCACTCTTCGCATCCGCGCTGTTCCTGAGCGCGTTCCTGCTCTTCGTTCTCGAGCCGATGGTGGCCAAGAGCATGCTTCCGAAGCTTGGGGGGACGCCGATGGTGTGGAACACCTGTGTGATGTTCTTCCAGGCAGCGTTGCTGGTGGGCTATGTCGCCGCACATCTGCTCACACGCGCTGGTCTGCCGCCACGGGTCACCTGGGTGTACCCGGCGGTCGTAGCAGGTGCGATCGTCACCTTGCCCCTTTCGTTCACACGTGTACCGGCGCCCGGTGACCATCCCGCGGCGTGGCTGTTCGACGAGTTGGTGCGTGTCGCCGCGCTTCCGACGACCGCGCTCGCGATGAGTGCGCCGGCGCTTCAAGCCTGGTTCGCGCGGACGCAGCTTCCCGGCGCGAGCGACCCGTATTTTCTATACGCGGCAAGCAACGCAGGCAGCCTGCTGGCGTTGTTGGCCTATCCGACAGTCATCGAGCCGGGCCTCGGCCTTCAGCCACAGGCGCGTGTATGGGCCGCCGCATTCGTCGTCCTCGCGTTACTCGTGGGCACGTGTGCGGTCATCACACGTCGGCACGATCAGCGATCGTTGCAGGCGGGCGACATGCCATCGCACGTGGTGATCGATTCGGCGCAACGCATCCGGTGGATCATGCTTGCGTTCATCCCGTCGAGCCTGATGCTCGGCGTCACGACGTATATCTCGACGGACATCGCGGCGGTGCCGCTGATATGGGTCGTACCATTGGCGTTGTATCTGGCCACATTCGTGATCGCGTTCGGGCAGCGGGCTCCAGGTACGGGCGCTGCAGCGGAGCGCCGAGTCCCGTTGCTGGCGACGACAGTGGCGGTGTTCATGGCGTCGAATACAGCGCTGCCAGTTCAGTTCGACATCCCGCTGCATCTCGCGATGTTGATGGCCGTTGCCCTGATGTGTCACGGGCGCCTGGCCGCGGAGCGGCCGCCTGCGCAGCACCTGACCGAGTTCTATCTCCTGCTGTCGTTCGGCGGCATGATGGGCGGGCTATTCAACACGTTGATTGCTCCGCTTGTTTTCAACGGAGTTTTCGAATATCCACTTCTTCTCGTCTGCGCGTGCGCCGTTCCAGCTCTCTATGCTCACAAGCCGCGCACTGCCGACAGCATGCGCGACCTTGGATATGCTGCGGTCGCGGCAGGTACCGCGGCCGCGGTGAACGTCGCGTTGCTGCACAACGGCGTCCAGTCCGTGCCGGTGCGAGTAGTAGCGATGGGCGCGGTCGCGCTCGTGGCATTCACACAGGCCCGCCACCCGACGCGATTTGCCATGATGATCGCGGCGATGCTCGTTGCCTCCACAGTGACGCAGCGCGCATACACGACGGTTCTGGAAGCGGAGCGCACGTTCTTCGGGACCTACCGCGTCGGCCTTGGCGGCGGCGGCAGGTTCTATGCGCTCTTTCACGGCACGACTATTCACGGCCTGCAGGCAGTTGATCCGTCCAGGCGCAATGAGCCGCTGGTCTATTACCACCGGTCCGCTCCTTTCGGCCAGGCATTCGAACGATTGCCGCGGCTGCACGATGCCTCTGACGTTGCGGTGATCGGGTTGGGTGTGGGATCGCTTGCCGCGTACGCCGAAGCATCCCAGCGCTGGGTCTTCTTCGAGATCGATCCAGCCATTGAACGGATCGCCCGAGACCAACGTTACTTCCATTTCCTGGAATCGTGCGGCTCGCGCTGTGAAATTGTCCTGGGGGATGCCCGGTTGTCGCTGGGGCGATTCGACCGGCGTTTCGACGCCATCGTGCTCGATGCGTTCAGCTCGGATTCGATTCCTGTGCACCTGCTGACTCGCGAAGCCTTGGACACGTATCTGCAGCGCCTGAAACCCGGCGGCCTGCTGATGTTCCATATCTCGAACAAATACCTGCGGCTCGGTCCTCCGCTGGCGCGCCTTGTTCGGGAACGCGGCCTGGTGAGCGTCGAACAGGACCAGCCTGTGAGCGCTGCGGATGTTCGAACTGGCAGGGTCGAATCCGACTGGCTGGTTGCGTCTGCGGATGCCGATGCGATCGGTTTGCTCGCTTCAGATCGACGATGGATTCCGGTCACGGCACCGAAGGAGGTGCCTGTATGGACCGACGATTATTCGAACATCCTCTCGACGCTGAAATTTCTTAACTGAAGCGATGCTCAGGGCTGCGGCTTCGTCTTCTCGTCGAAGCTCGTGACGTGGTCGATGTCCAGTTCGACACACGGAGGATTCTCGATGGGCAGCTCCTTCGTCGTCCTGACGGACACCCACGGGTTCATCGTCCAAGCCCGTGCGAAGACTTCGGGATCTTCGATGGTCGCCTGATATCGGAGCGTGTCGCCGACGCGCGACAGGCGTTCGACGACGTGCAGCTTGTCGCTGTGGAACCATCCGTAAATGCCAAGCCACGTTTCATCGTTGAAACCGATTGAATCGACGACGAGCGTGTTGCCCTCCCAGCGGCCGATCGAATCGCCGTAGTAGAGCAAATCCGCGTTCGGATCATGTGGACGACCGTCGGTCGGCACGAGCCGAAACGTGTTGCCCGAGTTCACCTGATACAGAAGGACGATCGGCATGCGTGGCGCCTGCACGATCGCGTGAGGCGGTCCGATGCGCGGCACGCCGCCAGGTTTGCAAAAGAACGCCGTGTCCACCTTGCTCTCGTTTTTCGCAAGATCCTGGACCTTCGACAGCAGCTCGGGTTTGTAGGGCGGCTGGTTCGGATCGGCGTACTGCGCCGCGGCGTTGCGCGCTTCACCGCGCCTGATGTTCGGATCGCGCTCGCCGAAGCCGCTGCCGACAGGCGTATCGGGGCCGCGGCCGATCGCCCAAAAGCCGTTGAGATCCGGATGACCGTCAGCCAGGCGCGGTGTCGGCCGCGCGGCTGGATCGGTGGTGTTTGCGTTCGGACGTGCGGGTGCCGCCGCGCGTTGCGCTCTGACAGTGACGGCGGAAACACTCACGAGCACGCACAGCGCGATCGTTGAAAGCGCGATCTTCATTTGGGTCTCAGGTAAGACCTTATACCTGAACCCTGATCCCGAGACCACCCCTGAAACCTGATACCTGATACCTGTCGTACAAAGATAGCGGCGGCGTGTTCTGCGACGCCGCCGCTTTGGGTGGAGTGGGGCGAGAGAAGAGCAACCGGTTCAGTGCCCAGGAAATGGGTAGGCACCCCTCACCGTGCCGTTCCCTCGCATCGCCTCATGCAACTGCAAACGCGTGCCCGCTGAAATTCGGCCGATTTTTCGAGCATCTGCCCCCGAAGTCTGCCTGACGAGAGGTTTTTGTTCGAAGGTTCTACCGCGCGGTCGCGTTACTCCTGTCGAACGGAGTACCACCCTCGCTCTTGATATAAGTCGCCACGCATGGCGACTCGTTCGCGCGATCCGGGCAAATGACAGCACCAAAGTGCGGGTACGTCCGTTGCCTCATCGGTGGCACCGCGTATGTTCGAGGTGCAGACCAGAAGACGTCACAGGCGTCGTTCGTCCCGCAATCGCCGGCGCGAAGTCCGTGTCGCGGCGATTTCCGTCATTGCGGCGTGTGCCGTCGTCGCTGCCTTTGTCTCCGCGGTCCTCATTCTCGGGCCGTTGAAGCAGTCGCGTGTCGCACCGCTTTCAGCGGCCGGCGAAACGGTCATCGCACACGACGTCGATCTCGAACCGGCGCGCAATGAGTCTCCGCGAACCGTCTACCCGTATTCCGTGATTCCAGGCGGTGTGTATTCCGCCGACGAGTTTGCCGAGGCCGTTGCGACCGATCCCGCGGTGAATGCGCACTACGGCGACGTCACGCCCGCGGCGATGCATGTGGAAACAGTGGACGCGCCCCGCGCCGCCTATATGTCGTACCGCATCGGCGATGAGATCTACTGGACGAAGCGAAAACTCGCGCTTCACGACGGCGAGCGGATCCTCAGTGATGGAAGCGTGACGGTTCGCGCACGGTGCGGCAATCGATTGTCCGGCGAGCCGATGCTGCCAACATCCGACGGTGAACCGCCGGTCGGGGCCTTCGAGAACGAGCCTGCGCCGCCAGTTGTGGCGGCGCCGGCCGCGGCGTTGCCGAACGACATCGGACCACGGCTTTCTATTGACGCTTTGCCTCCGTTGGCGCCCCCATTGGAGGCGCTCGCAGGTCCCGGTCCCTCGGGCTCGGGCGCGCTTCCATTCATCGGTGGAATCGGATTCTTCGGTGGGGGCACCGAGCCGTCGCTGTTGACTGAAGAGACCACTGACAGCTGGGTGGACGAAGTCGAGCCTCCGATTGATTTCGTGTTTCCGCCATCGACGACCCCAGGCGTCGACTTACCGGGTCCGGATCCGACCGATGGCGGGCATGAGGACCCGCCAACTTCATGGGAGCCGCCAACCGACCATCCACACGGTGGCCCTCCACTCGGTGAACCCCCGCTTCATGTGCCGAACAACGAGGTGCCGCCGCCGGTTGTGCCGGAGCCCACGTCGTTGACGCTGTTCGGGACGGGCGCCGTGTGGATGGCGGTCAAGCGCTACCGCCAGCGCAATCGCCAGCACCGCTAACGCAGGGGCCGACCTTCAACCACCGCTAACGTAGGGGCCGACCTTCAGGTCGGCCCGTCTACGTCCGACGAAGATTCCCACCCCACGACGACGCGTACGGAGGTAACCTTGTCGTTCGTCTCCCTGGCTCGTGGCTCGGAATATTTTGAGGTGTAGCGTGATCACCAGGCGACAGATATTTGCACTCGCAGCGGCTGGTGCCCTTCTCGCGGCCGCTCCGTCATTCGCACATCACTCCTGGCCGGTCGACTTTTCCAAAGAGATCACCGTCAGGGGCACTGTGACCTCGTACAACTGGGGCAATCCGCATGTGATGTTCGGCATGGACGTCGCTGACGCCAACGGCAAGGTGGAGAAGTGGAACGTCGGCGGTCCGAGCACCAACCGGATGGCGGCCAATGGCTGGGAAAGAGCCTCGCTCAAGCCGGGCGATGTCATCACCGCCATGGGCTATCAGTTCACCGACGGTCAGAAGATTCTTCGCCTGCAGAAGATCGTGATGGCCAACGGCAAAGAGATGTTTCTGTACGGTAGATGAGATTTCGCGTTCATTGTCCGAAGACCGTACGGAGCCGACCCTAAGGTCGGCGCCGGCCTTCCCGCTGTTCCTCGTACCAAACCGCCGCGCTTCGAAGTTCAGCGCGCGCGTCAGGGTGTAGTTCGACGCGCACGCCGCTGCTCGAGTTCGTTCAGGAGCTCGGCGCGTGCTGTTTCCCAATCAATCGTCTGAGCGTGGCCTTCAGCTATATCGCGCGAGCGTCGTTCCAGTTCGGCCGCCCATGCTGCAGCGATCTCCTCATCTGGTTCCTCGAGGCTCGAGAGCGGTTCTTCAGCGACCCGCGCCCGATCGCGTCGCGACAGCCGTAGTGCTTCGACGAGCAGCTCGTCAGTCGACATCGCAAACCAGGGTAGCACCGGCCGTGTGACCGCCTCCGAACACCAGCATTGGGCTCTAACAACCGCGAGGCGGCGGTGGAAACTTTCGGCCCGTGGACTTTTCGAAAGAGGTCACCGTCAGGGGCACCGTGACCTCGTACAACTGGGGCAATCCGCATGTTCGGCATGGACGTCGCGGGCGCCAACGGCAAGGTGGAGAAGTGGAACGTCGGCGGTCCGAGCACGAACCGGATGGCGGCCAACGGCCGAAAAGCGTCGCTGAAGCCAGGCGATGTCATCACCGCGATGGGCTATCAGTTCACCAATGTCAGAAGATTCTTCGCCTGCAGAAGATCGT
>Ga0075428_100008564_pt1 | contig 11345 bp, 12 predicted proteins | sample RhiMetdeltSRZDD2_FD_75291 | JGI IMG/M metagenome (GOLD analysis project Ga0075428, IMG submission 75291) | Populus rhizosphere microbial communities from Tennessee, USA - Rhizosphere MetaG P. deltoides SRZDD2 | ecosystem: Host-associated > Plants > Roots > Rhizosphere > Soil | place: USA... | reverse complement strand
ATTTCGTCTTGAGCGGCGCTTACCGGATTCGGTTCTCGGGCCAGTGCTGTATCGAGCATTCTTTTGATTTGCGATGATTTGTTTGTCTGTAGCCATTAGCTCTTAGCCGTTGTTTCGCTGACATCGGCAATCGTTGATTGGCTCGGCTGATCAATGGGCTCAGCCTTGGCATGGCTTTGCTCCCAAAGATGCTGGGCCATCTCAAGCGTCGTCGCTGCTTTGCCGACCAAACCATAGGGACAGCAAGGTCTCGCCGATCGGCGTGACTGTTCGACACTGCAACTCAACCGCGACCCGCAACGCTGGGTGTCTAGGTCTTGTTTGCTATGGATAAATCCTCCCACGCCTGCATGACTCCCACCCCTTGGAACCCATCGCTATCTCCACAGGAGCTGTCTCATGATGACCAAATGAACTAGGATAGAGTATGGCCTAGTCGGCCGCTGACCGATCCTTGGGGCAATCTGATGACCTGGTTTTTGGAGAGCGTTTTCCATCCTGAAGCATACATCAAATGATGAGTCTGCCGCAGTTGGCGAACAAAATTCCTTTCGCAGGGAGCCCTTGTGATGCGTGTTGGTGAGCGAGGAGTTGCGACGGAATTTAAGATAGACCCGGACCTTTGCTCCACGTCAGAAGGCGCGCCTGGGCTATCCATTGTAATTCCTGTCTATCGCGGGGCAGCAACAATTGGCGATCTTGTTGGCGCACTGAGCGCACTGCAGCCACATGACGGTCTAGAGCTGATCCTTGTAAATGATGGAAGTCCGGACAATTCGGATGAGGTCTGTCGAGGGCTGGTCCAGGAAGCTTCAGTTCCGATCACATACATTGAGCACACCAGGAACTTCGGCGAACATAACGCCATTATGACTGGACTGCGCCATGCGCGCGGCAAGTACATAATCACAATGGACGATGATCTACAGAACCCGCCGGAGGAAGTGCTTCGGGTTTACGAATACGCCAAATCCGGCTGTTGGGACGTGGTGTACACATATTATTCCAGAAAAGAACACCCGCTCTGGCGGAATATCGGGAGCTGGCTTGCCAATGCGGTCGCCGACCATCTGCTTGATAAACCGAAAGGTCTTTATTTATCTTCGTTTCGGTGCATTTCGGTGTTGGTAGCCCAGTCTGTGAGCTCCTACGAGGGGCCATACCCTTACATCGATGGATTGATTTTTCAGGTGACACAGCGTGTCGGCACAGTCGAGGTGAGGCACTTGCCGCGCGCAAAAGGATTGTCCACTTACGGCTTTAGGCGTTTGGTTCGGCTGTGGCTCAACTTGGCAACTTGCTTTTCGCTGGCTCCTTTGCGATTGGCAATATATGCCGGCGCAACAATGGCAATGTTGGGGGCACTTGGGGCGGTCGCTACTATTATCGAGGCGCTCACGAGCGGCACGCCATCCGGATGGGCGTCTATCATGGTAATGCTTCTCGTGATTGGTGGAGTGCAGTCTTTAATGGCGGGTATCATCGGCGAATATGTAGGAAGGGCATTTTTGTCGGCGAATGGCAAACCTCAGGCGGCGGTGCGATCTATTGACTACGCGCGGCCTGAGGAGCACGTCCGCTCCTCCACAGAGCCAACCGTGATCGGTATTGCGCGCTGATGGTTGCTCTGTATTGGTAGTGCTGGCGGGCGCAATTATCACAAGGTCGCACGCCAGACCTTGCTAAAAGGGGAGCGGACCCTGGAGTTTTCGGGAGCAACTCGGCGATTGGCGCAGCCTTCGTTGAAATACTTCTATACGCTTCCGCGGCGATACTCTTCATGTGCGCTTTGCGTCGTATCCCGTTGTCAGTTGCGGTGCCGTGCACCGCAATTTCCTATGCGGGTGCCGCGCTAACCGGGCACCTCCTCTATTCTGGACCTCTGAGTCTTCGGCAATGTGTTGCGATTGGGTTAATCTCTATACAGCACCGCCCGCATTTGATGCCTTGCCCTTTTGCACTTCACAGTTTGAGCTCGGCTCAGGAAATCTTTTCAGTTGGCCCTCGAAGTAGTTTTCCGATCGAACTTGCTTACAAGACCCGCGAAGCATTCTCCCTTACAACCACAGATGCGGATCGCGATTCTGCCAGGCAGTATCGTCACAGTGGCTTCGTCTTGAACATCGACCGCTTCAATCATTATAAGCATCATAGATATAAGTGAACTGCTTCAGCGGGCCTTGCCGGCGTTGCGACAAAGAGGTGAAAACTTGGAAAGGCACGAATTTGAGAAAATGGATCGGCTAGAGGACGGCATGTGGTGGTATGAAGGACTCCACGCTCATCTACTTTTCTTTTTACGGCAAGCGGTTGCCGACACCCAATACCCTCGTGTTCTTGATGCTGGCTGCGGAACCGGCGGCCTCCTGCGTATACTCGATCATGTCATGCCTCGTTTTTGCGTAATAGGACTGGATACAGATGAGAGGGCGTGTGTATCAGCTCGCATGAAAAGCCGATGTCCAGTCTGTGTCGGATCTGTAAACGCAATGCCCTTTAGCGAAAACAGCTTTGCCGCTATCGTCAGTGCTGATGTCCTTTACCATCGTGATGTAGACGATGCGCAAGCACTTTTAAATTTTTATCGCTGTCTCGCGAGCGGGGGCACTCTCCTGCTCAACCTGCCGGCGTATCAGTGGCTGTACTCAGCGCATGACCGAGCCGTCTATACCGCCCGGCGTTACACAAGAACACGCGTGCACGAGCTCTTGCGAGCGGCAGGCTTTAAGAGGGTAAAAACAACGTATTGGAACACGTTTTTATTCCCACTGATGGTGTTACGGCGAATTTTGACGCGGACCAAGGACGGAAGCGACGCAGTTGAATATCCGAAACCAGTCGATCTAACCTTTCGAGCTGTAATGCAACTCGAATCCGCGCTGCTTCGACGTGGTTTCACGCTTCCATTTGGGGGTTCTGTTTTGGCCTTCGCCGTGAAGTAATTATGCGAACTGCGGCGCCTTTTGCTGGTCCGGTTGGAATGCTACAGCCAAGGCGAGGCAACTTTTTTGGAGACCCAATGGCTTCGGTATTTGTGCCACAGGCGAACCCACGCGCCTCATATCACGCCCATAAGCAGGCTATCGATGAGGCCATAGCCCGCGTGTTGGCAAGTGGCTCATATATCCTCGGTGAGGAGGCAAAAAACTTCGAGCACGAGTATGCAAGATGGGTTGGCACTCGTCGCGCCGTAGCATGTGCCAGCGGCACCGATGCAATCGCGTTGATCCTCAGAGGCCTCAACATCGGTGCCAATTCAACCGTAGTTACCGTCTCTCACACGGCTGTCGCCACCGTGGCGGCTGTACAAATGGCCGGAGCCACTCCCCTCCTTTTGGATATCGAATCCGCGACCTACACCATGAGCCCGGATGAGCTAGCTTCGGTGCTGGCCCAACCACCGCGTCACTTGCCAGAAATCCGCGCGGTCTTAGCCGTTCATCTCTATGGCCAAGCCTGTGACCTCACACGCATCCTGTCCATATGTAATGCTCATGGCGTTTCACTGATAGAAGATTGCGCCCAGGCACATGGCGCAAGTTTTGATGGGCAGAAGCTTGGCACCTTCGGTCGCGCCGCAGCATTCAGTTTCTACCCAACCAAGAATCTTGGAGCACTGGGCGATGCCGGTGCCGTCACGACCAACGACGATCAGCTCGCCGACCGGATCGCTCTGCTACGTCAGTATGGCTGGCGTGATCGATACGTTTCCGCAGAACCGGGAGTGAACAGTCGACTTGACGAGCTTCAGGCTGGGGTGCTGCGGGCCAAGCTGCCGCACGTCAACGATGACAATCGCCGTCGACAAGCCATTGCCGCCGTCTACGATGCTGCTTTGGAAAGCGGAACAATTTTACGTCCCGTGCGCCGCCAAGGTGCCGTGCACGTGTTTCATCAATACGTTGTGCGTTCCCCAGAGAGAGATTGGATACAGGCGTGGCTTCAGGAACGAGGCATCGCCAGCGGTATCCATTACCCCGTGCCCGTACATCAGCAGCCGGCCTTCCACGGGAGCGCGCATTTGGGCCCGTTGCAATGCCGCGAGACTGAGCGCGTATGCCGTAGCATTCTTAGCATACCCATATATCCAGAATTGACGGACCATCAAACAGCATCAGTGTCGAAGGCGCTAAGGGAGCTAGTGAGCTGCTCGACGCCCGCACAGAAGCGAGCAGGGGGCGGGCCATTGTGAAGGCTGATTGGCAGGGCCGCCGAGTCCTGGTTACAGGAGGCGCTGGTTTTTTAGGAAGTGGGCTTGCGCTCGCGTTAGCACAGCGGGGGGCGTCGGTGGTCGTCGTGGATGCACTCTTGCACGACTCTGGTGCGAATAGCCATCATCTCTCGGGTTCCGGAGTTGAATTGGTCGTAGCGGACCTCCGCACAGCAGATCTCTCGCCGATTTGCCGAGGGGTTGATGTTTTGTTCAATCTTGCGGGGCAGGTTAGCCACATGGACGCGGAAGCAGACCCGGCCTCAGATCTCGAAATAAATGGAGCGGCTCAGCTTCGCTTGATCGAATCGCTTCGAAAGCACGCATCGGACGCGATTGTGGTGCATGCATCGACACGCCAGTTTTATGGCAGGCCACAACGACTGCCTGTTAACGAATCTCATCCAATCAGTCCTCAGGACATGAACGGTGTTTCTAAATTTGCCGGAGAGCAGTACTGGATGGTTGAGGGCCGTACCCGTGGCCGCCGAGTTACCTCATTGCGCCTGACCAATTGCTACGGTCCCAGGCTTCGTATCAAAGATGGTCGTCAGTGCTTCATAGGCATTTGGGTACGCCGTTTGTTAGAACACCAGCCGTTCGAGGTCTGGGGTGGGAGCCAGGTTCGCGACTTGCTCTACCTCGATGATGCTGTCGCAGCATTCCTTCTCGCAGCGCATACCCCCGCTTGCATGGGAAACGTATACAACATAGGCGGCGCAGAGCCCGTCACGATGCTAAACGTCGCTGAACTCTTGGTTGCGGCCAACGGTGGCGCGGGCCGTTTTGTAACCAAGCCGTTTCCAGAGAATCGCGCAAAGATAGACATTGGCAGTTATTGCACCGACGACGCAGCCTTTCGCGCTGCAACTGGATGGGCCGCTCGCGTGATGCTCCGAGGTGGATTGAAGGAAACCTTAGATTGGTTTCGACCGCGTATGGCCCAATACCTGTAGCTAGCTGCTGTCCAAATAAGTAGCAACCCAAGTGAGGTTAACGCTCGCACTCCTTGCGGATTACGCGGACCATGGCTGATCCTATCTGGTGGGACGGAGCCTTGCGAACTGCGAAAATGGCATTTTGTAATCTCTCACGCAATGTTCACTCATTAAAGCAGTTTGTCTGACAAGTGTTGGATCGAAACCTTGCTGCGAGCTGCAACCGCAACCTGCAATGCTGGTTGTCTCGCGCTTGTTTGCTAGAGATAATTTAGCCACGCCAAAATTTCGTAGGCCTCGACTTCTAACTCTGATTCGGGAAATTGGCAGCCTGGGCTAATTTCAGGTCACGATCGGGCTGTGCACAATGTGCGTCGTTACACCAGCAAAGATATTCGAGAGTTGCTAATGGCGGCGGGCTTTGTCGATGTTGAAACTACCTATTGGAACACCATCCTATTTCCTTTGATAGTTCTGCATCGCGTCCTATCCTCAAAAACTGATGATAGCGACGTGAGATTTTACGCGAGACCGGTGGAAACGATTTTCCGAACGATTATGCGTTTTGAAACTTTCATCTTAAGTCGTGGGCTGAGTCCACCCTATGGCGGATCCGTAATAGCCACGGCGATAAAAAAAATGACAAAATCTGGCGGGGCTACACTAAGGTTCAAGTGTAAACGATGCCGCACAAGATGCTCGTCAGCTTGACAGTTCGGCTTAGGCGCTAGCTAGAACTCTCTTATTTATTTATGCTGTTGGGCTGCGGAATCACGCCCAGGCCGCCGACTTTTGCACGCAAAGCTTGCCAGGCGGCGCATTAGTTTGCACTACATTGATCGTGACGATTTCTTCCCACGCAGTAGTATAGTCGCGGTCGCCGTCTGCACAACGCCGAGGCCCGTATGCGTTACCTGGTGCTTGCGCATGCCTTTCCCGTCGAAGATTGGGCGTGCAGCGCCGCTGCTGCTGGCAAGCTGCAAGACCGGGAGCCGTGTTGCCGCAGCAGCCGCCGGCTCAAGAACGACCAATCGAATCCCCATGCAGGAATTGACCCATTGGATCATAGTTGAGAAATCTAAAGGCGCTGGGAGAGAAAATCGACTTATTCACAAATGACCGCGACCACTCCGCTGAATTACGAGGCGTAATCAGCCGTCGAACAGGCTGGGGTCGGGTTCGGCTTGCTGTGTTCGGCCACGCTCGATCGCCCGGATTTCGACGGGTCGGCTGGAGCTCCAGACGGGCTAATCTTGATTTTGCGCCCAAGGCGCCCAATCCCGCCACTTGCAGCCTTAGAGCGGATTTTTTGGCTTCGGTTCGCAAACCGAACGCCCGCCACCAGCTGCTTTCGGGAGGCTTCGCCTATAGGTTTGAAATTGCAGGACGAGGTGAAAGCGCGCCTGAAACGTTGGCGATGCATGGCTCGATGGGTGGATTGCCGACATGCAGGGGCGGCTTGACCTCCTGCAGGATCTTGCCACGGTTCGCGATCTGGCCGAGGCAACGGGCCTACATAGGAATACGATCAATAACGTCGAAGTCGGCCGATATGCGGGAGATCCACGAAAACGGAGGCGGTCCCGGCGTGCGCCTGGTCGATTTTTTAAAGGTCTGGAAGGACAGTATCGAGCGAAGCGGCCCAAGTTATCCGCGAAGCCCCTGAGCTTGCCGGTGTCGAGAAGCGCGCATTATCGGCAGGCTAATACAAGGACCTGGCGCACGCGGTCAATCCGTAATCAGCAGGGCGCGGGAGGCTATGACTGAGCCCGCGCTGCCTTTTCGGGCAGTTTTAAATGGTAGCGCGTATGGCGCAGCTCACCGGTCCTGCCGAGCGCGCCTTTCTTGACAAGCTCCTGCAGGTCGCGGGTCGCCGTGGCCCGCGATGTCTTGCTGATGCTGATGTAGTTTTCCGCGCTCAGTCCGCCCTTGAAGCCGTCGATGCCCTCGCGGAACATGCGGGCAATCACTTTTTCCTGACGGTCATTGAACGCGCCGCGGTGCTTTTCATAGAACTTTGCCTTGGCGACGTAGAAATCAACGCGCCGGATCGTGTTGCGCTGCGCTTCCAGAACAGTTTTTGCGAAATAAACGAGCCAGTCCGTGATGACGGTATCCTTGTTATTGCGCTCCAGCGCGTCGTAATAAGCCTTGCGCGCGCGCTCGATCGTGTACGCGAGCGCGATCAAAGTCGGCTGGCCGAGGTTTTGCGCGAGCGATTTTTCAGCAAGGGCGCGCCCGATACGCCCGTTGCCGTCCTCAAAAGGATGAATGCTGACAAAGTAAAGATGCGCGATGCCGGCGCGCGTCAGCGGCGCCAGTGTGTCCGCGCGCGCGCTTTGGGGCGCGTCTTCATTGAACCATTTCACGAAGCCGTCCATTTCCGCTTTCATCTGTGAGGACGGCGGCGCTACAAAATGAATCTTGCGATCATCAAGCGGCCCGGAGACGATCTGTATCGGCTCCGCGTGCGTGCGGTAGCCGCCGATCAGGGCGATATCCCGATCCCCGCTCATCAGCATCTTGTGCCAGCCGAACATCGTGTGGTGCGTCAGCTTCGCGTCGAAATTCTTGTAGAGATCGACCATCATCTCCGCGATGCCCCGCTCCGCGGGCGGCACCGGGCGGTCATCCTTCCCAAGGCCGAACTGGCGACGCAGCGAGGATTGAACGCTGTCGCGGTTCAGGACTTCGCCCTCGATTTCCGAGGTCTTCAGGGCCTCATCGCTTATCAGCTCGATTTTCAGCGCGTCCTGGTCCTCACGCCCGACATGCCTGAACGCGCCGATAAACTCCCCGGAGCGCAGCAGGAATTCTCGCTCCAGAGACTCTAAATCCTTGGCATTGTAGATAAAATCAGGCCACTTCGGCTTCTGCCAGTTCCAGCTCATGAGCTATAGACTCCGCTTCTATAACTCTTAATACCTTAAAATTTGAGCTATAGCAACCAGCCCTATAACTCAGAAAACCGGTAATCCGCCCACGGGCGTGTAGGTTGGGACTACCGATCGTCGATTTTTTAAAGGTCCAGAAGGACAGGTATCGAGCGAAGCGGCCCAAGTTATCCGTGAAGCCCTTGAGCTTGCCGGTGTCGAGAAGCGCGCATGATCCAAGCGTCGAGGTCGGCGGCGGCGATAAGCGACGTTGTCTGGCCGATTTGATGTCCGGCAAAGTGCCGCACATATTACAGGCATATTGCGGAGTAGGAGCCGAAATGCGAGTGACCCAGCCGGTCGTAGACATGGTCTTTCGGAAGCTAGGTGGCCGCGAGGTCTTAGGCCAGAACGTGACTTCTGATCTTGCCCGCCTCGTTCATGGTCGCATTCCTTTGCGAGCGCTCATCTATGTCAGGCGTGGCTTCTCGGACCAAGAGATCGGACGAATTATAATCCACGCTGAGGCATCGCAAGGCCAAGAGACAACCACTTACTGTTCAAGAATCCGATCGGATCGTGCGGCTGACGCGGATTCAGGCATTGACTGAGGATGTGTCGGCGATGCGCAAAAAGCGAACCGGTGGCTCCGCGAACATCCGGCCATTCTCGACGGTCCGCCGCTAGAAACAGCGCGAACGGAATCCGGAGCCCGTGTCGTCGAGCAGATGTTGGCGAAGATTGACTGGGGCGCCGCGGCGTAATGCGTCTTTGGCGCTTGTCGAGGCTACGGGCTCACGAACAGCGGCCGCTGGAATACAACTGGGCGCCCCGTGACGTATTGTTCGACGGTGCCGTCGCTCACCGCATTAGAGAAACGCGCACACGTCACTGACATCAGCCTGCTACCGCCTCAGGCCATGGTGGAGTACGTCACCCCGGATGATGTTTCGGCGCACAACAATTGACGGGCTGCCGTGGCCGGCCGGACGGTTGGGTTTGCTCGGGACGTCAGAGGTCCATACACGCGCGTAAAGTAGCGAGGAACCATAAGTCCGACAGCCAGTCCAACCACAATGGTTGCGATGAGCGTTACAGTTGCGATATTGATACGAGAGCTTCTGATGGCTCGTTTTGATGGCGCAGGAAGCGCGCCATGACAGAAACCAGAGAGATCTATTCACCCCGACGTCGTTTATAATCGCCGCGGGACAATTGCTTCTCGATAAAACAGTAAAGAACAATAAAGAGATATCGGCTACCCATTTCCCGGATTCTTAGTTTGGAAATTCCCTTCTTTCGGTTCTGCCAGCTGATTGGCACGACAGCAAAGTTGTAACCGCGGACAAGCGCCTTCAACGGTAACTCCACAGTCAGATTGAAATGGTATGATAGCAAGGGTTGGACGCCTGCAATTACCTCACGGCGATAAATTTTGAAAGCATTGGTGAAGTCGTTAAAGCGCTGTCGAAACAGCACGCGAATGAATGTATTGGCTAAACGATTTAGGATAAGTTTGTGGATCGGGTAATCGATAACGCGGCTACCAACGATGAACCGCGAGCCAAACACACAATCGTATCCTTCATTAAGTTTATTGTAGTATTTTATGAGATCTGCTGGATCATCAGATCCGTCAGCCATCACAATGGCAATTGCATCGCCACGACATGCATCGAGTCCCGCGCGCACGGCAAAACCGAATCCATTCGACGGTGCATTGTTTATAACACGCAACGTGCCGTATCGCGCAGCGAGCGCAGCAAGAACATCGCCTGAGCCGTCGGTACTGTTATCATTGACGACCACAATCTCGTGCGCGATTTGCGCGCCCTCAAGCACCGTTGTCAGCATCGAGACAGTGGCATCGAGGGTCTCGGCTTCATTATGTGCTGGAATGACGACGGAGAGAGTTTCAGCGGTGCCGGCCGCCAACCAGGCGCTAATCGATGTCGCCTGCCGCATCAGCTTGTGTCTTTCATGCTATGACACGGCTACGCATCGCATCGTGAATTTCCGTAAGCGTTGTGCGTATGTCGTAAGTAATGTTCCACTCGGGATAATGTGACTGGAACCGGCGAATATCACTGATCCACCAGATGTGATCGCCGATGCGGTTATCGTCGACGTAGGACCAATTTATGGACCTCCCCGTCAGCTCCTCGCATAATGCAATCGCCTCAAGCATTGAGCAGTTCGCGTAGCGTCCGCCGCCAATGTTGTAAACTTGGCCCATTCGCGGATTTTTAAAAAACTGCCAGAAGGCATTCACCAAATCGAAGCTGTGGATGTTGTCGCGGACTTGCTTGCCCTTGTAGCCAAGCACTTTATAGGGCTGGCCACTCACCGCGCATTTCATCAAATATGATAAGAAACCGTGCAACTGTGTACCGGAATGACCCGGACCGGTGAGGCAGCCGCCACGAAAACAAGCGGTCTTTAGTCCGAAATAGCGACCGTATTCCTGAACCATCAAATCCGCCGCCGCCTTAGAGACGCCAAAGAGGCTATGGGTCGAGGCGTCGATGGTCATCGTCTCATCGATGCCATGAGGCGCAAATGGGTGCTCTGGCGCGACTTCCCAGCGACGGTCTTGCTCGAGCAAGGGCAAACGGTTTGGCGTATCGCCATAGACCTTGTTGGTGCTGCAGAAGATGAACGGTGCCTCAGGACAGTAACGACGAGTTGCCTCGAGCAGCGTGAGTGTGCCGTTGGCATTGACGGTAAAATCGATGACGGGATCACGCGCCGCCCAGTCATGCGACGGTTGTGCCGCGGTATGGATTACAACGGCAATGACGCGGCCATACTGGCTGAATATATTTTGGACTGCCGCCTGATCGCGAATGTCGCAATCATTGTGCCGGTAACGCGGCAGATTGGTCTCAAGCGCTGCGCGTGACCATTGCGTGCTGGCGTCATCCCCAAAGAACAGCCGGCGCATATCATTGTCAATTCCGACGATATCTAGACCTTTATCGGTAAAAAACCGTGCCGCCTCCGCGCCGATCAATCCAGCAGAACCAGTAATCAGTGCAATGCTCATTGCCGAAAAATTCCGTCAGCGCAGGATGGGTTCGAGTTGATCGCGGTGATCGACGAGCCACTGCCACACGTTCTCAAGAACCATACTCAGCTTACGCTGGGGCTTCCAGTCAGCTGCTTTGTGCACCGCTGTACAATCGCTGACATAGAACGGGATGTCGGCGTCACGCGTTTCGGCGATTCGACCAATCTCAATACGTTTCCCCGAAAGCCCCTGGCAGAACTGCGTCAGTTCGCGAAGTGAAACACTGTTCTCCATTCCCCCGCCGACATTATAGA
>Ga0075428_100008563_pt1 | contig 11345 bp, 9 predicted proteins | sample RhiMetdeltSRZDD2_FD_75291 | JGI IMG/M metagenome (GOLD analysis project Ga0075428, IMG submission 75291) | Populus rhizosphere microbial communities from Tennessee, USA - Rhizosphere MetaG P. deltoides SRZDD2 | ecosystem: Host-associated > Plants > Roots > Rhizosphere > Soil | place: USA... | reverse complement strand
TCAACACCAGCCTCGCGGGTGGTGCGCTACCGAACGTGGTACAGATTTATGATATTGGCACCCAGCGCATGATTGACACCAAGAAAATCGTGCCGGTGCAAGACCTGATCGACAAGGAGAAGCTGGATATTGTGAGCGACCTGGAACCGGCGGTGGCACGCTACTACACGATTGGCGGGAAGCTCTACTCGATGCCGTTTAATAGCTCCGCGCCGGTGATGTATTTTAATAAAAATGCCTTCAAGGAAAGCGGACTTGATCCTGCAAAGACCGTCTGGACTTATGACGAGGTCATTGATGCTGCCCAAAAGCTGACCAAGAAGGATAGCAGCGGCAAAGTGACCCAATATGGCGTGGGTTTTACCCTGTATAGCTGGCTGTTCGAACAGGAGTTGGCGACCCAGGGAGCGCTCTTTGCCAGCCCGGATAATGGCCGCAACACGCGGGCTACCAAGCTGATCTTTAACAACGAGGCAGGCGTGAACTGGTTGAACTTCCTTAAGAAGTTGCAAGATGACGGCTCCGCCAAGAGTTTTGGCAAAGATGGTGGAGCGAACAGTTCGAGCCGGGACGCTGCGTTTGTCAGTGGTGAATCAGCGATAACGTTCAACAGCATTGCCGCTTTGCGTGGCTATATCAGCAGCGCCCAGCAGGCGGGTGGGAAGGTCGACGTGGGAGCAGCGTACATCCCGCGCCCTCCTGGCGCGAAAGGTGGGGTGATTATCGGTGGCGCGTCGCTCTGGATCACCAACACCGGTACGCCGGAGCAACAGGCTGGAGCCTGGGATTTTGTGAAGTTTACAGCGCAACCAGCTCTCCAGGCTTTCTGGTCGTCCAACACCGGGTACTATCCCATCCGCAAAGCGGCTTACGAGGTGCAGGAGATGCAGGCTACGCTGACGCAGTATCCGCAGTTTCGCGTTGCTATCGAGCAATTGCGTGCGACTGAGCCGAGTCCGGCTACCGCTGGTGCGGTCTTCGGCACTTTCACGCCAGCCCGCGATGCCATTCAGGCGGCGATGGAGCAGTTTATGACTGGCAAGATTGCCAGTGCGAAAGCTGCGCTCGACCAGGCAGCCAACCAGGCCAACGACAAACTGGACGAGTATAACTCAACTGTGAAGTAAGTAGGCAGAAGGGAAGCGGCATTGTTTATGCCTAACGATCCTTGGACCCCGCCACAAGACCATGTCAACCACACGACCACAGAAGGAACCATAGTATGCCTACCCCACAACCAAGCTCCCCTCCCAACGCTGCAAGTCCTGCAGGGCACATCATGCGTGCGGCCCAGTTTCCCCATGCCGGCGCTGCTATCGAGATGACGACCAAGCCGGTGCCGGCGCCGAGGGCTGGTGAGGTGCGCCTGCGTGTCGAGGCCTGCGGCATTTGCGCCGGGGATCTGCACGTGCAGCAGAATGGCTTTCCCGGCATGCAGTTTCCGCGCGTGCCGGGCCATGAAATTGCCGGAACCGTGGATGCTGTGGGGGCAGGAGTAACCCGTTGGCAGGTGGGCGACCGCGTCGGCGTTGGTTTTCATGGCGGACACTGCTTTGCCTGCGATGCCTGCCGGGAGGGGGATTTTACCAGTTGCGAGCATGCCCTGATCACCGGGGCTCACTTCGATGGCGGGTTCGCGGAATTCACCGTTGTGCCGGAAGCCGCCCTCGCGCTCGTACCAACGACACTTGCCGTGGCCGAGGCGGCGCCACTCATGTGCGCTGGCCTCACCACCTTCAACGCGTTGCGCCACTCTGGGGCCCGGGTGGGCGAGACAGTCGCCGTGTTCGGGATCGGGGGCTTAGGGCATCTGGCGGTGCAGTTTGCAGCCAAGATGGGGTTCCAGACGGTGGCTATCGCGCGCGGCGCGGATAAGGCAGCGCTGGCGCAGGAACTGGGTGCCACGCACTACATCGACAGCGACGCGACGGATGCCACCGAGGCCCTGCAAGCTCTAGGGGGCGCTGCCGTCATCCTGGTGACTGCCCCGGCCGCTGAGGCCGCCTCGGCACTGGTATCAGGACTGCGCAGAAATGGCACTATGGTCGTCGTAGCGGACACTGGCAGCGCTGCCCTCAGCGTGCTGCCCCGACAGCTTATCTTTGGCAGCAGGACGCTGCGCGGCTGGTATAGCGGCCACGCCAAGGAGGCAGAGGAAACGCTAGCCTTTGCTGCACAGGTAGGCATTCGCCCCATGATCGAGGTGTTCCCACTCGCCCAGGTCAAGGACGCTTTGGAACGCACGCGGACGGGCCAGGCGCGCTTCCGCACCGTTCTTCTCCCCGGGCAATAGCGTGTAGCGCAGGGCTGCTGCCGGTCGCCAGTCACCACAGACCGGGCAGCAAGCGAAAGCGCACGGTCCCGACATAGGCCTCCCACCCGGCATCCTGGGCCAGGATGCGCTCCTCGGCACGGATGCGATACAGGAGCGACGCCCAGCCTGCTGCGGTCAACAGCAGCGTACCGCCATTCCACTGCGCACAGTTGAGACCGACGTCCGCCAGGAGATAGGCGAGGTAGAGCGGATGGCGCACCAGCCTGTACGGTCCCGTCTGGGCCAGGCCGCGCAGGGCCGGCCGGATGCCGAACCACCTGCCAAGAGTGAGGAGACTGGCCAGACTCACTCCTGCCGCGACCACAACCAGGATATCCCCCAGCTGAGGCCAAGTCGAGGAGCCTGGTACGATGTCGAGGTAGATGATCTGCGCATACGGGTAGGCATAGGCCACGAGACAGGCCATTGTGGTAAGCCAGGAGTGGTCCTGTCCGCTTGGAGGACGCCGGGTGAGCGCGATGCCGAGCACGATGACATGTTGCAGCACGTAGACCCATTCCAGGGTTGTAAATGTCGGCGTCAAAAAGACCAGGAGACTCAGCTCTGCCAGGGTGACGCCGCCCAGCACGATATCGCCGCACGTACGACGCGTCAACGCCAGTCTCCCCCTGGCAGAGGGCAACAGGCCATCGTCTATGGAACCCGCCATGTCCTCAGGTTCTCCCCTGCCGCGATGCCGCCGTGGCACAGCACTCGCCGGCATCTGCGACAGCTCGGCACGTCAGTCCAGGGCTGCCATGCCTTCCACTTCGATGAGGAGCTCGGGTTGAGCGAGACGTTTGACGACGATCAAGGTACTGGCCGGCAGTTCACCGGGAAAGACACTGCTACGGATTTCGGCCACTGCTGGAAAGTCTTCGATATTGGTAATGTAGGTCGTGATCTTCAGGAGGTCTGACAGGTCACCACCGGCTGCCTGCAGTACGTTGCGCAGATTCTGGAACACCTGGCGCGCCTGCGTCCGGATATCCCCCTTCCCGAGGACCTCTCCCTCTGCATCCCGCGCCACTTGCCCGGCAATATACAGCAGGCGGCCACCTTCCATACGGGTGGCCAGCTTGTAGTTGGCCACTGGTTTTACTTCCGCCGGGGTAATGGTTGTGTATGGCATGAGGGCTCTCCTTTCAGCGGGCCACTGCCGCGATGACTTCAATTTCCACGAGAAATTCTGGTCGCGCCAGGCCCTGAATCTCGACAAGCGTAGAGGCCGGGTAGTCGCCCTGGTAGAAGGCGCGGCGTACCGCAGTGCCGTGCTGGCGCCAGGACGCAATGTCGAGCACCCAGGTAGTCTCTTTCACGGCACTAGCTGTGGTTGCCCCGGCGGTCCGCAGGATATGTCCGATGTTTTCATACACCTTCTCGGCCTGGCGCTTCCAGTCGCCCACCCCGGCGACGCTCCCGTCGGGGTTATTGGCCACCTGTCCGGCCAGGTAGATCAGACGCCCGCCATTCACGATGACGCCCTGATAAAAGTCCAGGCCGTGGTTTTCGACATTGTACTTCTCGAGTAGCGGTTTCGCCGTGGGGCTGTCAGGGAGGTCGACGACCAGCTCGATCTCGATAAGCATGGCCGGATCGGCGAGGCCGCGCACCCCCAGCGCCGTAGAGGTCGGTCGCGCCTCACCGAAAAAGCCGGCGCGCACGGCCCGCCCGTGTGCTGCATGCGCCTCCATGTCGGTAATATAGAGCAGTTGTTTGATGACCTGCGAAAAATTGGCTCCGGCATGTTGCAGAATGGCCTGCAGGCGTTCCATAGTGCGTTGCGTCTGCGCCGCCATGCCGCCGGGCACAATCGTGCCGTCGGGCAGACGCCCGGTCATGCCGGCCGTGAACAAGATCCGGCCAGGGCTGACGCTTACCCCGGGCATGTACCCCCGGCGCTTCTCCACAGGGTTATCGGCGAGAATGTCGCGACGGTCCATAAGTGGCCCTCCTTCGTGCGGGGTATGGTGGTCGCTCAAAAAGGCGCTCTCCTCCCGTAGAGCATTTTGTCTCCAGGATATCCCCCAGCCCGTGATTCTGGTATCATAGGGCAATCCTGTTACATCATGCACATATCTGAGGAGACCGTATGTTACCTGACCACATTCGACTCAAGAATATCAACCACATCACGTATAACGTCAAGAACAAGGATGCTGCGTTGCAGTGGTACCGGGATGTCCTGGGGCTGGGGCTGATTCCCAAGATGGTCAATAGCGAGCACCTGTACTGGCTGCAGCTCCCCAGTGGCGCCATGGTCCACATCATCGAAAATCCCGGCGCGCCTTCCGCGCCTTCGCACCACACGGCTTTTGAGGTGGACGATATTGAGGCGGCGCATCAGTACATGACAGACAAAGGTGTTACACCTACTGCCATCCAGACCCGCAATGACGGTCAGAAAGCCTTCTATATCAACGACCCTGATGGCAATCGTATCGAGCTGTGCACCAAGTCCGGCTTTGGCGTGCTGGTCTAGGCAGATGAGGAGCTTATGCGCATGCAGAGGAAGGGCTTCCAGGATGAGGTCGGCCCCATGGCCGACCTCGTGTTTGTTGGCTGTAATCTGGCAGAGGCGGCAGCGCCCCTGACGCTGGCCGGCGGGGCGGCACCGCGCCGGCATGTGGTCCTGGGCGGCCGTCGGGTCAAGACCGTCGACGTGCACGCACACTGTGCGGTGCCGGAAGCCGTGGCCTTGATGGGGGACACGGTATCGCCCCAGGCGCTGCTCATGGTGCAGGAGCCTGTGCACGAGCGTATGCGGAAGATGGACGCCCAGCGTATTGACGTCGAGGCGCTCAGCATCAATCCCTACTGGTATGAAGCGGAGCGCGATCTGGCGCGCCAGATCATTCAGATCCAAAATGAAAAACTGGCCGAGTACTGCGCGGCCTACCCGGAACGCTTTGTAGCCTTCGCCACCGTGGCGTTGCAGTATCCGGACCTGGCAGCCGAGCAACTCGAAGATGGCATTAAACGCCTGGGGCTGCGTGGGGTCTCTATTGGCGGCAGCGTCAATGGTGAGGAGCTGTCTGATCCCAAGTTCCACCCTTTCTGGGCCAAGGCCGAGGAACTGGGTGTCCTGGTTTTCCTCCATCCCCAGGGCGTCCCGGATCTCGAGAAACGGCTGCAGGGCAATGGTCTGCTGACTAACGTCATTGGCAATCCGCTCGAAACTACGATCGCCCTGTCGCATCTGATTTTCGAGGGCACGCTAGATCGCTTTCCTGGCCTGAAGCTCTGCGCTGCCCATGGCGGTGGCTACCTGCCGTCCTATAGCGCCCGGTCGGATCACGGCTGTTTGACCTTTCCCGATAGCTGCACTGGACCAGCGCTGAAAAAACGTCCGACAGAGTATTTACGGGATCTCTATTTTGACTCCATTGTTTTCACCTCGGAGGCGCTGCGGCATCTAGTGGCGGAATGCGGTGCCAGCCAGATCGTCATGGGCACTGATTATCCCTATCCGTGGACGAGCACAGCTGTGGAGCACATTCTCGAGACCTCGAGCCTGAGCGACGCCGAGCGGGCGGCAATCCTGGGCGATAACGCGTGCAAGTTGCTGGGCATTACGCCCTAGAACACTGCTCAAGTATTGCCACTTCCTCCCTGGTGGGAGAAGGTTGGGATAGGGGCCGGAAGCAGAGACGGTCTCTGTGAACCACGCCTGACTTCACTACCACCCTTGCCCTCCCCCATCGAGGAGGAGGGAGTAGGCCCGTACCGGCCGTGCTATAGCAATGACCTTCTGGCTGCTGCAAACGGAGGCAGCCCTGGCGCCGGTGGAGGAGCTATAATGGACTTCTATGACGTGCTGGACAAGATCCAGGAACTCCTCACTCAGCGTGGCCGGGTCTCCTATCGGGCGCTGAAGATCCAGTTTCACCTGGATGACGAGGCCCTGGAGGCCCTCAAAGAGGAACTGATTGAGGTCCACCACCGCGCGGTCGACCAGGACGGGAGAATGTTGGTGTGGACTGGGGAAGCGCGTCCGACCCCTGTGGTCCCCTCCTCGCCATTGCCCCAACAGGCCGCACAGCACGCAGACTCCCCGACTCCGCTGCCCTCCCCAGCCGCAGTGTCGCCCCCTGAAGCCGAACGGCGCCAGCTCACCGTGCTGTTCTGTGACCTGATGGATTCAACAGCGCTGGCCAGCCAGCTCGACCCCGAAGACTTGCGCGAGGTGGTGCGGGCCTATCAAGAGGTCTGCGCCAAGGTGGTCGCCCGCTTTGAGGGGCATGTCGCGCAGTATCTCGGCGATGGGCTGCTGGTCTACTTCGGCTACCCTCTGGCGCATGAAGATGATGCCCAGCGGGCCGTGCGGACCGGGCTGGGGATCGTCGAGGCTCTGGGCCAACTCAATACCCGTCTGGCGCAGGAGCCAGGGGTGCACCTGGCCGTGCGTCTGGGCATCCATACGGGGCTTGTGGTGGTCGGAGAGGTGGGAGGCGGTACGCGGCAGGAACAGTTGGCGCTCGGGGAGACCCCCAACCTGGCGGCCCGCCTGCAAGGGCTCGCCGCGCCCAATACGCTGGTGATCAGTGCCGCCACGTTTCAGCTCCTCGGTGGGTTCTTTGCCTGCCAGCCTTTAGGCACCCCGCCCCTGAAAGGCATGGCCCAGCCGCTGGCAGTCTATCGCGTGCTCTATGAGAGTATGGCGCGCAGTCGCCTGGAAGCCGCTAGCAGCACCGGGTGGACCCCGCTGGTCGGGAGGGAGCAGGAAATCGGGTTGCTGCTGGAGCGCTGGGCGCAGGTCAAGGAGGGGGTCGGGCAGGTGGTGCTGCTCAGCGGCGAGGCCGGCATTGGCAAATCGCGTCTCGTGCAAGTGCTCAAGGAACAGGTGGCTGCCGAGCCCCAGGCGTGGCTGACACCGTGCCAGTGTTCACCCTATTACCAGAACACCGCCCTGTATCCAATCATCGACCTGTTGGAGCGGGTGGCTCTGCGCTTCGAGCGGGAAGAATCTCCCCAGCAGAAGTTGCGCAAACTCGAGGGGCTCCTGGTGCAGTATGGCCTGCCGCTGGCGGAGGTCGTACCCCTCTATGCCACCCTCCTGTCGCTGCCGCTGAGCGCCGACTATGCCCCCCTGCACCTCTCGCCCGAGCAGCAGAAACAGCAGACCCTCCAGGCCCTGCTGACAATCCTGCTGCGCCTAGCGGCCCAGCAGCCCGTGCTCTTTGTCATGGAAGACCTGCACTGGGTCGATCCGACCACGCTGGAGTTTCTCAGTCTCCTGGTCGATCAAGGCCCAATTGCCCGTGTCCTGGCACTGTGCACCTTTCGCCCAGACTTCAGCCCACCCTGGACAGGGCGCTCGCATCTTACCCAGATGACGCTGCCGCGCTTACCGCGTCAGCAGGCGACGGAGATGGCTGCCCGGGTGGCTCACGGCAAGGCGCTGCCACCCGAGGTCGTCGAGCAAGTGGTCGCCAGGACCGATGGGGTGCCGCTGTTTGTCGAGGAGCTGACCAAGATGGTGCTGGAGTCCGGGCTGCTCCAGGAACGCGCCGGGCGCTATGAACTGACCGGCCCCCTGCCGCCGCTGGCGATCCCCACCACGCTGCACGACTCCCTGATGGCGCGGCTGGATCGTTTGGCGGCAGTGAAGTCCCTGGCGCAACTCGGGGCGACACTCGGGCGCGAGTTTTCCTATGCGCTGCTGCACGCCGTCTCCCCATGGGACGAGGTGAGCTTGCAACGGGGGTTGCACCAGTTGGTGGAAGCAGAGTTGCTGTATCAGCAGGGGCTCCCGCCGCAGGCGACCTACCTCTTCAAGCATGCCCTGATTCAGGAAGCAGCCTATCAGTCGTTGCTGCGGAGTACCCGCCAGCAGCACCATCAGCGCATTGCCCAGGTGCTCGAGGCGCAGTTTCCTGACACCGCTGAGACCCGACCTGAGCTGCTGGCGCATCACTACACTGAGGCTGGCCTGCCGGCGCAGGCCATTCCCTACTGGCAGCAGGCTGGCCAGCGTGCCTATGAACGCTCGGCTTACATGGAGGCTATCGCGCACCTCACCAAGGGGCTTGAGGTACTCACAGACTTGCCGGATACCCCTGAACGGGCTCGGCAAGAACTCACCCTGCACATCACCCTGGGCCCAGCATTGATGGCTGCCAAGGGCCTTGCGGCTCCGGAAGTGGAACGCGTCTACACCAGGGCGTTAGTGCTCTGTCGGCAGGTCGGAGAGACGCCGCAGCTCTTCCCAATATTGATAGGGCTCTGGCGGTTTCATGTGGTGCGGGCAGAGTACCAGACGGCGCACGAACTGGAGGAGTGGCTTCTGCGTCTGGCGCAGAGTATACAAGACCCTGCCCTCCTGCTCGAGGCTCACCGGCCGCAGGGGCAGACTCTGTTCTTGCTTGGAGAGTTGGTCCAGGCCCGAGAACGCTTGGAACAGGCTCTGGCGCTCTACAATCCCGAGCAGCACCGCTCGCATGCTTTCCTCTATGGGCATGACGCTGGGGTACTCTGTCTGTCCTGGCTGAGCTTGACCCTGTGGGTGCTTGGCTATCCAGATCAGGCCCTCAAGAGGAGCCATGATGCCCTCAGCCTGGCCCGGGAACTGGCACATCTCCCGAGCCTGGCCATCGGGCTACAGTTTGCCTCCATGTTCCATCAGTTCCGACGGGAAGGGCAGGCTACCCAAGAACGGGCAGAGGCCGCTATCCTACTCTCAACCGAGCAAGGGATGCCGCAGCCATTGGCCACGGGGACGATCCTGCGAGCCTGGGCACTGGCCAAGCAGGGACGAGCAGGGGAGGGGCTAGGGCAGATACATCAAGGCCTGGCGGCCTATCGAGCCACAGGGGCGGTGTGGAATCAATCGAATTTTCTTGCCATGCTGGCCGAAACGTATGGGGATATGGAGCAGAGAGAGGAAGGGCTCACCGCACTGGACGAGGCGCTCGCGATGGTAGCGCGAACTGGGGAACGTTTCTGGGAGGGAGAACTGCATCGGCTGAAGGGAACGTTGCTGTTGGCGCGCTCTGCCGAGCCTCAGGCTGAGGCGGAAGCCTGTTTTCGTCAAGCTCTCGATGTCGCCCGCCGCCAGCACGCGAAGTCCCTGGAGCTGCGGGCCGCCATGAGTCTCAGCCGGCTGTGGCAGCGGCAGGGCAAGCGCGACGCTGCCCGCGCGTTGCTGGCGCCGATCTATGGCTGGTTCACGGAAGGATTTGATACGGCGGATTTGCAGGAGGCAAAGGCGCTGCTGGAGGGATTGGCGTGAGAGGGGGAGCGCTATTGTCGTCTTGCATACCAACCGAATATAGAGTGGGAGTACCTGTTGCTTGGGTCCCGCCGAGAGGGTACACTGCCCTCTGTCACAAAGCGAGTGGGGCCATGGTATGCCACATCCGCAGCACAGCGAGGTCCAGATTCCCATTCCTGTTAAGATCCTGGTCAGGGTGATCGGACGAAGTACCAATGAGCTTGTGTATGGAGTGTTGTGATGCAGAAACAGACCTTGGACAAGTTAGAGGCGGCCTTTGAGGCGGTGGGACAAGATCTGTCGGGGCGAGTTGCAGAGCTTGCGGCCAAGAGTACATCTGGGAAGCTCTCTCAGGAAGAGCAGTCCGAGTATGAACAGATCGTACGCCTCAATGATCTTCTCAGCTTGCTCAAGCTCCAGGCCGAAGAGTACTGGTCTCCTCGTATTGCCTCATAAGCATGGCTGAGCAGAGGCGCGCTCGGGTACGACGTCGCGCGCAGAACGCCTGTGAATATTGTCAATTGCCGCAACGAGCGTCCATTCTGCCGCATCAGACCGACCACATCATTGCCCAGCAGCACGGGGGTTCGCATGAGGAGAGTAATCTGTGCCTGTGTTGCCTGCGCTGTAACCTCAAGAAGGGGCCCAACATTGCGTCAACAGACCCTGAAGACCAAAGCGAGTATCGCCTCGTCGCCCTCTTTCATCCTCGGCAGCAGCGGTGGCAGGAGCACTTTCAGCTCCAAGAAGACGGTCGCCTAGAGGGGTTGACGCCGGAAGGCCGAGCCACGGCGAGACTGTTGGACTTCAACGCTGAGGAACGGGTGCAGTTGAGAAGGCTGCTGATGAGACAGGGTTGGAGGCCATAAATCTTTCCCGCAACAGTTCGCGATGCCGAGTTTCTCGACCATACGGCGGTCTACAGCTGGTTCACCGAGGGCTTTGATACGGGGGATTTGCAGGAGGCGAAGGCCCTAATCGAGGAGTTTGGAGCATAACGCCGTACCACGACGCAGGCGCAGTGGAGGGTTGGTCCATGACATTCTACGAAGTGTTGGCCCAGGTGCTCGAGCTGCTGCAGCGGGAGGGGCGGGTCTCCTATCGGGCCCTCAAACTCCAGTTCCACCTCGACGATGACTACCTCGAGGGCCTCAAAGAAGAGCTCATCGAGGCCAAGCGCGTGGCCATCGACGAAGGCGGCAGAGTGCTGGCCTGGATGGGACCACCGGCCGCAGTCTCACCACGCGGCATGGAGGTCGGGACCGCGACCGAGCGGTCGGCAGACCCGCCGGCTTCGCCCGGCCCGATCGCCTACACGCCTCGCCATCTAGCCGAGCGCATCCTGGCCGAGCAGGCGGCGCTGGAGGCGCAGGGGGCGCCCGACGGCGAGCGCAAGACCATTACCGCGCTGTTCGGCGACATCAAAGGCTCCATGGCGTTGCTGGAGGACCTGGACCCCGAGGAGGCGCGACGCATCATCGATCCTGCCCTGCAGCGCATGATGGCCGCGGTGCATCGCTACGAGGGCTATGTGGCGCAGTCCCTGGGCGATGGCATCTTCGCGCTGTTTGGGGCCCCCATTGCCCACGAAGACCATGCCCAGCGCGCCTGCTACGCCGCCCTGCGTATGCAGGAGGACATCAAGCGCTATGCCGAGGGGCTGCGCCGGGACCATGGGCTCACCCTGGAGATGCGGGTGGGGCTCAATACCGGCGAGGTGGTGGTGCGGTCGATCCGCACGGACGACCTGCACACGGATTATGTGCCGATCGGCCATTCCACCGGGCTGGCGGCACGCCTGCAAAGCCTGGCCCCCGG
>Ga0075428_100008561_pt1 | contig 11347 bp, 11 predicted proteins | sample RhiMetdeltSRZDD2_FD_75291 | JGI IMG/M metagenome (GOLD analysis project Ga0075428, IMG submission 75291) | Populus rhizosphere microbial communities from Tennessee, USA - Rhizosphere MetaG P. deltoides SRZDD2 | ecosystem: Host-associated > Plants > Roots > Rhizosphere > Soil | place: USA... | reverse complement strand
ACCTCGCTCTTCGGCCAGACTCAATATCTTCGCGACAAGTTCAAATCGATCGAGCACCTCTTCGCGCCGACGGTCGGCGTCAGCCGACTGTTGCTGAAGAACGACCGCAGCGAGTTTGGCGTCGACGCCGGGGTCGGCATCGTGTTCGAACAGAATCCGGGACTCGAAATGCAAAAGGACGGCGCGCTCACCGCGGGTCAGCAGTTCAGCCGCAAGCTGACGTCGACGACGGAGCTCAAGGAAAAGATCGCGGCGCTGTGGAAAATGGATGATTTCGGCGATGCGCTGTATACGTTTGGCGCCGGCCTCGCCGCCAGCATCAGCACGCGCACGCAGTTAAAGGTCGAGTTCCTCGACACCTACAAGGCGGAACCGCCGCTGCCCGGCGTCGAGAAGAACGACATCGCCGTGTTGCTGTCGTTCGTCTACAAGTTCGAATAGCGCACGCGTGCCCTGGGCGTCATCGTGTAAGATTTCGCGCCATGATGGATGCCGGTCGTGTCACGCGGCGGCAAGTCCTTGGTGGCGGCGTCACCCTTGCGGCCGGCGCGCTCGTGCCGCAACCCGCAGGCACAGCCGTCGTTCGCGGCCGCCTGAAGCAATCGGCCAGCCGCTGGTGCTATCGGAACATCCCGCTGCCGGATCTGTGCAAAGCGGTCGCGGCGATGGGGCTCACGGCAATCGATCTGCTCGAAGCAGCCGACTGGCCGGTGGTCCGCGATCACGGTCTGGTCTGCTCGATGGGGTATGGCGGCGGCGGTTCGATTCGCGACGGTCTCAACAATCCGGCGAATCATGATGCGATCGTCAATAGTCTCATCGCCGCCATGCCGAGAGCGAAGGCCATGGGCGTGCCCAACCTGATCACCTTCTTCGGCAACCGCCAGGGCCGCGGCGACAAGGAAGCGATCGACAACTGCGTGACCGCGCTCAACCGAATCAAGGGCGCGGCAGAAGAGCATGGGGTCACGATCTGCGTGGAGCTGCTCAACAGCAAGGTCGATCACAAGGACTATCAGGGCGATCGCACGTCGTTCGGCGTGGAGGTCGTGGCGGCGGTGAATTCACCGCGCATCAAGCTGCTTTACGACATCTACCACATGCAGATCATGGAAGGCGATGTCATCCGCACGATCCGCGCGCAGCAGCAGCACATCGCGCACTATCACACCGGCGGCGTGCCCGGACGCCACGAGCTCGACGACACGCAGGAGCTGCAATGGGCGGCGGTGTGCCGCGCGATCGCGGAAACGGGCTTTAAGGGATTTCTCGCCCACGAGTTCGTGCCGACGCGCGATCCCCTGAACTCGCTGCGCGAGGCCGTCGCCTTGTGCGATGTGTAGACCCTGCCGGCGCGATCACTTCGCGCGGGTGAATCGGGAGCGCGAATAGACCTCGAACTCCTTCCCCGGTTCAGCGAGCTCGAACACTTCCTCGAATGCGTCCGGGCCGTGAAAGGTGTAGGTCTCTCGCGCGCGAAAGCCGGCTGGAATGTTCTCGATCGCCTCGGTCGTGAACGAGATGGTTCCGGTTCCCGCGCCCGCGTCCTGCACGTAGCTGTTCACAAAGCCTTCGGTGTGGAATTGCCGTAACACCACCAGCTTGCGCGCCCGATCGAAACTGAAGAAGCCTTCGTCTTCGTGCGTCTCGCCTTTCGGATTCTTGTCCTGCGGTGGATACGTGCTGCGGTTGCGGACGCGAATGAAACGGTTGCCAAGCGCGCGTGCATACTCCCGCTCGACCGTGCCGCGACCAGGCTGTCCCTCGGCGGTGCCGGTCCACTTGCCGAGGAGCGGCGCCACGGCGGCAAGGTTGTCCTGCGATTGAGCCTGCGCCGGCACCGCGGATACCAGCAGCGCCAGCGCGATGGCGGCGGCCCAAGCGTTGGCTGGATACGATTGGGTCACAGGCCTCGTCATATGTAATCCCCGGCTGACATTCAGCATCACGTGGTTGTGTACACTTTTCGCACGTAGATGAATCGTAAAACACATTGGGACCGCGTCTACACCACGAAAGCATCGCACGAGGTGAGCTGGTACCAAGCGGAGCCGACCGTCTCGTTGCAGCTCCTCGAGCGATCCGGCCTGACACCCGCCACCTGAGTGATCGACATCGGAGGCGGGGACTCCCGTCTCGTTGACCATCTGCTCGCCCGTCATCTCAGTTGCGTCACCGTTCTCGACGTATCTCGAGCTGGATCGAGGCGGACGTCACCGGGTCATGGTCGTCGCCGCCCATGGATATCTGGCACGACCGCGCCGTCTTTCACTTCCTGATCGACGCCGCAGACCGCTCACGCTACGTCGCGCATCTGCGTGCGGTCGTCAAGCCGGGCGGCTCGGTGATCATCGGCACTTTTGCTCTCGACGGACCGGAGCGCTGCAGCGGCCTGCCGGTCTTGCGGTACGACGCCCCCGGCATCGGCGCGGAATTAGGTGAGGGGTTTGCGCTTGTCGAGGCCGTTGCCGAGTCGCATCGCACCCCGGCCGGAACCGTACAGAAATTCAACTACGGCAGATTCGTTCACGAGGCCTGACACGCGACGCCAACTTGGATTAGCGTGTGTGGATGGCCGCCGAACTGCTCGCACGCACGACCGTCTACAAGGGCCGCATCATCCTGGTCGAAATCGACGCTGTGAAACTACCGACGGGTCACACGGTCGACATGGAGATCGTGCGTCATCCCGGATCGGTGGTGCTGTTGCCGATACCCGAGCCCGGCAAGATCATCCTCATTCGCCAGTATCGCTACACGATCGATCGCTGGATCTGGGAGCTGCCCGCCGGCAGCCTGAAGCCGGATGAAAATCCGGATCACGCCGCGCCGCGCGAATGCGAGGAAGAGATTGGCCTGGTGCCGCACAAGGTCACACGGCTGCGTGGCTACTTTCCGACGCCGGGATTCTGCGATGAAGAAATGATCTACTACCGCTGCGAAGATCTTCGCGCGCCGGCACCCGATTCGACCGCGAAGAAAGACGAGGACGAAGAAATCGAGCCGCGCACGTTCACGATGGACGAGGCTCGCGCGCTCGTGCAGTCGGGCGAGATTGTCGATCTCAAGACGCTCGCCGGGCTGACGCTGCTTTAATCCGGCTGCAGCGTCACCGTCCAGAGATCGGCTTCAGTGATCCGGCGCGAGAAATACATTGCGCGTCCGTCGCGGGTCAGGCGCGGCGGCCCGAGCGTGTCGCGCGGCGTGGAATACACCATGCGCGTGTTCCTGGTCATCGTATCGAGCACGTGAAACTCGTGCCGCCTGGATACGAACAGCACGCGCCGATTGTCGGGCAGCCACACTGGCCATTCGCCAACATCCGAGATGCGACGCAACGTGCGATCGGCAACGGTGAAGAGTTCGATCGACGGTGCGGAAATCGACGCTTGGCCGACAATGGCGCGTCCATCTGCGGACCAGTCGTTGGGCACGAAACGTCCCGCACCATCCAGCACGATCAATTCGCCGTTCTGTGATGCCGAGACTTGGTCGGCATTGAAGAGCCTGAAGCGATCGTGTAATGCGACGGACACTTTCGATTCGACCATACCCGATGCAAACCGTTTTGAATCAGGCGACCAGGCGTTGTAAGCCCAATCACCGTCGTTACTCACCTTCGTCAGGTCGCTGCCGTCAGGCCTGATTTTCCAAATCTCCAGGTGCCCGTCTCGATCGGAGAAACAGGCGATCCACTGGCCATCAGGTGACCACCGCGGGACACGATCCGTGGCTTTATCGGACGTCAGCTGCCTTAAGCCTGTCCCGTCCGACCTGATGATGTAGAGATCGCCTTCAGGCTGGACTTGCGAATAAAACACGACCTCGGCGCCGTCGGGCGACGGATCCGGGTTGCCCCAGAAACGTGACCCGGTGGTGAGGTTGACCGGCTCACCGATCACCTCGCCCTTGACAGGATCGAATGCGAGCCGGTGAATGTTCTGCGTCTCCGTGATCGCGCTGTACGAAAGGCGGTTGCCGTCTGCCGATATCGACAGATGCGCCACGACGGCGGCCGGAGTGGTGATGGGCTGCGGCGCGGAGCGTGGCGCGCCGCTCGATTGCTCAACGGTGATGCGCCAGATGTTTGGACTGCCGCTGCGATTGCTGATGTAGTAAATGTATCGCCCGTCCGGCGACCATCTCGGGTTCCATGCGATTTCCTCGCCCTCCCCGGCAACATGCGTGGGCTCACCGCCGGAGGCTGGAATGGTCATGACGGTGACGTGACTGCCGACCGTCAGTGCCTGATTGAATGCGATGCGCTTACCGTCCGGCGACCAGCTCGGCATCGTCGCGTCACCGTCATAGATCTTTTTCGGCGGCGTCGATCCGTCGACTGCAGCGACCCACAGTTCACTCCTGCCCGTCGAATTCTGCGGCCTGAACTCCATTCGGATGCTCGTGTAAACGACCGTTTGACCATCCGGTGACCACGCCGGGTTGAAACCCTGTCGCGTGATTCGTCGAACACCTTCTCCCGTCCGGCCCATCACGAATAAGCCTCCGCCGTCGCGACCGGAGCGAAAAACAATCCGCTCGCCATCGGGTGAAAACGCCGGTTGTTCGTCCTCGTCAACCGCGTCCTTCGTCAGATTGATCGGCGTTTGACCACTGGTGCTCTGGAGATAGATATCGCGGTTCCCGGTGCCTTCTCCCGCATACACGATCCACTTGCCGTCTGGAGAAAGGCTCGAATAGAGCTCCGCGGCCGGCGCGGACGTCAGTTGGGAGAAGGTCGCGTGGGGTGCCCCGTCATCGACGACGCGATGCTGCAGCTGATCGAACGCGAGGTAACCACCCGCCGCAATTGCCACACCTGCCACCGCCGCGACGATGATGCGCGATCGGACAGGACGCGATCCTGCGGTCGCGGCCGGCGGCGTCGACAACGACGCGTGCAGATCTTCGAGATCAATCTTCAGGTCAATAGCGGTTTGATAGCGGCGTGCAGGATCTTTCGACAGGCACCGCCGCACAATGCGGTCGAGATCGATCGGCAGCTCGGGACGCAACTGCGCGATGGTCGGCGGCGTATCGCGCAGAATCGACGTGATGATCGCCATCGACGACGCGCCGGTGAACGGACGCGCGCCGGTCAGCATCTCGTACAGGATCACGCCCAGTGAAAAGATGTCGCTGCGCTGATCGACGATCTTGCCTTCGGCCTGTTCGGGCGACATGTACGCCGGGGTCCCAAACACCTGCTGAGGATCGGTCAACCCGGCAGCGACCGTCGACATCGCCGCTTGATCGTCTGATCCCGGGCGCAACTTCGCCAGCCCGAAATCAAGGACCTTCACGCGGCCTTCCTGCGTGAGCATCACGTTGGTCGGCTTGAGGTCGCGATGCACGATGCCGGCCTGGTGCGCGGCGCTGACGGCATCCACGAGCGGAACGGCGATGCGCAAGACGTCCGCGATCGACACGCCGGCCGGCGGAATTCGCGACGCGAGCGTCGACCCGTTGACGAGCTCCATCGTCAGGAAGTGCTGGCCCGCAGCCTCCTCGACGGCGTAGATCGTGATGACATTTGGATGATTGAGCGCGGCAATCGCCAGCGCTTCGCGCTGAAAGCGCGCCAGGCGTTCCGCGTTGGACGCGACCGTTGCGGGAAGAACCTTGAGGGCAATCTTGCGATGGAGCTTGGTGTCCTCAGCGGCGTAGACCTCGCCCATCCCGCCGCTGCCAAGCAGGTGAAGAATGCGGTAATGAAGCAGGGTCGTGCCGACCATCGCGGCCTGTCGGGCGGAGCATACCCGAGGAGCCGGCTCAAAACGATAGGGCTGGTATAGTCTTCCCGAGGAGGCTCCGATGATCAGTCGTCGTGACGTCGTCCGTCTAGCCCTGGCGCTCCCGATGCTTGGATTTGCCAGCGCCGCTGCCGCGCAGGAGCAGGCACGCTTCTTCGTCATCGGGCTCGTGAGAAAGCCCGGCGAGTACAAGTACAAGCTGGACATGACCGTTGGCGACGCACTGGACGACGCTGGCGGTTTTACGCCCGGGCGCACCGTGAACGGCATCGAGATTATTCGCATGACTAACGGCGAGACGGAAACGATCAACGTGTCGTTCTTCGACACCGTGCTGCCGAACGACACCGTCGCCGTACGCTAAAACACGAAGAGGGCCTTTCGGCCCCCTCCGTGTCTCCGTTCTTTCTCCGTGACTCGGCGTTATCGAGCCCGGTGCGCAGCCCGCGGGGCGTGCGCGACCTTCGGCTTCGGCTTGTCGCTTGCCCGGCGCACCCGATCGTTATCAGCGACCAGCGCGAGCAGCAGCACTTCGTCGATGGTGCTCACGAGATGGATCGTGAGGCCCTTCATCAGCTCTTCGCCGAGATCTTCCTTCACGTTCTTCTCGTTCTGCCGCGGCAGGATGATTTCCTTGATGCCAAGGCGCTTGGCAGCCAGGACCTTCTCCTTGATGCCGCCAACCGGCAACACCTTGCCCTGCAGCGTGATCTCGCCGGTCATCGATAAATCAGCGCGCACCGGCCGACGTGTCAATTCCGACACCATCGCGGTGACCATCGTCACGCCCGCCGACGGACCGTCCTTCGGAATCGCGCCCGACGGCACGTGCACGTGCAGCTCGGAGTTCTTGAAGAAGTCCGGATCGATCCGCCATTCGTTGGCGTGCGCGCGAACCCACGACAGCGCGGCCCGTGCCGATTCCTTCATGACGTCGCCGAGCTGACCCGTCAGCGTCAGCGATCCGTTGCCCGCCATGCGCGTCGCCTCGACGAACAGCACGTCGCCGCCGACCGGCGTCCACGCCATGCCCGTCGCGACACCCGGATTGCGGGTGCGGTCCTTGACCTCTTCGTCCATGAATTTCGGCGCGCCGAGCAGCTCGTGCACGAACTCCGGCGTGACCTTGACCTTCTCCTCGTCGCCCTCGGCGCGGCGCCGCGCGACCTTGCGGCAGATCGCGCCGATCTCGCGCTCGAGATTGCGGACGCCGGCCTCACGCGTGTAACCGCGGATCACGGCGCGCAAGCCGGCTTCCGTGAACGTCATCTGCGACTTGTTCAAGCCGTGGTTCTGCACCTGCTTGGCCACCAGGTGATCGCGCGCGATGGCGAGCTTCTCCTCTTCCGTGTATCCCGGCAGCTCGAGCACTTCCATGCGGTCGCGCAGCGGCGCCGGAATCGTGTCGAGCACGTTCGCCGTGGTGATGAAGAGCACCTCGCTCAGATCGAACGGCACGTCGAGATAGTGATCGCGGAACGTGTTGTTCTGCTCCGGATCGAGCACCTCGAGCAGCGCCGACGATGGATCGCCGCGGAAGTCGGAGCCGAGCTTGTCCACCTCATCGAGGATGAAGACCGGGTTCTTCGATTCCGCGCGACGCAGGCCCTGGATGATCTGTCCGGGCAGCGCGCCGATATACGTGCGGCGGTGGCCGCGGATTTCCGCTTCGTCACGCACGCCGCCGAGCGAGATGCGGACGAACTTGCGGCCGAGCGATTGCGCGATCGATCGCGCCAGCGACGTCTTGCCGACGCCGGGAGGGCCGACGAAGCAGAGGATCGGGCCCTTCATGCCCGGATTCAGCTTCCGCACCGCGAGGTATTCGAGAATGCGGTCCTTCGCCTTCTCGAGCCCCGAGTGCTCGTCGTCCATGATGCTCTTGGTCTTCTTGAGATCGATGACCTCGTCGGTCTTCTTCGACCACGGCAGCGCGACGATCCAGTCGAGATACGTGCGCGCGACGGTGTATTCCGCCGCCGCGGGCGGCATCTTCGACAGGCGATCGAGCTCGCGCAGCGCTTCCTTCTTGACGGGCTCCGGCAGGCCGGCGGCCTCGAGCTTGGTGCGCAGCTCTTCGATCTCGCGCGTCTGGTCGTCGCCCTCGCCGAGCTCCTTCTGGATTGCCTTGAGCTGTTCGCGCAGGAAGTAGTCGCGCTGGTTCTTGCCGACTTCCGACTGCACCTGGCTCTGGATCTTCGAGCCGAGCTCGAGGACTTCGAGCTCCTTGATCAACAGCCGATTCAAGACATCAAGGCGCGCGCGGACGTCGAGCGTCTGCAGCACTTCCTGTTTGGTTTCGGTGCCGATGGTGCCGAGGCCCGACGCAATGAAATCGGCGAGACGGCCGGCATCGGTGATGTTCGACGCCAGCGCCTGCAGATCATCAGACATCAGCGGCGACAGCGACACGATCTGCTGGAAGTTCGCCTTGATGTTGCGCTGCAGCGCGTCGATCTCGAGGCGATCGTCTTCCTTCAGCACTTCCGGTGCTTCAGTGACACGGCCGCGCAGGTACGGGCGCGTCGCCGTGATTTCGTCGAGGCGCACGCGCGCCAGGCCCTGGACAATGATGCGCAGGCTGCCGTCGGGCAGCTTGAACATCTTGTGAATCTGGCTGGCGGTGCCGATCGGATGCAGATCCTTCTGCGCCGGCTCGTCTTCGCCGGCCTCGCGCTGCGCGAAGACGGCGATCGTCTGTCCGCTCGCGACGGCTTCATCGATCAATCGGACGGAGCTCTCGCGCGCCACCGCCAGCGGCATGAACGCCTGCGGGAACAGCACGGTGTCGCGCAGCGGCAGCACCGGCATCTCTGGCGGCACGCGGAACGAGGGTGTCTCGGATCCGGTGGGGTCAAAGGGTTCGTTTGGGTTGCTCACGTTGAGCGGCCTCCTTAAGGCCGCTTTATTTATTTAGAGTGAGCCGGAGGCGGGGTGTTTCATGGGCCCCGCCATCCGGCGGAGCCCATTGTGAATCAGGACGCCGGGGTGTTACCCGCGCATGTCGAAGCCGAGCGTGGCCGAACCGCGGCGCGCCTGGACGCGCTCGCGCTGCTGGGCCAACTCGCGGGCCTCTTCGCAATCCTTGCAGCGGACCGCGAAGGGCAGCGCGCGCAGACGCGGCTGCGCGATTTCCTCGCCGCACTCGAAGCAGTGGCCGTAGGTGCCCTCTTCGAGGCGCCCGAGCGCTTCGTTGATCTTGTTCAGCGTTTCCGCCTTCATCTGGATGAGGGCGAACTCGATGTCTTCCTGGATGTCGACTTCCGACGTCTCACCCGGATCGAGGACCTCGTGGTCCTTTTCGGAGCCCTCGGCGCGCACGTCGCGGATCTTGCCTTGCACTTCGTTCATGATCTCGCGCTGACGCTCGATGAGCATCCGCTTCAATTCCTCGTACCGCGCGCCGGTCGGCGCTTCGGTGGCTACCTGTGTCTTCTTCGCTTTGGCCGCCATGACTAACTACCGCTCCTTCTGTCCCTCCACCTTTATGGAGGGCCTTTATGATTCCCCGCCCTTGCGCGTTCCCTAAAGCAAGAGCGATGCCTATGAACTTGACCGAACCTGCAATCTAAACAACGGTTATGAACGCTAGAAATGAAGGACTGGGGGTATGAACCGGTGGTGAGATGGTGCCTGCCACCCGGTTTTCAGGGTGGCTGAGCTGCCCCGGTCTTCCATGTCTATCGCGTTTACTTACAACGACTTAACGTCGTCTATCATTACCCTGGCTGAGCGGTCCGAACACCGTTCACTTTCCCATTAGACGCCGCACAGCCGGTTTGGGTTCTCGGTTTCCCTGTCACTTACCGGGGACACCGCCAAACCGGCAAACGGTAGCACACCACGCTGGAGTGTGGCAACTTTTACACTGAGGCTGGGCTATTACACATCCCGGCGCCTCAGTCTCTTCCTGATACTGTTGCTGAGTGACGTGCCGGCTGTGTCAGAAAAGACCCACCAAGCGCGCCTGTCCGGCCCTCGGTGAACAGATCTGCGCAGTCTGTTGCGCGACCAAGCGCCTGGTGGAAATCAGCTGCCCTGAAGACTGCCGCTATCTCGAAGCAGCCCAGCGCCACCCCGCCGCGGTCATCAAACGGCAGATCGATCAGGACTTAGCCATCCTGATGTCGACGATCGGGCGGCTTTCCGAGCAGCAGCTCCAGTTGTTCTTCCTGCTGCAATCGATGGTCCTCTCCTATAAGCCCGACGGCCTCGCTCGATTGACCGACGCGGACGTTTCCCAGGCGAGCGGCGCCCTCGCCGCATCACTCGAGACCTCGAGCAAGGGGCTGATCTTCGAGGAGTCGGTCGCGTCGGTTCCCGCTGAGGGACTGCGCCGCACCCTCAAGCCAATGCTCGACGAAATCACGAAAAACGGCGGCTCGCGGGTCGAGCGCGAAGTGGCATTCGTGCTTCGCGGAATGGAGCGAGGCGCCCGCCACGAAGGCGGTCATATTCCAGACGGCGAAACCTCTTATCTGGAGCTAGTAGGCCGGATCTTCCAGCAGCGCCCGAAAACGCCCAAAACCACCTCATTAAGAAACGCTGATAAGCCGCTGATCGTCCTGCCGTGATAGAATTTTTTGTTTCCGGCACTTAGGAGTTTTTGATCATGGCTATGCGATGTGAAATTTGCGGCAAGGGTCCGGTGGTGGGCCGCAAGGTGTCCCACGCCCACAACGTGCGTCCGCGGCGCTTCGAACCGAACCTGCAGACCGTCCGCGCGATCGTTGACGGCGCCAGCAAGCGCATCAAGGTCTGCACGCGCTGCATCCGCTCGAACAAGATCACCAAAGCCGCCTGATGAAGGAGTTGGTGACGGCAGCCGGTGTGCCGAAGGCCATCGGACCGTATTCGCCCGCGGTCAAGGTCGGCAACCTGTTGTTCCTGTCCGGATCGATCCCGCTCGATCCCGTCTCTGGCCAGCTCGTTGAAGGCGGCATCAAGGAACAGACGACGCGCGTCCTGGAAAACATCAAGACGCTGCTCGCGGCCGCCGGCGCTGATTTCTCGAACGTCGCGCGCACGACGGTGTTCATGGTCGATCTTGGCGAGTTCGCGGCGATGAACGAGATTTACTCGAGTTACTTCACCGCGCCATATCCCGCGCGCTCGACCGTTCAAGTCGTGAAGTTGCCGAGAGATGTTCGTGTCGAGATAGACGTGATCGCGGTTCTCTAACGGCGCTCAGGTATCGGGGCACTTCGCTCCACGTTCAGTACTCCCTCAACACCACGCACGGACTTGATCACCTGCTCGAGGTGCTTCATGTCCTTGATCTCGACCGTCACGTCGATCCGCCCGCGCTGGTCGCCCGTGCGCGCTTCGACATTCGTGATGTTGGTGTTGATGTCGGCGATCTTCTGACTGAGCTGCGCCAGCATGCCCTTGCGATCTTCCACTTCGATCGCCAGCCGCACCGTGTAGGGCTGGATGTCGCTCCCCTTGTCCCACTCGACGTCGATCTTCCGCATCGGGTCGTACATCAGGTTGATGACGTTGGGACACTTCGCCGAGTGCACCGACACGCCCTTGCCGCGCGTGATGTAGCCGACGATCTTCTCGCCGCGGATCGGGTTGCAGCACTTCGCCCG
>Ga0075428_100008559_pt1 | contig 11348 bp, 10 predicted proteins | sample RhiMetdeltSRZDD2_FD_75291 | JGI IMG/M metagenome (GOLD analysis project Ga0075428, IMG submission 75291) | Populus rhizosphere microbial communities from Tennessee, USA - Rhizosphere MetaG P. deltoides SRZDD2 | ecosystem: Host-associated > Plants > Roots > Rhizosphere > Soil | place: USA... | reverse complement strand
GCTTGCCCTCGATGAACTGGCACCCTTCGATGGCCTGCACGATCGCCGGCTCGCGGTCGCGGTGCGCCGCCTCGAGGTCGCCTCGTTTCAGCGCGCGGCGCAACCCCTGAGTTCGCACGAGCGCGTCGAACCAGTCGAGCCGAGCTTCCGTGAATCGCCACAGCTCGCCGGACACCGGCTCACGCGCCACGCGTACGCGATTCTGCCCGTCGCGCTGAAGCACCGGCGAGTCGCCGGGATGCTGCAGGCACACCGCGGTCATCCGTCCGCTTCGCATGCGGGCGGCCAGGTCATAGGCCGGCGTCCGCCGGCCCGTTGCGCCCGCCGCGTGCGAGTGGATGTCGACGCCGATGACGCCATCGAGCAGCCGCGCGGCCTCGGCGTCGGTCTCGGCCACGTCGGAGCTCGAACGCCTGGCGCACGCGCCGAGGGCCAGCACGCCAAGCGTCGCCAGCACCTCCCGGCGCGTGAGGGATCGAGTTGGCTCCATGGTCATCTCGTTTCGCACGCGGGGGCGGTCGGGAGCAAGAGCAATCGAAGCGGCGTGGGCGTGACACCGCTCGTCGGGCCGGCGATATAATCGCGGAGATGGCGGCCAGCCCGCGGCTCACGCTCGGTGGTTTCCTCGCCCGGTTTGTCCTCGCGCTGGTGGTCGTCGGTGCCACCTACAATCCCACGCGGTACTCCTACTACGCGTGGGCGAAGAGCACGGGCTTCGAGTGGCGCCCGCCGACGGTTTTCGTCGGCGTCCTGCTACTGATCGGCTGGTTCATTTGCCTCAGACTCACCCTGCGTTCGATGGGCGGCATCGGCTTTCTGCTCGCCAACGCGTTTCTTGCGGCGCTCTACTGGCTGCTCGCGAGCTGGGGGTGGCTGCCGTTCGACGACGTAGCGGCCATCTCGTGGCTCGGCATGTTCAGCGTCACTACGATCCTAGCCGTCGGCATGTCCTGGCCGCACTGGCGAGGCTCGGCCGGCAGCCCGCCCTGAATGAAAAAGGGGCGCCCCTCGCGGAGCGGCCCCTGGACTTGAACTGCTGCGGCTTGCGTGCCGACTTCAAGTCCTTCGGGTTCTCGACGAACCAGCCCTTGCCGCCGAAGCCCTCCATCATCTTGTCGCAGCGCGCGCCGTAGATCAGCGCGTTGGCTTCATCGTCTTGAGCGGATTGGCTGGCGGGGTCGCGCCTGGCCCGATGCCGCCGTTGTCGAACACTACGATCTTGACCGGCAGCTGATAGCGGCGGCCCGTCTCCATACCAGCCCAGCGGCTCGACGTGTGAGGAAGTCAGTCAGCGAAGCGGGCGCCCAAAACGCTTCGCGAGTCTTTCACCGGCCCGCGATTTTGGCTCTCTGAAGCTCGCCACCACCACCACCGCCGCCGAGAGTTTGTGGCGCCATCTGTAAGCAGTTGGTTTTCATGCCGATCGGCATTGGCACCGAAGCTGCTCTCCGGTGCGGCGGCAGTGGTGGCGAAACACGCTTGGTGTGAAGTTCTCGACCGATGGAGGCCACGATGAAAGAGCCCTGGTCGAGCCGCTGGTACTGGTCGTTGCTGTTGGCCGTCGCTTCGATGCTCGGGTTGATGCTGATCGTGGTGATGATCGTCGATGCATTCGCCGAGCACGCACCGCAACCGGGGTCGCAGGCCTCGTGGCAAACGCATCTTCAGAGCCTCGAGGATGCGCTCGCGCGGAACGACCTCGCAGGCGCCGAACTGCGGTGGAGCCAGGCATACGCGGCGGCGCTGAGGAGCCGGCATTGGGAAGGCCTGGTGGCTGTGGGCGACGCCTACCGCCGACTCGGCGCCCGGGGTGGCTTCCTGGAGATCGCCGTGGCCAAGGCGCGACAGACGTACCTCGCCGCCCTCTTCCGCGCGCGTAGCGAAATGTCGCTGGAAGGCGTCCTGCAAGCGGCACGAGGTTTCGTGGAGCTCGGCGACGAAGCGGTTGTCGAGCAGTGCCTCCAAGTCGCGCGGCTGGTCGCCGCCGAAACGAAGGATCCCCGGGCCGATGCGCGAGTTCGGGCCTTCACGGAGCGCTGGCTGACGGCGACCGGAAGAGAGTCTTCCAACCAGCATTCCGAACTGCCGACGGATCTCCGGCAGCGGCGCCCGGGGGGGACCCGATGATGCACTCCGGATACGGCGATAGCGAGCCGCTCGGCCCCTGGACGGCGCACCTCGAGTCTATGAATCATGCACTCGCCGAGCGGGATCCGCACGCTTCCATCGGCGCGTGGCGACAGGCCTATTCCGCCGCGCTCAGCGATCCCGGGTGGCGCGGGCTTCTCGCGGTCGCAACCGCGGCTCTGCGGCTTCGTGCGCTGCCGGGCTACACGGGAGACGCCGTCGCTCGCGCGCGGGAGACGTCCTGGATCGCGTTCTTCCGTGCGCGACAGCAGCGCTCTCTTGAAGGTGTTCTGTCGGCCGCGACCGTCTTCGAGAGCGTGGGCGATCACGCCGCCTTCGAGAACTCGATGCGCGTCGCCGAGATGCTTGCGACGCGAACGGGACAAGCCGCCGGTCAGGATTGTTTACGTGACTTCATGGAACGCCTGGGCAACAAGGACGGGCCGAAAGACGGGACCCTTGGGTCCGGAGTGTTGCGTGTTGACACACCCATCGCAGCCTCCTAGACTTGCGGCCAGTTTTTCGACCCGTCCGGGAACCTTTCGAATCACGGCCGGCGCCCCGCGCATAGCGCCCGTCGGAGAGCGAAGGATGAGGCATCCCTGGACCGCACATATCCCGCGGGCGTCGAGCCACCACCACCACCACCAGCACGTCCGGAGAGTCGTCCTTCTAAGCACGCGATTTGGCGTCGGGATGCTCGGCATGGCTCTTGCCAGTTACATGGCTCCCGGAAGCTGGGCGAGCTAGAAGGAGCGGCGGGGGTGGAACAAATGCGGCGACGACTTCTCGTCAGCGGCGCAGGTAGCGGCGGTACCAATAATCTCATCGCGAGTCTGCGGGAGCGTGAAACAACGGGATTGTTCATCGCCGGCTACCACACGGATCGGTTCGTCCTGAAAAAGTCTCCAGCTGACCGGAATTACGTCATGCCACCCACGACCCATCCCCGACACGCCGACACGCTTCGCCGCATCGTGGAGCAAGAACAGATCGATTTGATCATCCCCACCCAGGACGTCGACGTGCTGGCCCTGACCCGTTGCGAAGGAGAGCTCGCCTCGCGTGTGTTTCTACCCAGTCGAGCCACGATCGAGGCGTGCCAGGACAAGTACGCGCTCACCAGCCTTCTCCGAGCTCGCAAAGTCCCGGCGCCCGAGACGTACCCGATCACGAGCCTCGACGACGTCGACACATCGTTCGCGCGGCTTGGGAGGCCTTCCCGGATGTGGTGTCGGATCCGTGTCGGCAGCGGATCCCGAGGGGCGATCCCGATCGGTAGCATCGAGCAGGGCCGAAGTTGGATCACCTATTGGCAGCAGATGCGCGGCGTCCCTATCTCGAGCTTCACCGTGTCGGAGTACCTTCCCGGCCGTGACTTCCTCTGCCAGAGCATCTGGAAGGACGGCAGCTTGATTCTGGCCCGGACGTTCGAGCGTCTCTCCTATTTCGACGGGAGCAATCGAGCCAGTGGCGTCTCATCATTTTCCGCCCTGGCGAAGACCGTCGATGAGCCACAGGTCCTCGAGGTAAGCCGGCAAGCCGTACTGGCGGTCGATCGCGGCGCGTCGGGCCTCTTCAGCATCGACCTGAAGGCCAACATCGACGGGGTGCCGTGCGTGACCGAGATCAACGCGGGGCGCTTTTTCATCGGGATGACGTCGTTCGACCGCGTCTGCAAGCACAACATGGCGCTCACGTACGTCCGCGTCGCGCTTGGTGAAGCCGTCGATCTCCGCGACGTCTACGACGTCGCTCCGGACTATTACCTCGTTCGCGACCTCGACACACTGCCGCGCGTGTTTCATGCCGACGAGATGTTCGATGGAATCGAGGAGCTGTCGTGATGCCAGCTGAGTCGCGTCACCCGCGGCCAGCGCCGGAGGTGCTCAATGGGTGGCAATAGCGTGCACGATGCCGAGACTCTGAAGATCATCTGCGAGTTCCAGGGCTGCAAGCTCGACGCAGAGGCCCGCGAGCTGAGAGCGGAGATTCTCGAGCTGGTCCTGCGCAAGGACGCTGGAGGAGCTGTCGCGGGCACCGCCGGCGACAGGATCGAAATCTCGGGAGGTCTCGATCGCCAGGCCGTCGAGATGTTGCGCCTGGAGATCCGGCGCCTCGCGGTGCGGCGCGGCGCGGACATGACTGCGTTCCGGATGGAAACGGTGTGATCTCACGTACCAGGTGGCTCCTCGTCCTCGTCGGTGTCCTGGCGTTCGGGGCGGCCGCGCCCGTGTGGGGCGCGGCCCGAGTCTTCGTTCACCACCTGGACGGCCAGCCGGATCGTCTCGATCCCGCCAAGAGCAGCAACCTGCGTTCCGCTCGCGTCCTGTGGGCGATCTACGAGCCTCTCTTGGAGCCAACGAAGGACTCGCGCGGGGTGGTCCCGCGGCTCGCGGAATCGTGGACGGTCGGTCGCGACGGGCTGACGTACACATTCCGCTTACGCCGCGGCGTGACGTTCCATGATGGCACGCCATTCACCGCCGGCGCCGCCAAGCTGAACCTCGAGCGCAATTACCTGAAGGGCAGTCGGTTCTACACCGCTGAGCCTCGCAACGTCCGGGAAAGCTTCCTCGCCGGGCTCATTCGCGAGGTCTCAGTTCGAGATGACCATACGCTCATCGTCACGCTCAAGCACCAGAAGCTTCATCTGCTGTTTCTCGTGCCGATGGTGAGTCCCGAGGCTTTGGCGAAGTACGGGGCGTCGATCGGCGAACACCCGGTCGGGACGGGGCCTTTTACATTCGTTCGCTGGACCGGGGACGAGATTCGCTTGGCGGCGAATCCAGACTACTGGGGCGGGCGCCCGAAGCTCGACGAGATCTCGTTTCGCACGATTCCCAAGCCGGACCAGGCGGTCGAGGAGTTCCTCGCCGGCCGCATCGACTTCATCCCGGAGATCGAGCCGCTCTATCACGAACGAGTCGTCGCGAACCTCACGACGCGGCTCGTCACGATGTCCACCCTCAGCGTCTACTATGCGGGGTTCAGAACCGATCGCAAGCCGTTCGACGACCCTCGGATCCGGCATGCCATCGCCAAGGCCATCGACCTGGAACGGATGAACCTCTTCGTCGTCCGGGGCGCTGGCGTTCCTGCGTTCGGGCCGATCCCACCCGGCGCCGACGCGTATACGCAACCACCGAAACGAGTCCGCTACGATCCCGACGGGGCCAGGCGCCTCTTGAAGGAAGCCGGGTTCCCGGACGGTTTACGGCTCTCGCTCGGATACAACGCAGCCTGGAGCTTCGTGTCGGAAATCGCCCAAGCGATAAAGACGGATCTGGGGCGGATCAACGTCATCGTCGATCCGGTGACGGTCCCCACCTATAAGGATCTGGTGGACAGCATCACGCAGGGGAAGAGCGATCTCTTTCTCTACACCTGGTCGTCAATTCTCGGAGACGCAGAGATTTTCCTCGCTCCTATTTTCGGCAGCGGCTCCCCCGACAATCTGACCCGCTACAGCAACCCTCAGGTCGACACGCTCCTCGAGCAGGCGCGCGCGACCACGGACGCCTCGGCCCGTGCCACGCTCTACCAGAGGATTCAACGACTGATCGTCGACGATGCGCCGGCGGTGTTCATGTTCCACAAGACCCGCGCTTCGGCCTACACCACGCGCGTCTCCGGTCTCGAGCTCAACGTCAACGCATTCCCGATCGACCGTTTCGCCCGAATCGACCTTCGGCCGGAGTAGGAGGACACGATGAGTGAGCTCAGAGTCGCACTGACTGATGTTCCACCTCTTGATCGCCTCAATCCGTATCAGTCAAACAATCTTTATATCCACAGCGTGATCTGGCCGATCTACGAGCCTCTATTCGACGTCGACGACGGCAAGACGAAGACGCTTAAATACCTTTCTCGATTGGGTGAGGCGGACGATTGGAAGCCGAAAACACTCGAGTACGTCTTCACGCTGAAGAATGTCGATTTCTGTCCGGGAGACACGGGTTATGACGGTGATACGCGGTTCACGGCGCAATCAGTTGTCGACAATCTTGGCCGGCTGACGAGCACTTCCAGTTTCCGCGGACGGATTCTAAAGGGTCTCATCGAACGCGTGACTCCGAAAGACACCAACCGAGTGAGCATCGAACTCAAATATCGAAAACCCGAATTGCTATTTCTGGCGCTCATGACTCTTCAACCCGAGCGAAGCGAGCGACGCTTTGGCACCGGCCCGTTTTACCTCAGCCCGGCGCCCCATTCCGACTTGGGTTACGAGCTTAAGAAGAACACGAAGTACCACCCCACGGCTACGCTAGACAAGATCACCTTTAGGGTGATCCGCGATCCCGAGGAACTCGTTGCGCAGTTCAACGCGGGAAAAGTGGATTTCATTCGGGACATCGACCGCGATCGCTACTCCGCCCGTCCGGGTGTCACATTCCCACATGTCAACCCGTTCGGGGTCCATTACCTCGGCTTCAATGTTGACGGCTCCCCCTTCAAGGCACCAGAGGTCAGGCGAGCGTTCCGCGACATGCTTAATCTCAAAGAAATCGCGTCAGCAGCCGAACTCGACCCAGCCGCAGGACCGATCCCACGGGGCGTCGAAGGATACGACCCGGAGCTCGTGATTCCGCGTCAAGCGCGTGACGACGCGAAAGCAGTGCTCCAGAAGGCATGCGCTAAATCCAAAATCGCGCTGCTGTACAACCGGAACTCCTACTACGGAAACGCGCTGGCCAAGCGGATCCAGATGGATGTTGGACCCGAGTTGGTCGAGCCGAAGTCTTACGAAAGCAGCAGTGAGCTTTTGGCAGAAATCAATCGACGCCGCGACAAGGTCGATCGCTCGGGTCACAACGATGACTCTAAGGAGCAAAGCTACGCCTTCGTCTACAACTGGTACTCGATTCTGCCGGCCGCCGAGATCTTCCTGCGCCCGCTCTTTGAAAAGGGAATGCCAGACAATCTTACCGGCTACGATGGGATTGAAGACCTCTTACCGGCCACGCAAGACCCTGAAAAGTCCGAGGAGGGTCGGGTCGAACTGTACAAAGGTATCCAGAGGAGAATCGTCGCAGATGCGCCAGCGGTCTTCCTCGGTCACTCGAGAGTCCGGTATTCCGCTGTCGGGGCTGGCGTCACTGGCCTCGAGCTACTAAACGTCCAATCCTTTCCCGTCGACCGCTACGTCGGTGTCGACGTGCACCCCTGATCGGGGGCACGGCCATGCGGCGCCTGCGGCGCTGGTACGACGATGCCAGCCTTCAGACGAAGTTTGCGCTGCAGGTCGTCATCTCGACGAAGCTGCTGTTCGCCGTGCTGCTCGCACTAGTCCTCTACCTGCAGCGGCAGGCGGTGCTCTCCAATGTCGAGGATGCCGGCTTTCAACTCGTCAAGGTCTTCGCGAGAAGTAGCGTACAGGCCGTCGTGGCGGACGACTATCTCGTGATGCAGCACGTGGTCAACGGAGTCTCCGGCGAGCGGAAGATTCTCTACGCCATGCTGCTCGATGGGAACGGGCGAATCCTCGTTCACACGCGAGTGAATGAACGCGGAAAGATCGCCGACGACGGCCTCTCGACCGAGGCGATCCGCAGCCGGGCGCCGCTGCTGCAGCGCTACAACACGTCGGATGGCGTGCCCGTCTACGATTTCTCGGCGCCCGTCTACGTGCTGGACCAGCGGCGGGCCACCGCGCGCGTCGGCGTCTCCATCGAGAAAGAGCTGGCCGAGATTGCCCGCACACGCAACTACATTCTTCTGGTGGGCGTCGCGGTGCTCACCATCGGCTCGGTATGGGCCACCTACCAAGCACGGCGTATTACGAGGCCCGTCGGAACGCTGGTTCTGGGTACGAACGAGATCGCCAGAGGCAGACTGGAGCACCAAATTCCCGTCAGTGGTGGCAGCGAGCTGCGTCAGTTGGCCGGCGCATTCAACCAGATGACGAAATCCGTCCAGGCGCTCATCGAGACCTCGCGCCAGCTGTCCTCGACACTGGACCTGGACGCGGTCCTGCATTCTGTCGGCGCGTACGCGCTCGAGCTGGTCAAGGCGGATATCGCGGCCATCGCGACGTACGATCGCGAACAGCAAGAAGCCCGGGTCAAGGTGGTACTGGGCGGCCGCGGCACCGAGGTCGGGAACCTGGTGATCGATCCCGGGCGTGGGTTGGGCGGCGCCGTGCTGCAACGAAAGATGCCGGTGACGAGCGCGAACTATCTTGACGATCCGGCCATCGTCCACGATCCCCGCTACGACGAGATCTTTCGTGCCGAAGGGGTCGTATCGGCGGCCGCCGTGCCCATCATGCTGCGCGGAGAGATCGTGGGCCTGCTGTGGGTGGCGCAGCGGACGGCCAAGACTTTCGCGACCGAAGACGTCGATCTGCTCGAGCGCATGGCGCGTCAGGCGGCGATCGCCATGGAAAACGCACGCCTGTACCAGGACCTCAAAACGTCCAACGCCGAGATCGTCGCCGCCCAGGAACAGCTAGTCCAGCAGACGCGCATGGCCGCAATCGGCGAGATCGCGGCGGCCGTCGCGCACGAGGCGCGCAATCCGCTCGGCGCGATCAGCAACTGTGTGCAGATGCTTCGCGCCAATTCCACTCTGACGGGTGAGGATGCCGAACTCCTCAAGATCGTTTACACCGAGACCCAGCGGCTCAACGAGATCGTGTCCGACTTCCTCGCCTTCGGCCGGCCCAAACGGCCTCAGTTCCAGGCAGTAGACATCCACGAACTGGTCGACACGACAGTGGCGCTCCTTCGTCACGATGATCGCTGGCCGACCACCATCACGGTCGTCACGAAGTTCGATCCGACCCTGCCGCTGCTTCAGGCCGATCGTGATCAGCTGCGTCAGGTGCTATGGAATCTGTGCCTGAACGCGGCGCAGGCCATGGGCGACAGCGGAGAGCTAAGAGTCGAGACGAGCCGCCACGGCAACCTCGCGGAGATTCTCGTTCAGGACACAGGCCCGGGAATCACGTCGTCTCTGCTGCCGCGAATCTTCGAGCCGTTCTTCACGACTCGCGCCGGCGGTACCGGGCTGGGGCTCGCGATCGTGCGTCGGATCGTGGAAGAGCATTCCGGTCAGATTCGAGTCGACAGCGAGGCCGGAGTCGGCACGTGCTTCGTGCTTGCATTGCCGATTGACCGGGGGACGGCATGACCCCCAAGATCCTTGTCGTCGACGACGAACTCGGTGTCCGCCGCAGCCTGGCGATCATGCTGCGCCGGGGGGGCTATGAGGTCACCGAAGCGGGATCGGTGGCCGAGGCGGTGGGACGACTCAAGGGTGAGTCCTTCAATCTGGTGATTGGCGACCTTCGAATGGAGCCGCTGAATGGCGTCGATCTACTGACCTTGGCCCGACGCTATCGGCCCGAGTGCCGCGTGATGATCGTCACGGCCTTCGGCTCGCCCGAAGCCCGCGCGGAATGCCTGGAAAGCGGCGCCGTCGATTTCCTGGAAAAGCCGCTGGATGCCGGGGCGCTTCAATCCCGGATTCAGCGGCTGCTCGCCGGCGATGGCCACTAAGATCCTGGTCGTCGACGACGAGGCGGGCATGCGCCGAAGCCTCGCGATCATGCTGCGTCGCGAGGGTTACGAGGTTCTGGAGGCCTCCGGAGGGAAGGAAGCGCTCGACCAACTCGGCGAGGACGTTCTCGACCTTGTCATCGCCGACCTCCGCATGACGCCCGTATCCGGCCTGGACGTACTGCGCGCCGTGAAGCAGACGACGCCCGACGTCGAAATCATTCTGATGACCGGTTACGGCACAGTCGAAACCGCCGTGGAGGCGATGAAGCTCGGCGCGTTCGACTTCATCGCCAAGCCATTCCGGCACGACGAGATCCTCCTGCGGGTTCGCAACGCCATCGAGAAGCGCCGGCTCAGCTGTGAATGCAATCTGCTTCGATCCGAGGTCGACAGCGCCTTCGGGCTCAAGGGAATCATCGGAACCAGCGCCGCCATGCGCGAGCTTCTCAAGGTCCTGCCCCGGGTCGCCCAGACCGACAGCACCGTTCTGCTCACCGGTGAGAGCGGCTCGGGCAAGGAGCTCGTGGCGCGGGCGATCATCGCGGCGAGTCGCCGAGCCAATCGGCCATTTGTGTCGGTGAGCTGCGCAGCCCTACCAGAGCAGTTACTCGAGAACGAGCTGTTCGGCCACGTGAAGGGTGCCTTCACCGGCGCACAGGGCGCCCGCCGCGGTCTGCTGGAGGAGGCGCACACCGGGACGTTTTTCCTCGACGAGATCGGTGAGGCGCCGATCTCGATTCAGACGAAGCTGCTGCGCGTGCTTGAGGAACGCTCACTGCGGAGGTTGGGAGACAATCGTTCGATCCCGATCGACGTGCGGATCATCGCCGCGACCAACCGCGACCTCGACACCGCGGTACAGGAGAAGCGATTCCGCGACGACTTGCTGTACCGGCTGAACGTCATCCGGCTCCACTTACCGCCGTTGCGCGATCGGCTGGACGACGTGCCACTGCTGGCGCGACATTTTCTGAGCGTGTACTGTCAACGGCTCGACCGGCGTCTGGAGGGCTTCGCGCCCGATGCGCTGGCAACGCTCCAACGGTACAGCTATCCCGGCAACGTTCGAGAGCTCATCAACATAATCGAGCGCGCGGTGGCGTTGGCGCCTGGGTCACGGATCGAGCTCAGCGACCTTCCCGACTTGCTCCACCGGCCCGCCCCTAGAGTCGACACGGTGGCCGAGACGCCTCCACTCGTGCGCACGGTGCCTGAGCCGGCGTCCGGGAACGAACAGGAGCGTCTGCTCGCGGCATTGCGCGACACGAACTGGAACGTCTCGCGCGCGGCCGCTCGCCTTGGAATCTCCCGTAACACGATCCGCTATCGCATGGAGAAGTACGGCCTGCATCCGTGAATACACGGCCTCGGCGCGACCAGGCCCGCACATCCGGTCGGCCGCGCGCCTGGCGGCGGGGTGTCACAACCAGATTCCGGATCGCGAAAACGAAAGGGCCGCTCCATTTCGGAGCGGCCCTCGTGCGTGAGGCTTCAGCCGATCAGCTGTGCCACTTGAACTGCTGCGGCTTGCGCGCCGACTCCTGCGAGATCATGACGTTGACCAGCGCCGGGCCCTTGAACGCCGTCGCCTGTTCCAGCGCCGACTTCAAGTCCTTGGGGTTCTCGACGAACCAGCCCTTGCCGCCGAAGGCCTCCATCATCTTGTCGTAGCGCGCGCCGTAGATCAGCGCGTTCGGCTTCATCGTCTTGAGC
>Ga0075428_100008553_pt1 | contig 11355 bp, 12 predicted proteins | sample RhiMetdeltSRZDD2_FD_75291 | JGI IMG/M metagenome (GOLD analysis project Ga0075428, IMG submission 75291) | Populus rhizosphere microbial communities from Tennessee, USA - Rhizosphere MetaG P. deltoides SRZDD2 | ecosystem: Host-associated > Plants > Roots > Rhizosphere > Soil | place: USA... | reverse complement strand
ACTTAAACTGACTTAGACACCCCAACTGACCGGAGAGTACTGACGTTTCGAGTAACTCGCCGATTCAGCAGCGATTACGATTCTCCCGGAATATAGCCCTGTTGTGGTGGAAAACGGATGGGAGCAAATCGATCCTCGCCTCTTCATGAAATTTGTCAGCCTGCGCCCTTCTGCTTCTGTGCTTCTGCTTCTGCCTTCTGCTTCTGTGCTTCTGCTTCTGATTGTCGCTTAGCTTTTTCAAGATCTTGACGATTCCACCGGTTGTCTGCCCTGACGAGTGCCATAGTCTCTCGCCCAAACCTGGAGCCGAAAGAAACAAAAATCTGACGAGTCGACGGAAAATAATTCCAGGAAGTTGTCGGGATGACGCTTCCTTCCGATCGTCGACCCGCCAGTTGTCTTGACATCAAAGACCTAAGGAGTCTATATTCAAAAGTGAGGAAAATGTGAAACGCGCGAGGGTCAAAAACGAGCGGAGTTCGCTAATGAACGTCGGGCGGCGCGTCGATTATGCGGTGCGCGCGTTGTCTTATCTCGCCGGGCAGCCCGAAGGTAAGATCGTGAGCCGGGCGGATATCGAAAAGAACCAGGACATTCCGTCATTTTATCTTTCGAAGATAATGAAAGACATGGTTGCCGGCGGTTTGGTGCAATCGCACATCGGCTCGAAGGGCGGTTTCACCCTAGCCAAGCAGCCGGCGACGATCTCCATTAAAGACGTTTATGAAACCGTCGAGCGTCCACTGGTGTTGATGGAGTGTCTCGAGCAGGGCGCCAATTATTGTTCTTTTTGCGCGGTTTGCTCGCAAAAGTCGGTGTGGGAGAAGGCGCAGATCGTGCTCGCAGAATTTCTCGCTGGCGTGTCGGTCGCGGAGATCGCCGATCGACAGGGACTCAAAGGACGGTTGACCAAATCGCCGTTGCAAAAGGCGGTTTGAACCAAGTGTTTTGAGAGGCATCGACATGTTGGATATTCGCGGACTCAGGGCAAAGGCTGGGAATAAGGAAATATTACGCGGCATCGATCTTCACGTCGGCGCCGGCGAAGTGCATGCCATCATGGGCCCGAACGGTTCGGGTAAAAGCACGCTAGCCCATGTTTTGTCGGGCCGGGAAAATTATGAAGTGACCGGCGGTGAAGTCATTTATCGCGGCGAAGATCTTCTCGCCATGAGCCCTGAGATGCGCGCGCGCGAAGGGATTTTTCTCGCGTTTCAATATCCCGTCGAGATCCCCGGCGTCAGCACGACGTATTTTCTCAAAGCGGCCGTGAATGCGGTGCGCAAACACAAGGGCTTGGAAGAACTGGACGCAATGGAATTCCTGGCGCTGATCAAAGAAAAACTGAAGTTGGTGGAAATGGATCAGGTGCTGATCAATCGGCCGCTTAACGAAGGTTTTTCCGGCGGCGAAAAAAAACGCAATGAGATTTTACAAATGGCGGTGCTTGACCCAGTGCTCGCACTGCTCGACGAAACCGATTCGGGTCTCGACATCGATGCTTTGCGCGTGGTCGCCGGCGGCGTCAATGCCTTGCGTCGACCCGATCGCGCGATGATCGTGATTACTCACTATCAGCGCTTGCTAAATTACATCGTGCCCGATTTCATCCATGTTTTGTTCGAGGGGCGAATCATAAAATCAGGTACGAAAGAATTAGCGCTGGAGCTCGAGAGCCGAGGGTACGATTGGCTCAAAGGCGGAGCCGCCGCCGTTCAGTAGTCCCGCTTTGTTGTACTCGGAAAGAATATGATTGCCACGGAAAGTAAAGAGCGCTATATCGCCGCCTTCGAGCAGTCGCAGTCGAACGGGAATGGCGCGGCTCCGGCGTGGCTCAAAAAGCTGCGCAGAGACGGGATCGCGAGCTTTGCGGCCCAGGGATTTCCGACGCCAAAAGATGAAGAGTGGAAGTACACCAGTGTCGAGCCGATCGCCTCATTGCCCTTGGCGCAGAGCCAAGGATCTGAGCGCGGCATCGATGCCGACGAAATGATCGCACAGAGTTTTGCCGATGCCACCTGTCCGCGCTTGGTCTTTATCAACGGCGTTTGGACGCGGGAATTTTCCTTTGCGCCGGGGCTGCCCCGCGGCGTTCGTCTCACCAGCCTGGCAGAACTGATCAAGCAGGACGAGCCGCTCTTATCGGAGCAGCTTGGGCGTCATGCGAATTATCGACGTCAGGCTTTCGTAGCGCTCAACACGGCGTTTATGGGCGATGGCGCGGTGGTGATTATTCCGCCGGGATGCTGTTTGGCGCAGCCGATTTATCTGATTTATATATCGAGCCCTGGCGCCGGACCCTTGGTGTCGCATCCGCGCACGCTTATCTTTCTCGGCGCGGGGAGCGAGGCTAAAATCATCGAGAGCTACGTCGGCGTGGACGAGGGAGCTTATTTCTGTAATGCGGTCACGGAATTGATCGGCGCGGCGGATTCGCTGGCCGACTATTATCGCTTACAGCGCGAAGGTCGCTCCGCGTTTCACACGGGCACTTTCGACGCCGACTTGGATCGCGGCGCCCACTTGACGGCGCACGCGGTGACGCTCGGTGGATCTTTGATTCGAAACAACGTCCACGTGGCGCTCAACGGGGAAGGTGCGGAATGCGTGCTCAACGGGCTTTACCTCGGCGAGGGTAAGCAGCACATCGATAATTTCACGGAGATCGATCATCTCAAGCCGCGCGCAACCAGCTTTGAGCTTTACAAGGGTATCTTGAACGGCGCGGCGCACGGCGTTTTCAACGGTAAAATCGTCGTGCATAAAGACGCGCAAAAATCCGATGCGCGCCAGGTCAACAAAAATCTGCTCCTGTCCGCAAACGCGGTGGTGAATACCAAGCCGCAATTGGAAATCTACGCCGATGACGTCAAATGCAGTCATGGGTCGACGATCGGCCAGTTGGATGCTGACGCTTTGTTTTATCTTCGCACGCGCGGCTTGGGAGTGGCGGAAGCCCGAAGTCTTTTGAGTTTCGCCTTTGCCGGGGATGTCGTGGGACGAATTAAAGTCGATTCTTTGCGGCGCCAACTGGACGATTATTTGGCGGTGCAATTTCGGAGAGTTTGAGTTTTAGCATGAAAGCGGTTTCTCACTTGGCTGAATCGCGCGCTCCATCGGGCACCTTCGATGTCATGCGCTTGCGCGAGGATTTTCCGATTTTGCAGCTGAAGGTTCATGGCAAGCCGCTGGTCTATCTCGACAACGGCGCAACCAGTCAAAAGCCGCAAGCGGTCATCGATGCGCTCAATCGTTATTACAGCTTGGAGAACTCCAATATTCATCGTGGGGTTCATTGTCTGAGCGAGCAAGCCACCACGGCCTACGAAGCAGCGCGGGGAAAAATACGGGAATTTATCAACGCGGGATTGGACAAGGAGATCATTTTCGTGCGCGGCACGACGGAAGCGATCAACCTGGTGGCGCAGTGTTACGGACGTAGTTTTCTCAAAGCGGGCGATGAAATTATTGTCTCGGCGATGGAACATCATTCCAATATCGTGCCGTGGCAAATACTTTGTGAACAGACTGGGGCAAAGCTGCGTGTCATTCCGATCAATCACGACGGCGAGCTGGTAATGGAAGAGTTTCGCCGGCTGTTAAACGATAGGACCAAGTTTGTTTCGATAACCCACGTGTCCAATGCGCTCGGCACAATCGTGCCGGTCAAAGAGATTGTCGCATTGTCTCATGAGCGCGGCGTGCCGGTCATGCTCGACGGCGCCCAGGCGGTGCCTCATTTGAGGGTTGATGTGCAGGATCTGGGCTGCGATTTTTACGCCTTTTCCGGTCATAAGTTGTTTGGCCCGACGGGTGTCGGGGTGCTTTATGGCCGCGCCGAACTGCTCGAAAAAATGCCGCCGTATCAGGGCGGCGGCGATATGATCAGCCTGGTGACCTTTGAAAAAACTCATTACAACGTGCTGCCCTACAAGTTCGAAGCGGGCACGCCGCATATTGCCGGCGGTATTGGCTTGGGCACTGCAATCGACTATTTACTCACGCTGAATTGGCACCAGCTCGCGGCGCATGAGCACAAGCTGCTGAGCTACGCTACGGACGCGCTGTCAAGCATCGACGGCTTGCGCATCATTGGCACCGCTAAAGAGAAAGCCGGCGTGGTGTCGTTTGTCTTGGATCACGTGCATGCCCACGATGTCGGGACAATTCTCGACCAAGAAGGAGTGGCGGTGCGCGCCGGGCATCATTGCGCGATGCCCGTGATGCAGCGCTTCGGCGTACCGGCGACGACACGCGCGTCGTTTGCTTTTTACAATACCATCGAGGAAATCGATGTGTTGGTGCGAGCCATCCATCGGGTCCGGAAAGTTTTTGGCTGATGTCGGATTTAGATGAGCTTTATCAGGAAGTCATTCTCGACCATAACAAGAGTCCGAGGAATTATCGCGTGATGTCCGATGCTAACCGCAAAGCGGAAGGCTACAATCCGCTGTGCGGCGATCACGTCACGGTCTATCTGCATCTTGAAGACGGCGTGATTCGCGACGCGAGCTTTCAAGGCTCGGGTTGCGCGATTTCCAAGGCTTCGGCGTCGATGATGACTGCGGAGCTGAAAGGCAAGTCCGAAGCCGCGGCTCATCAGCTATTTGAAAACGTGCACAAAATGCTGACCGGCGATGGAGACGGTGAAAATGGTGACGAGAAGGTCGGCAAGCTGAAAATTCTTTCCGGTGTATGTAAATTTCCGGCGCGGGTTAAATGCGCCAGCTTGGCCTGGCATACAGTCAACGCGGCGCTGCAGGGCGAAAATAAGCAGGCCACGACGGAGTAATGGCGGAGCACGCTGAAAGGAGTCCATGCGGATGAACGCCGAAAAGCCGATTAAGCTGCAACGCAACTGCGATGCGGTTATGGTTCCGAGCGGCGAGCCTGCCTCCTTGCTTGCCGGCAGCACGGTCTGGTTGACTCAAGCGTTGGGCGGGACTTACACGGTGATGACGGAGCGTGGCTATAGCGTGCGCATCGACGGTCAAGACGGCGACGCTCTCGGCTTTGCGCTGGGAGCGGCAGAAAATTGGCCGCAAGCGCGCGCAGAATTGCCGACGGATTCGATCGACGAGCTGGTCTGGAATGAGCTGCGTTCCTGCTTTGATCCGGAAATTCCCGTCAATATCGTCGACCTCGGTTTGATCTACGATTGCGCCGCGCAGCCTTTGCCGGAGGGCGGATATAAAGCCATCGTTCGTTTCACATTGACAGCGCAAGGTTGCGGCATGGGACAGTTTCTCAAGGCCGACATCAAAAAGAAATTGCTCGCCGTGCCCGGCGTGCGCGAAGCCGATGTCGAGTTGGTGTGGGATCCGCCATGGAATCAGAGCATGATTTCCGCGCACGCCAAGCAGCAATTGGGCATTGTATAACCTTAACGAGTCAGGGTTACAGGGTTAATAGAAATGGCAAGCATCAACGAAACTATCATCGAAGCACAGGTGGTTGAAGCCTTGCGCTCCTGCTTCGACCCCGAAATTCCAGTCAATATCTACGAGCTGGGATTGGTCTACGAGGTAAAAGTGAGCGCCGAAGGCGCCGTGACGGTCCAAATGACGCTCACTTCGCCGCACTGCCCGGCGGTGCAGTCGTTGCCGGCGGAGATCGAAAGCAAGGTAAGGGCCGTGGACGGCGTTACGGACGTAAAGATCGATCTGGTGTGGGACCCGCCCTGGGACCCGAGCAAGATGTCGGAAGCCGCGCGCCTGCAGCTCGGCATGATGTAATCGCTTGAAAACGATTTATTAGGACCGTGTCGATGACTGAGAGTCGGTTCGAAAAGCTTGGCGGCGAAAGCGGATTGCGCGCGATCGTCAACGCATTTATCGATCGCGTTTTCGAAGATCGCATGATCGGCTTTTTCTTTCGAAATGCCGACCGAGCGCGTATCAAGGAGATGGAGTATCAGCTTGCTGCCAGTTTTCTCGGCGCCGATATTAAGTACACCGGCAGGCCGCTCGGCAAAGCGCATGTAAATCATCCGATCATGGGTGGGCACTTCGCGCGCCGTCGCCAGATTCTCAAAGAAACCTTGGAGGCTTATCAGGTCCCGGAAGAAATCCAGGCGGCGTGGCTTCAACACACAGATTCTCTGCGACCGCTTATCACTCCTGAAACGGGTTCGGATTGCGATCCGATCGCTGCGCGAGCGCGAGTTAACCGGCGATAACTACAGATAAATTCTTTCATTTCTCGCTTTTCGCCAATTGTCCATCGCATAACATTGTGTTATTAATACCGCTACGCCGAAGGTAGTCATCAAGGAACTGTGTGAAGTTAGCCGACCTGTATGCCCGGCCTGGCTTGACCCTATCGGTCGAGTTCTTTCCTCCGAAGACGGAAAAAGGCGAGGAAAACCTCTTTAGCGAAATAGAGATCATTAAGAGGCTCAATCCTGGCTTTTGTTCCGTTACGTACGGGGCTGGCGGAAGCACGCGCGAAAAAACCCTCGACTTGGTCGAGACCATTCATGACCGTTACGGGCTGGAGGTCATGTGTCACTTGACCGTGGTCGGACAGTCTAAAGATGATGCGCGCGCGATCCTGAGCCGGCTCAAAAGCAAAAAGATTGAAAACGTCCTTGCGTTGGGCGGCGATCCGCCCCAGGGGACGGAGAATTGGCGTCCCCATCCCGATGGTTTTCACTACGCCATCGAGCTGGTTCGAGAGGCAGCGGCGCTTGGCTGCTTTTCGATCGGTGTGGCCGGTTTCCCGGAAATCCATCCTCGCGCGGTGGACCGGATGTCGGATTTAAAATTCTTAAAGGAAAAAGTGGATGCCGGTGCCACAACTGTAATTACCCAACTATTTTTTGATAACGATGACTACTATCGCTTCGCCGAAGATCTGCGAAAACTTGGCTTGAGGGTTCCGATCGTGCCTGGAGTCTTGCCGATATTGTCGGCGTCGCAAGTACGCCGCTTTACCGCGTTATGCTGCGCCAAGATCCCGGCGAAATTAGAGAGTCAACTGGCCAAGGTCGAAACCGACGACGAAGCGGCGGTCGAGGTCGGGATCGAATATGCCACCCGCCAGTGCGAGGAATTGATCAAGTTCGGCATCAAGGGACTTCACTTCTATTCGCTGAACAAATCCTATTCCGTCAGCGCGATCTGCAAAAACTTGGGCCTGTGATCCAGTGCGCCCGCTCCGCCGATTTTTACAGGCAGGAGGGCAGCGCTTTATACCAACGCGAGAGCAAAATGGCTGAGAACGATTCCAATCCCAGCGAAACTTCCGTCGAGCAGGTCGAAGTGCGCAAGCAAAAGCTCGCCAAGCTCAAGGCGGCGGGCTCGGTGGTGTATCCGAATGATTTCAAACCGACACACACCGCTTCGGAAATTATCGATAAATTTACCGGCGCCAGCGATGAAGAGCTGGCCGGCGCGCCGAAGAATTTGCACATCGCGGGAAGGATCATGGCGCTGCGACGCATGGGCAAAGCTTCTTTTTTTCACCTGCAGGATCGCCGCGGGCGTCTGCAGATTTATATCCAGCAGAATAGCGTAGGTGAAGAAGTCTACGGGTTGTTTCGCACCTTGGACGTGGGCGATATCGTCGGCGTCTCCGGCCACTTATTTCGTACCCGAACCAAGGAATTGACTCTGGACGCAGCCAGCTTGCGGCTACTGGCGAAATGCTTGCGACCGCTGCCGGAGAAGTGGCACGGCTTGGCCGATGTCGAAGCGCGCTATCGCCAGCGCTATCTCGATCTAATGGTCAATCCCGAAGTGCGCCAGGTTTTCGAGAAGCGTTCGCGGATTATCGGGTTGCTGCGGCGTTTTTTTGAGGCGCGCGACTTCCTCGAAGTCGAAACGCCGATGATGCAGCCGATTCCGGGCGGCGCGGCGGCGCGGCCATTTATTACGCACCATAACGCTCTCGATATGGAGCTCTACCTGCGGGTGGCGCCGGAACTTTTTTTAAAGCGTTTGCTCGTCGGCGGCTTCGAGCGCGTCTTCGAGCTGAACCGGAATTTTCGCAACGAGGGAATTTCCGTGCGCCACAATCCGGAATTTACGATGGTCGAGTTCTATCAGGCTTACGCAAGCTTCGAAGACCTGATGCGGTTGACCGAAGAGCTTTTTTTGAACTTAGCGCAAGAAGTGGTCGGTTCGCTGCAACTAACTTACGGAGATCATGTTATCGATCTGGCGACGCCGTGGCGCCGCCTGACTCTCGCCGAAGCGATCATGGCGCACGGTGGCGCAGAAACTAACGATGTCACGTCTCTCGACGGGCTGCAGCGGTTCGCCAAGAAAAAGGAAGTGCATCTTGATTTAGGCGCGTCCTATGGCAATGCGTTAGTGGAAGTCTTCGAAGCAGTCGCCGAGGCGCAGTTGATTCAACCGACGTTTATCACCGGTTATCCGATCGAGGTGTCGCCTTTGGCGCGGAAAAACGATGCGAACCCGGCGCTGGTCGATCGCTTCGAGCTCTATATCGGTGGCCGCGAGTTGGCTAACGCCTTCTCGGAGCTCAACGATCCAGCCGATCAACTCGAACGGTTTCTCGAACAGATGGCCGCGCGCGAGTCGGGCGACGACACGGCGAATCCGATCGACGATGATTATGTGCGCGCGCTCGAATACGGCATGCCGCCGGCCGCCGGCGAAGGCATCGGTATCGATAGGCTGGTGATGCTTCTGACCAACTCGGCTTCGATCCGCGACGTTATCCTCTTTCCTTTGCTTCGCCCGCAGCGCTAGGCCGGACCTCCATCACATGAAATATGAGCTATTTATCGGTTTACGCTATTTGCAGGCGCGCCGGCAAGAAACTTTCATTTCACTCATCACGGTGATTTCGGTGCTCGGCGTCATGATCGGTGTGATGACGCTCAACGTCGTGATGGCTGTCATGACCGGCTTCGAAGAAACCTTGCGCGATCGCTTGCTCGGGATCAATGCGCACATCGCCTTGGTAAAATCGGGAGATTCATTGCGCGACTACGAGAAACTGCTCCAGCAAGTAATTAAGGAAGATGGCGTGGTGGCGGCTACGCCGACGATTTACGGTCAAGTAATGCTCACCTCCGGTTCGCGCGTCTCCGGGGTTGTGGTGCGCGGCGTCGATCCCAATCGGGTCAATAGCGTTGTCAATCTACAAAGCTTTGTCCGCGAGGGAAGCCTCGTCGGATTGACGACCCCACAGCCGGTCCAAGTGGAAGATCGGACCGTTTTTCTTCCGGGGATTATTTTAGGCGAGCGTTTGGCCAATCAGTTGGGCGCCTTTCTCGGCAGTCCCGTTCAGGTGGTCTCGCCCTTGGGTAGCCCAACCGCAATCGGTGTAATACCCAAGGTGCGCCGCTTCGCCGTCACTGGAATCCTTCGAACGGGCATGAGCGAAATCGATTCGACCTTGGTGCTCATGTCGCTTGCCGACGCGCAGAAATTCTTTGAGCTGGAGGGGGCGGTGACCAACATCGAGCTTCGGGTCAAAGACGTCAATCGATCCCGGGAGGTAGCAGATCAGATTCAACGGCATTTCGGCTTTCCTTACTTTGCCGAGGATTGGACGCGGCTCTGGCCCAACCTTTTTTCCGCCCTCAAGCTCGAAAAGACGGTTTATTTTTTGGTGCTTTTGCTGATGGTTTTGATCGGCGCATTTAACATCATCTCGACCCTAGTCATGGTCGTGATGGAAAAGAGAAAGGACATCGCGATCCTGCGCTCCATGGGCGCCACGCAAAAAAGCATCCGCAAAATATTTTTGTTAAAAGGCTGCATTATTGGCGTCGTCGGAACGACCCTCGGTGTGGTCCTGGGCCTGCTCGTGTGCGCGCTCATTTCCGAGTACGGCTTTCAATTGCCGGACGGCGTATTTATGATATCGACGGTGCCCGTGCGAATTTATGTCAGCAACTTTGTCCTGGTCGCGTGCACGTCTTTCGCGGTCTGCTTATTGGCCAGCATCTACCCGGCGCGCCAAGCCGCGAAATTGGATCCGGTAGAAATTATCCGCTATGAGTAACCTCCTGTCGGTCAAGGAGCTGCAAAAATCATTTTCCGAAGGCGGCAATGAGATCCATGTTTTGCAGGGTGTCAATTTTGATTTGGCCGAAGGCGAACGTCTGGCGGTGGTTGGTGAGTCAGGCGTTGGTAAGAGCACCTTGCTGCATATTCTCGGCACCCTGGACCGGCCGACGGGGGGCAAAATACTTTTTGGCGGCAAGCAGCTGCCGCTCGACGATGAGGCCGCACTGTGCGAGTTTCGCAACCGGCAAATCGGCTTTGTCTTTCAATTTCATTATCTCCTACCTGATTTCTCAGCCCTGGAAAACGTTATGTTTCCGGCACTGGTCCAAGGGATCGAACCGGCACAGGCCAAGCGCGAGGCCCTACAATTGTTGGATTTAGTCGGCTTGACCGATCGGCTAAGTCACCGTCCGGGCAAGCTTTCTGGAGGCGAACAGCAGCGTGTCGCGGTGGCGCGCGCGGTAATTCTGAAGCCTAAGCTGGTCTTGGCGGATGAGCCAACCGGATCGCTCGATTTGCGCATCGGCGAGGAGGTTCAAGATTTGTTGTTCCGGCTTAACGAAGAGCATGGGATCGGCTTGATAGTTGCCACCCACAACCGGCAATTTGCCAAAAAAATCGGCCGCTGCGTCGAGCTTAGAGAGGGGCGGTTGGCGGGCACTTAGGGCGCTATTTTTAGGACGTTCCCTTGCTACGCACATTAAAAACACCTTTACAAAAGTACCGGTATTTGCTAAAAATTTAAAAGTATTCGCTCTTTTTTTGCCGTTTTTTGATGTTCGTTTCCTCCATTCCCGATGGAATCTTTTAGAACCGCTGGAGCGCTCGCTGTCGTTTTTTTCCTATGCCTATCGTTGCTCGTTACCAATGTGTCTTCAGCCCAAGCGCAAACTCGAGAAAAAGTCGTCCTCAAAAATATCCAAATTAGTGGCAACGTAAGAGTCGAAGATGACGGCATCCGCTTGCACGTGAAAAGCCGGGCCGGCGAGGTGTTTGACCCAGCGACCGTCGAGCAAGACGTCAAAGCCATCTACAAGATGGGATTTTTCGACGACGTTCAAGCCGAGCTTTCGCCTGATGGCGTCTTGACCTACGCCGTCAAAGAGAAACCGTATATTCGCGAGGTCAAAATCCAAGGTGCCTCGCAGGTTTCCAAAGACAAGATAGAGTCGGCGTTGGGCGTAGGCGCGCGTACGATTTTGGATCGAAGCAAAGTCGCCGAAGGCGTCGATAAAGTGCGAAAACTCTATAACGAGCAAGGCTACGTCAACGCCGCAATCGATCACGCTGTGACGGTGGAGTCGAACAATCAAGCGATAATTACTCTCGACATTAACGAGGGCAATCGGCTGCTGATCAAAAGGGTCGA
>Ga0075428_100008550_pt1 | contig 11357 bp, 12 predicted proteins | sample RhiMetdeltSRZDD2_FD_75291 | JGI IMG/M metagenome (GOLD analysis project Ga0075428, IMG submission 75291) | Populus rhizosphere microbial communities from Tennessee, USA - Rhizosphere MetaG P. deltoides SRZDD2 | ecosystem: Host-associated > Plants > Roots > Rhizosphere > Soil | place: USA... | reverse complement strand
CGTCGACATGCGGCGTCTCGCCGTTGGGCTGCGCGGCCGGTTCGGCGGGCGTCCTGCCTGCTGTTTCTGGGGCCCCGGATGGTTGTGGCGTGGCTTTTTCCAAGAACCGCTGCAGCTCCACGGGGAAGGGAAGCACCAGGGTGGAGTCAACTTCGTCGTAAAGCCGCTGCATCGTCACGTCTAGTCGATGTGCGGCGTCGGCGGCGTCGATCAGGTCGTTGAGCAGTCGGGGTGGCACGGTGTGCTCGTGCTTGTGGTGGATCTTGTGCTCCAGGTTGGCCCACAAGTCCATCGCGATCGTTCTGATCTGTAGTTCGACCGGCACGCGCTCGACGCGGTCGCTCAGGTAGACGGGGATCTCAAGGACCATGTGAAAGCTTTTGTAGCCGTTGGGCTTCGGGTGGGCGATGTAATCCTCAACCTCGATCACGGTGAGGTCGGCCTGCTGGCTGAGCAAGGTGGCGACCCGGTAGGTCTCTGAAATGAGGCCGCAGGTGACGCGGACCCCGGCGATATCGAGGACGTTGGTGCCGATGTCGTCGGCGGTGAGCGGGCAGCCGATGCGGGCGGCCTTACCCAGGATGCTGTTGGGCGATTTCACCCGGGAGGTGACGGCGCGGATCGGACAGTAGTGATCGGCGTGAGTGAGCTCGCGCTTGAGAATGTTGACCTTGGATGTCAGTGCGGAGGTAGCGCACTGATACGGCAGCAGGAACCGGGCGAAGTCGGTGTGCGCAGGCGTGAACTCGGTCTGCGATAGGTCGCCGACCACGCTGTGGGCACCATCGACGATCATCTTCGCCTCTTCTTCTCGCAACACTGCTAATATAAAGGAAGTATATCCGTTAAATATAAGAAGGGTAAGGGCTGGTGGGCGAAGAAGCAGATTCCAAGGCCGGGCGCAGCCGGCGAGATCGCCTGCCGCGCAACCGGCAACGTGAACGAGTGCTTCAGATGGTGCGTGCGCACGGCGACGCGATTGACGCTGTCGAGCTCGCCTCGCGGATGGGGTTGCACGTCACCACCGTGCGCTTCCATCTGGACGCGTTGTGCGACGAGGGAACGATCGAGCGCACCCGAATGAACCGGGACGGCGTGGGTCGTCCACGCACCGGATACCGCGCCGTCGAGGAGCGTCTGGACTATCGGATACTCGCCGAGATTCTCGCGATGGAGCTCGGAGAGACAGTGGAAACACGCGCTCGTCGTGCCCAGCGCGTAGGAGTGCAGTGGGCCGGCCGGATCGCAGGTTCGCAGGCCGAACCTGTTGCGGGCCAACGTGTTGCGGACACCGAGCAGGCGCTAGACCCGCTGGATCGAGGAGCGGTGTTGGCCACCGAGGTCTTCGACCGGATGGGGTTCGACCCCGAACTGGCTGCTGAATCCGAACCAATGGCATCGCTGTCGGCTGACAGCAAGCAGATCGTCGGACGCGAACGGGTCATTCGGCTGCGCGGCTGTCCGGTACGGGATTTGGCCCGAGCGCACCCCGAGGTGGGTTGCGGCATACACCTGGGATTGCTGCAAGGCTTACTCGACCATGCCGCGGCGGCCGGTGGAAAGCCCGACACGCGAACGCAAGGACTGTCGGCCAGACTCGACCCGTTCGTCGAGCCAGAATTGTGCATAGCCAGGTTGCACGCCTCGCGAAAATCCACGCGTGATTGAGGCATGGCATGTGAGAACCCGCTCACGACAGGCGATGACGGACTTGCGCCGTCCAGCGATTGCGCTGTAACGCATCCGCCCACAGTGGCCCCAGACCAACGCGGCCGGGGACTGCGTAACCGGCGGTGTCGCGGGACCCGCGTGCAAGGTGTAGGTCGCTGTGGTAGACGGGCTAGCCGGTCAGTTCTGTCAACGGCACGTCGGGGTCGGCCAGTTTCGATGGGTCGGGTTGCGCGGCGGAGCGCACCAGCGCCTCGATGGCGTCGGTGACATCCCATGTGTTGACGTTCATGCCGGCCAGCACCGTTCGGCCCTTCATCCAGAAGGCGATGTACTTGCCGCTGGCGACGTCGCCGCGGAAGACGACCTCGTCGTAGCCGCCACGCGGTACGTAGCCGGAATACTCCATGCCACTGTCGTATTGGTCGGAGAAGAAGTAGGGCACCTTGTCGTAGGCGGTGGGCGCGCCCATCATGTTCGCCGCTGCGACCGGCCCTTGGTTGAGGGCGGCCGACCAGTGCTCGAGACGCAGGTGAGTGCCCAGCAGCGGGTAGTAGGCGTTGGCGACATCGCCGGCGGCGAATATATCCGGGTCGATGGTGGCCAGGTGCTCGTCGACGACGACGCCGTTGTCGATCGGCAGACCTGCGGCCGCGGCCAACTCGATATTGGGCAGGATGCCGACGCCGATCAAGATCGTGTCGGCCGCCACGACGTCTCCGTCGGCCAGGCGCACGCCGGTCACCTTGTCGGCGACGCCGAGGATCTCGGCCACCCCGCTGCCGGGCCGCAGCTCGACACCGTGGGCGCGATGCAGGGCCGCGTAAGTCTCGGCCACCTCCGCGCCGAGGACACCCAGTAGGGGCAGCTTGCCCCTCTCAAGGAGAGTTACGTGACAGCCGGCGGCGCGGGCGGCGACTGCGGTCTCCAAGCCGATCCACCCGGCCCCGATGATGGCCACCCGCTGCGCAGATGCGAACGCGGCCTGCAATGCGTCGCTGTCGGCCACCGTGCGCAGGTAATGCAAACCGGGCAGGTCGGCACCGGGTACCTCGAGGCGCCGGGGCGAAGAACCCGTCGCCAGCAGCAGCTTGTCGTAGCCGAGCGTTTCTCCCTGCGCTGTGCGCACTTCGTGTGCAGCGCGGTCGATTTCGGTCACCCGTGTGCCCAAACGCAGGTCGATGTCGTGTTCGGTGTACCACTGCGCGGGATGGATGTAGATCTTTTCCCGCTCGGTGCTGCCCAGCAGGTAGCCCTTCGACAGGGGCGGGCGGTCATAGGGACGGTTGGCCTCGTCGCCGATGAGGATGACCTTGCCGTCGAAACCGTTGGTGCGCAGCGCCTCAGCGGCCTTGGCGCCGGCCAGTCCGGCTCCCACGATGACAAATGTCTGCTGTGCACTCACGTGCGTCTCCTCCTCGTTGTGTGGGCGGCATCGTGTTCACGTTGCGACCCGGCCGAATCCTGTTGCGGCGCTTGCCTCTCGCAGCCTCGTCGTAGCGCATCTGGTCGACTGGCCGAGTGGTGCGCAGATCGTCTGGACGCGTTTGGCGGGGGTCGCCGCATAGGTGATCATTGCTGCGCTAGCTGGTGGGCTTTGTCGCGCAATGCGATCAGCAGATCGGCGAACGACTGGTGAAAGCCGGCGACGCCTTGGTCTTCGAGGCTGCGCCCGACATCGTCCATGTCGATCCCCACCGAGCGCAGGTTTTGCATGACGTCGGTCGCCTCCCCCATCCCGGTGTCGATGGTGCGCGCGACGGTGCCGTGGTCCTCGAACGCGGCGATGGTGGCCTCGGCCATCGTGTTGATGGTGTCGGGGCCGATGAGGCTGTCGACGTAGAGGGTGTCGGGGTAGTCGGGGTTCTTGGTCGACGTCGATGCCCACAACGGCGATTGCGGGTGGGCGCCGAGGGCGGCCAGTTTCTCCCACCGCGGACCGGAGAATCGGTCCCGGAACAATTGGTAGGCCAGGCGTGCCTGCGCGATGCCGGCGCGTCCGCGCAGCGCCGCCGCGTCCGCGCCGCCGATCTGCTCCAACCGGTTGTCGACCTGGGTGTCGACGCGGCTGACGAAGAACGACGCCACACTGCGGACCGCCGGGAGAACACCCCCGCGTGCGGCAAGGGTTTCCAGGCCGGCTAGGTAGGCCTCGATGACCTGCTCGTAGCGGGACAGGGAGAAGATCAGGGTGACGTTGATGCTCAACCCGCTGCCGATCGTCGCTGCGATCGCCGGGATGCCCTCGGCGGTGGCAGGGATCTTCACCAGCAAGTTGGGGCGGGCGATGCGCTCGTGTAATCGGGTGGCCGCGGCGATCGTGGCCGTGGTGTCTCGCGCCAGCTCGGGGGCGACTTCGATGGATACGAAACCATCGCTGCCGTGGGAGTTGTCGTAGGTCGGACGCAGCACCGCCAGGGCGTCGGTGACGTCGTGCACGGCCAATTCCCAATAGGCATCCTCGATCGAATAGCCCGCGGCGGTGAGGGCGAAAAACTGTGCGTCATAGAGATCGGAGGCCCCGATGGCCTTGGCCAAGATCGTGGGATTGGCTGTCACCCCGCGTATCCCGTCGGCCACGTAGGCGGCCAGTGTGCCGTCGCGTAGGTATAGGCGGGTGAGGTTGTCCAGCCACGGGCTTTGCCGCTGCTCGGTGTAGAGCCGCTCGAGCTTGATCATCACGCACACCCACCCCGGTCGGGTGACGCGGTCATCGTGTCGTGTGCGAGGGCCGGCGACATGATCAACGCAGTCATGGTGCTGGCCGGTCAGGGGTTTCGCTGTCGGCGGGGACGGCTGGATGAGGTCGGCGTCGCCGACGCGTGCGCGCCGACGGCTGCGCGTCGTGCACCACCACACAGCACCGGTCAGGCGCCGGATCGAGCTCGGCGTGCGCATGCGGGTGACCACACCCTGCGATGACCCCCTCGACGAGGCGTAAGTTCAGCCCGCACACCACGTCTCGGTGGTCGGCAGCGACCAAATGAAACGGGCAATTCCGTAGATCGATGCGGCCATCGTCATCGGCGTGGGGCAGGTAGCCGCAGTTGCGAAGCGCGCCCACCACGCTTCCCCCGGTTTCCGCACCGGCACGCCGGCCGGCCTCATGCGCTGCGCTGTTCACGGCCTGCTGCACCGCTCCGCTGGCGTCCTGCTCAACGGATGCGACGAGTAGGCGAGCGAGGAGTTCGTAATCCCGGGGCGGCACGCTGACGGTGATCTCCTGGGCGGCGCGGGTGTAGAGCTTGGCCGGGCGCCCGGCCCCCGGTCCCCCACGCCCAGCGGGCCGTTGGTAGCTGACGGTCAGCAGTCCCGCCTCGGCCAACTTGTCCAGGTGGTAGGCCGCCAGCGTGCGTCCGATCGACGCGGCGGCGGCGGCCTGCTCACGCGAAACCGGTCCGTCGCTCTCGATCACGTACTCGTACAACTGCCGCCGCAGCGGGTCGTCCAGGTGACTCAGACCGTTCAGTGCGGCCAGGTCGGCGGGGCGGCTGATGGACATACGCCAACTCTAACACCAAAAAGTATTGACAAATAGGCGTCAGCGGCAGATTCTAAAACTAGTTCTGATTGGTCTTACAAAGGAGATTGCGATGACCGCTTCAGCGCTACCCGCCTCAGCCGCCCACGCCTCCTCCGGGGTGTTACAGCGCGCCCGCTCCGATCCGGCCTACGCAGCGTTCCTGTTGCTCCGGATCGGATTCACGGTGTTGCCGATCGTGTTTGGCCTCGACAAATTCACGAACGTGCTCACCAAGTGGGAGGTCTACCTGGCTCCGTGGATCGTGGACATGAGCCCGATCAGCGCGCACCAGGTGATGCTGGTGGTCGGGGTAATCGAGATCGTGGCCGGCGTGGCCGTGGCGATCAAGCCGCGATACGCCGCCTACATCGTCGCGGCCTGGCTGGCCGGCATCATCGTCAACCTGCTGAGCTACCCCGGCTTCTACGACGTGGCGCTGCGCGACGTCGGCTTGCTGCTAGCCGCGCTCACCCTCGCTCGGCTGGCCTTTGTGTACGACCCGGCCTGGCACCGGCGCACCACAGCGGGCACCGATTCCCCTGCCGCGTAGTCGACCTCACGTGCTGCCCTCCGTTCATCCGGCGCCACCTACGCCTGCGACGGGTGAACGGAGGGATCCTCTCGTCTCCGGAAGGAACCCGCCATGCATTCCACCGCCGCTCTGCGGCTCGTGCACGAATCACCCCATCGCGATCTTGCCGCCGCGGAAGTCGCCGCCGCCGCCTTCCTTCGTGCCCTGGGGGTTTCACTGGATTCGCAGAGCCTTGCCGGCACACCCGCGCGGATGGCGCGCGGCTACGCCGAGCTGTTCACACCGCGGACCTTCGATCTGACCACCTTCCCCAACGACGAGGGCTACGACGAACTCGTGATCTCGCGCAACCTGCCGCTGCGATCGGTGTGCGAGCACCACATGTTGCCCTTTGTCGGGATCGCCCACATCGGCTATCTGCCCGGCGAGCGCATCATCGGGCTATCCAAACTCGCCCGTGTCGCCGAGCATTTCGCCTGCCGGCCTCAACGCCAGGAACGACTCACCAAACAGATCGCCGATTGGCTCGACGCACAGCTGCAGCCCCGCGGTGTCGGCGTGGTCATCGAGGCCGAGCACACCTGCATGACCCTGCGAGGCGTGCAGGCCGCCAGGTCGGCGACCATCACCTCCACCCTTTTGGGCGCGCTGCGCGAAGACCCGCGATCACGCCAGGAGTTCTTCGCACTCACCGGCGCCAACACCTGACCAACAACGAACACCAACCCAGGGAGATGTCATGACTCAGCGACGAAAAGTCAAGGCGCGCCGGATCTATGACCCGGCCCTGCCGCAGGATGGCACCCGGGTCCTCGTCGATCGCATCTGGCCCCGCGGTGTGAGTAAAGCCCGCGCACAGCTCGACGAATGGTGCAAGGACATCGCTCCGTCCACCGAACTACGCAAGTGGTACAGCCACGACCCCGCGCTGTTCGAGGAGTTCGCTCACCGCTACCGCGACGAGCTGAGCGAGCCCGCCCACGCGGCCGCATTCGCGCATCTGCGCGATTTGGCGAAGGCAGGGACGCTAACCCTGCTCACCGCCACCAAGAACCCCGACCTGAGCGAGGCCGCGGTCCTCGCCGATCTGGTCGGTTCGGGCCAACGCCGGCCCGTCGGCTGAAACCCCACATCCCACCGGCGGTTCAGCCCCGTGGATGTGTGACATCGAGGACCCGGCCGCCTCAATGACTATGCACCGGTGAGGCATTCACGTCGCGTGTGGCGCTTGCTCACGTCGCAGCACGTACCACTCCGCGCAGCCGCGACGCGATCAGCTCGCGTGGGAGCCGGCTCGGGCTGGGATAGGCGACGATGACCCGGCCGTGGTCGGGGTCGCAGCCCTCCACGAACGTCAACCCGTTCTCGGTGTATGTGTAGGTGGCCGGATCGTGAGCTCGCAGACGATTGGTCACCCGCTCCAACTCGGCTTGGCTATCGGTGGCCCACATCAGGTATTCGATCCCGATAGGCGCCAGCCGCGGCCGCCGAGACGGGCCCGTCGAATGCAAATAGATCTGAAACCCGTCCGGGGTCAACAGCAGCGCTGTGTCGGGTTCGCGCAGGGCGACCCGGCAGCAGAACACATCGCGATAGAAGCTCACCGATCGGTCCAAGTCAGCTACCCGTATCACTGTCGACGCGACCGTCGTTGTGACGCCACCGATCGGGGCTGGTTCAGTCGCCTGCGTCATGGCCTCCGCCCCAATCTATTTAGAGTAAAATGCTCCTCTATAATAGCACTGCACGCGTTCAGCCGGAACGACTGAGTTGACGTGACAACCGCGACCTTCGGTCCATCAGCGACGACAACTTACGAGTGGTTAATTCCTTGCGGACAGCGGCAATTCGACTCGACACCGATATTGCCCCCCTGACGTTTCGTCGATCCCGACGGAAGTGCACGGTGCCTCTGCTCCGCCCCGGCGGCCGACGGCGCGCGGTGGGGTCCGCAATGTCTTCGTCAAATGAAATCTCCCGTCGCAAAAAAAGCGTGACGTGCTGGCCGTGCTCATCCGCCGGAGGGGTTGCTCGTGAGTGCGGCCGGCGTTGCGCGTTCTGCGGCCGGGTTGGAGTGTTGGTGGCGGCCGACGTGGGCTTCGGCGCGCATCCGGTCGGCCATGTGCGGGTAGTGCAGTTCGAAAGCGGGCCGCTCCGAGCGGATCCGGGGCAGTTCGGTGAAGTTGTGCCGTGGCGGCGGGCAGGTGGTGGCCCATTCCAGGGAGTTGCCATATCCCCACGGGTCATCGACGATGACGACCTCGCCGTAGCGGTAGCTCTTAAAGATGTTCCACACGAACGGCAGCATGGACGCCCCAAGGGTGAACGCCCCGATCGTCGACACGATGTTCAACGTGGTGAATCCGTCGGCGGGTAGGTAGTCGGCGTAGCGGCGCGGCATGCCTTCGTTGCCCAGCCAGTGCTGCACCAAAAAGGTGGTGTGGAAACCGATGAACGTCAGCCAGAAGTGCAGCTTGCCCAGCCGCTCGTCGAGCAGCCGGCCGGTCATCTTCGGGAACCAGAAGTAGATGCCGGCATAGGTGGCGAACACGATGGTGCCGAACAGCACGTAATGGAAGTGTGCGACCAGGAAATAGGTGTCGGTGACGTGGAAGTCGATCGGCGGGCTGGCCAGCAGCACCCCCGACAGACCGCCCAGCAGGAAGGTGACCATGAAGCCCACCGAGAACAGCATCGGTGTCTCAAATGTCAACTGCCCGTGCCACATTGTGCCGATCCAGTTGAAGAACTTGATCCCGGTCGGGATGGCGATCAGATACGACATGAATGAGAAGAACGGCAGAAGGACGGCGCCGGTGGCGAACATGTGGTGCGCCCACACCGCGGTCGACAGCGCGGCGATGCTCACGGTCGCGTACACCATGGTGGTGTAACCGAAGACCGGTTTGCGGCTGAACACCGGAACGATCTCGGTGATGATGCCGAAGAACGGGATCGCGACGATGTACACCTCGGGGTGGCCGAAGAACCAGAACAGGTGCTGCCACAGGATCACTCCGCCGTTGGCGGGGTCATAGATGTGACCGCCCAGGTGCCGGTCGAACGCCAACCCCAGCAGCGCGGCCGTCAGCAGCGGGAACGCGATCAGCATCATGACGCTGGTGACCAGGATGTTCCAGGTGAAGATCGGCATCCGAAACATCGTCATCCCCGGCGCACGCATACAGACCACGGTGGTGATCATGTTGACCGCGCCCAGGATGGTGCCCAGACCGGCGATGGCCAGCCCCATGATCCACAGATCGGCGCCAGCGCCGGGCGAATGCAGCGCGTCGCTGAGCGGAGTGTAGGCGGTCCACCCGAAGTCGGCCGCGCCCCCCGGGGTGAGGAAACCACCGACGGTGACCAGCGCGCCAAACAGGTACAGCCAATAACTGAGCGCGTTGAGCCGCGGGAACGCCACGTCTGGCGCGCCGATCTGAAGCGGCAGAATGCAATTGGCGAAACCAAACACAATCGGGGTGGCATACAGCAACAGCATGATCGTGCCGTGCATGGTGAACAGCTGGTTGTACTGCTCATTGGACAAGAACTGCAACCCCGGCGCGCCCAGCTCCGAGCGCATCAGCAGAGCCATCAACCCGCCGGCCATGAAGAAGCCGACAGAAGTGACCGTGTACATGATGCCCAGCAGTTTGGGGTCGGTGGTCGTGAGCACCCGGTACACAAACGATCCCTTGACTCCGCGCCGCGGCGGGAACGGCCGGGTCGGTGTCAGTTCGACGACAGCACTCACGGTGTGCCCAGATCGGCGCGGGGATGGGCTATCTCGTGCGCCATGTGCATCACCACTTCCCCTTACCCAAATCCTATTTAACTGACTATAGCCCGTTAAATAGGATCGGGGTAAGGGCGCAGGCACTAGCGCCCCGCGGCATGCGAGGCCGCCGCCGTCTAGCGCACTGCTTCACCCATCGGCGCGTTAACAATCGGCGCGTCAAGGCCGTTCGAACGCGAACACTCCGTCGGCAACGTCGTCACAGGGTTTCTCCAACGTCGATGACGTGGTGTCAGAGCAGGCCGGCGAGGTCGGGTTCGGTGATTCGGACGATCCGGATCCGCCACAGTCTGTCGGATTGGCTGCCCTCCAGATAGCGCCAGTCATACGCGCCGGGGCGGTCGCGGGCGAACTCCTCGCGCAGGTGTATCGGGTCGTGGCTGTTGACGAGTACGAACGACTCGCCGGCAGCCAGTGCGTCGAAGCGGGCGAAGATCAACGGGTGCCGTTGGGATTTGGGAATCTGGCGCACGTCGAGCTCGTCGGCGTCATCGGCTGTATGCGGATCGTAGAGAGTCATGAGCACATACTATTCCTACAAGTGGTAATTGGAGTAATGTCGTGGGCATGACATACGTGATCGGAGCGCCGTGCGTGGACATCAAGGACCGTGCCTGCGTGGATGAGTGCCCGGTGGACTGCATCTATGAGGGCGCACGGATGCTTTACATCCACCCCGACGAGTGTGTCGACTGCGGCGCGTGCGAGCCGGTATGCCCGGTGGAGGCGATCTACTACGAAGACGACCTGCCTGAGCCGCTGCGGCCCTACATCGATGAGAACGTCAAGTTCTTCACCGACACTCTGCCGGGCCAGACCGATCCCCTGGGATCACCGGGGGGAGCCGCGAAACTCGGTGCCGTCGATGCCGATACCCCGATGGTGGCGGCTCTGCCGCCGCAGGGCGACTGATGCCCACCGACGCAACCGCGCCCGCACCGGGGATGGGTCCCCCGGGCCGCCGCGACGTCATCCTGGCGCTGCTGCGGGCCTCGGCCCAGCCGCGCAGCATCGCCAGCGTTGCCGACGAACTCGGCGTGCACCCGAACACGGTTCGCTTTCACATCGACGCGCTGCTGCGCACCGGCCGCGTTGAACAAGTCCTCGGTGACTCCGCCGGCCGCGGCCGTCCCCCGATCCTGTTTCGCGCCAGCCGCCGGATGGACCCGACAGGGCCGACGAACTATCGGCTGCTCGCCGCCATTCTGACTGGCTATGTGGCCCGGGAACCCGATGCCGCCGGCATCGCCGCCCAGTTGGGCCGTTCGACGAGTCCGGCGCTGGTGGCGTCCTCCGGCCAGCGCCGGGCGCCCTCGAAAACCCGCGCAGTCACCGAACTGGTGGAGTTGTTGGCGGAGTTGGGTTTTGAGCCCGAGCCCGCCGAGGGTCCGCGCACGCGCGAGATCCGGTTGCGGCACTGTCCTTTCCAGAACTTGGCCGAACAACATGGCGAGGTGATCTGTTCTGTGCACCTGGGCCTGATGCAGGGCGCGTTGAGCGCGATGCGGGCACCGGTCACCGTGGATCGTCTCGAGCCGTTCGTCGAGCCCGACCTGTGCGTGGCGCACCTGGCGCCCGCACCGTCCCGTGATCGGGCATCGTGACCGAGCTCGCTATCCGGGTGGCTGCCGCGGCGACGCTGATCTGGCTGGGCATGGTGTTGGCGATCTCTTTCCTGGAGGCACCACTGAAGTTTCGCGCCGAGGGCCTCGAGTTACGGGTGGGCCTGGCCATCGGGCGTATCGTGTTCCGGGCCCTCAACATCGTCGAGGTCATCTGGGCGGTGGTCATCGCGGTATGCCTGAGCGTCGGCGGACCATCCGGCCCGGTTCTCA
>Ga0075428_100008549_pt1 | contig 11357 bp, 10 predicted proteins | sample RhiMetdeltSRZDD2_FD_75291 | JGI IMG/M metagenome (GOLD analysis project Ga0075428, IMG submission 75291) | Populus rhizosphere microbial communities from Tennessee, USA - Rhizosphere MetaG P. deltoides SRZDD2 | ecosystem: Host-associated > Plants > Roots > Rhizosphere > Soil | place: USA... | reverse complement strand
GGCGCGATCGTCCAGCCGCACCGCCAGCCGGTCATCGCGTACGACTTCGAGGCGGAGCCGGCCAGCACGGTACGATCGCGATGCCGATCGAACAGCACCTTCGGCAGATTGTGCGGCACCTGCTCGTAGATCAGCTGCTCGTAGCAGAGGTCTACGATGATCCAGATGCCGCGGCGGGCGGCGGCATCGGCGATGGCCGCCACCGCCTCCTCCTCGATGAGCGCACCGGTCGGGTTGCTCGGCGAGTTCAGGATGATCGCTTTCGTCTTCGGCGTGATGGCGCCGATGATCGCATCCGCGTGCACCCGGAAGCCGTCCTCCGACCGCGTCGGGACGACGATCGGTTCGGCCCCGACGAGCTTGACCTGCTCGGGGATGGTCGGCCAGTACGGCGCATGCGTGATCACCTGGTCGCCGGGATCGAACAGCGCGAGCGCCGTGTTGAAGAGCGCCTGCTTGCCGCCGAAGGTCATCAGCACTTCGGTCGGCGCAACATCGATTCCGTAATCGGCGCGGTAACGGCGGCAGATCGCCTCACGCAGCTCGATGATGCCGGGCGCCGGGGTGTAGCGGGTGAAGTTGTCATCGATGGCCTGCTTCCCCGCGGCCTTGACGTGCTCGGGCGTCGGGAAGTCCGGCTCTCCGGCACTGAAGTCCACCACGCTGTAGCCTGCGCGACGCAGGCGGTCGGCTTCAGCCGCCACCTTCAGTGTCGCGGACGGCTCCACCGCCGCCAACCGCTGTGCAAACATGCGCTCCTCCGCGTACGGGCCCTACGCCCCCACCTTCTGCTTGTCCTTCATCCAGCGCTCGACGACCGCGGGCACCAGCCCGCGAACGTCGCCGCCGAGGCTGAACACTTCCTTGATGAGGCGCGAGCTGAGATACGTGTACTGCTCGGCCGGCATCATGAACACGGTTTCGAGCGACGGCTCGAGATGACGATTCATCAGCGCCATCTGGAACTCGAGCTCGAAATCCGAAACGGCGCGCATACCGCGCACGATCGCGCTCGCCCGCCGGCGCCGCGCATAGTCCACGAGCAGCCCGTCGAACGAATCCACCTCGACGTTCGGGTACTCGCGGAAGACTTCCCGGATGATCGCCACCCGCTCGTGCGGCGTGAAGAGCGGCCGCTTGTCGGGGTTGACGAGCACCGCCACCACCACACGCTCGAACAGATGCGCGCAGCGCAGGACGATGTCGACGTGTCCGTTCGTGAGCGGATCGAACGAGCCGGGAAAAAGCGCCAGCCGGCCGCTCGGCGGTCCACCGGGTGTCATCGCTGCTCCGTCGCGGCGCCGGCCTCCGGCCGCCGCGCGAGAAACGTCAGGGTACTGTCGCCAGACCTCACGTCACGAACCCGCTCGAGATCGGCCGGCACGTCCAACCCCCGCCGCGTGGCGCGTTCCAGCACCAGGATCCCGTCCCGACCGAGGAGTCGTCCAGCCTCGTCGAGCACGACGATCGTGGGTGGATGGTCGTACGGCGGATCCAGGAAGATCAAGTCGAACGTCACGCCGGGTTCGAGTCGACGAAGCACCTCGGCCAGATCCCGGCTCTCGATAGTATAGCGTCCCTCTACCCCGCACTGGGCCAGGTTCTTCCGGATGAGCGCCACCGCACGCCGGTCGCGCTCGACGAACAGCACCGATTCGGCGCCGCGGCTCAACGCCTCGAGACCGACGGCACCCGTACCGGCGTAGCCGTCCAGCACACGCGCGCCCTGGATTCTGGGTGCCAGGATATTGAACAAGGTCTCGCGCAGCTTGTCCGACGTCGGGCGAAGGCCTTCCCACGTCGGACCGAGGAGGCGGCGACCACGAAAGAGGCCAGAGACGATGCGCAAAATGACGAACTCGTGAATTGACGGATTGACGAATCTACGGATTTGAAATGACGGATTGACGGATTGACGAATCTGGGGACTGACGCGCCGGAGTGCGAGGGGGGGTGTTCGCATGTCCGTCGCTTGACCCGATAGTTGTAATCCTTCAATCCGTCATTGCGTCAATCCGTCAATTCAAATGCGTCAATCCGTAAATCCGTAAATTAACCATCACCGTCATCCCACCTCTATTAGCCCAAACTGTCCCTGCCATCCTTGCTGCACGTACTGCAGGAGCTCGGGCGGCAGGTTTCCCGACTCGACCAGCAGACGCGCCTCGTGATGCGCCTCCTCCATGATGCGGCGGTCCCGAATCAGATCGCCGGTGCGCAACCGCGGCAGCCCCGACTGGCGTGTGCCGAAGAAGTCGCCGGGCCCGCGCAGCTCGAGGTCGCGCTCGGCGATCAGGAAGCCGTCGGTTGTCTCCGCCATCACCTTGAGGCGTTCGCGCGCGTCATCCGACCAGGGCGCCTGATAGAGCAGCACGCAGTGCGACTCCCACGCGCCACGGCCCACGCGGCCGCGCAGCTGATGCAGCTGCGACAGGCCGAATCGCTCGGCGTGTTCGACGAGCATGATCGTGGCGTTCGGCACGTCCACCCCGACCTCCACCACGGTCGTGGAGACCAGAATCTGCACCTGGCCGGCGGCAAACGCCTGCATCACGTTGTCCTTGGCCTCCTGCTTCATGCGGCCGTGCAGCAGCGCCACCCTGTAGGCTGGAAAGATCTCGGCCTGCAGGTGGTCGGCCATCTCGGTCGCCGATCGCAGATCGATCTTCTCCGACTCCTCGACGAGCGGGTAGATCACATAGGCCTGACGTCCGGCGTCGAGCTGGGCGCGCATCAGATCGTAGATCTCGTCGCGGCGCGATTCGGGCTTGACCCACGTGCGCACCGGCCGCCGTCCCGGCGGCAGATCGGCGATCTTCGATACGTCGAGCTCGCTGTAGTCCGTGAGCGCCAGCGTGCGCGGGATGGGCGTGGCGGTCATCAGCAGAACGTCGGGGCGCAGCCCCTTGGCGCGCAGCGCGGCACGCTGGGCAACGCCAAAGCGGTGCTGCTCGTCGATGACGACCAGCCCCAGCGAATGAAAGCGAATGGTCTCCTGAACCAGCGCGTGCGTGCCGACGACGAGGTTCGTCGTGCCTCGCTCGATGTTGGCGAGCAGCGTGTGCTTGCGGAGCCCGGGCGTGCTTCCGGTCAGCAAGTCGACCCGGAACCGCGACTGCGACAGCAGCTTCGCAATGGTCGCGTAATGCTGCGACGCGAGGATCTCCGTCGGCGCCATGAAGGCCACCTGCAGCCCGTTCTCCATGGCGACGACCGCCGCCAGCAACGCCACGATCGTCTTGCCCGCGCCGACGTCCCCCTGCAACAGGCGGTGCATCGGCGCCGGACGCCGCATGTCGTCGACGATCTCCTTCACCGCCTCGCGCTGGCCGGCGGTGAGCTTGAACGGCAGCACCCTGGCCGCCGCCGCGCGAATGCGGTCGGTCACGTCGAGCGTGAACGGCTTGAGCTCCGTGCCGGTGGCGTGACGCCGAAAGGCGTGCCCGATCTGGTAGAGGAAGAACTCTTCGAAGATCAAACGTCGCTGCGCCGGCGAGCGAAACGCGTTCAGCACGTCGAGCGAGGCATCCGCCGGCGGAAAGTGCGACCCCTCGAGCGCCTCGCGTCGTGGCATCAGATCGAGCCTCGAACGCACATCGTCCGGCAGCAGGTCGGGGATCTCGGCCGGCACCTGATCCAGCGCCTGCCGCACGAGGCGCCGCTGCATGTTCGGTGTGACCGTTCCTGTCTTCTCGTAGAAGGGCACGATGCGCCCGGTATGGACGGCCGCCCCTTCCTCCAACACGATTTCGTACTCCGGGTTCATGAAATGCAGGCCGGTCGAATCCAACCGTACCTCGCCGAACACGATCACCATCAGATGCGGCTTGAGGATGTCGGCCAGGAACGGCTGATTCATCCACGTGCAGCGAATCGCGCCGCTGGCGTCGCCGAGCACGGCATTGAAGATGGTGAAGTGCCGCCGGCGGGTGACGTTCACCTTGGCGCTCTTGATCTCGCCGAGCGCCGCGGCCTTCGCGCCCGGGCGCAGCGACGCGATCGGCTGCATCCGGCTGCGGTCCTCGTAGCGGAATGGCAGCCGATAGAGCAGGTCCTCCACCGTAACCAGGCCTGCCCGCTTCAGGTCGGCGGCTTTTCGCGGGCCAACGCCCTTGAGGAACTGGAGAGGAGTTGAGAGGGGATCGCTCACGGGAAATGCCCGGCTCGGGCCGGGCATGACCCTATTGAACCACTACCGCCGCTCCCGGGCTGAGCTCGATGTCGCGAATCCCGGCTGGCAGCGCGAACTCATCGTCCAGGCGCAGGCCGTTGGGACGTTCGGGCGTCCGCGAATAGTAGTCGACCATTTCCTGCACGAGCCGGGCCGGCACGGGAATGCCGGACACCTCGGCCGACTCCAGGTTGAAGCGAACGCGGCCGTCGTGCGCGTTGACGAGCCCCGTGACGGTGACCGGCACCCGGCCGCCGATCAGGTTCCAGATGTCGAACGTCCGTCCGCTCTGCCGCGACTTGGCGATCGCGTCCAGGTCCACGGTCGCCACGCCCACGACCTTCCGGGTGTCGACGATGGTGAGCCGTGGCTCGGTGAGCCCTTTCGGCAGGAGCGGCGGCGCATGATACGCGAACCACGAGTTGACCTCGCCTTCGCTCATCGATGTACGCCGCGGGGCTCCCGGCGCGCGCGTCTTCGGCGCAGACTGCCCCTGCTGCTCGATCTGCGTGATCTTCTTGGCCAGACTGTCGGCCTGCTGCTTGGACACCGCCGCGCCTTCGAGCGACAACCCGAACGCAACGATCAACGTGAGCGTCGTGGCGCGCAGCGTCATGGGGGACCCTCTTTCAGACGTGCAGTGTAGCATTCTGGTTGATGTTCGCCTTCTGTTCGCATATAGTCGCCCCACTTCGGCAGAGCTCCCGTCTGGCGTTCCAGACCGGACCGCCGGAATGGAGGGCGATGTGCTTCCGCTCACGAAACGGCAACGCGAAATCCTCGATTACCTCAACGAGTTCATCGCGCAGCACGGCTACGCCCCAAGCCTGGAAGAAATCGGCCGCCGCTTCAACCTGTCGTCGCTGGCGACCGTGCACAAACATCTGACGAACCTGCAGGAGAAGGGGTTCATCCGGCGTGCCTGGAATCGCAGCCGTTCCGTCGAGCTCGTGCCGACCCGGGTGGGCGGCCGCGCCGTAGAACTGCCGCTGCTCGGCTATGTCGCCGCGGGCCTGCCCATCGAGGCGATCGCCAGCAGTGAGACTATCGCCGTCCCTGAAGCTCTTATCGGACGCAGGGACAGTTACGTATTACGGGTCAAAGGCGACTCGATGGTCGACGAGCAGATCCGCGATGGCGACTTCGTCGTCGTGGAGGATCGCAAGTCGGCCGACAACGGCGAGATGGTCATCGCCCTCGTCGGCGGCAGCGATGTCACGCTGAAGAAGTTCTATCAGGAGAACGGCCGGATTCGTCTGCAGCCGGCCAATCCGGCGATGCAGCCGATCATGGTCGACCCGGACCAGGTGCAGGTGCAGGGGGTGGTGGTGGGAGTAATGAGGAAGTACTGAATTGACGGATTGACGAATTTACGGATTTACGGATTTACGGATTGAAGAATTCTTGACGAGGACTTCGCCCGACCATCACGAGTCCATCGAATCATCGCTTTCACAACACGTCCAACCCTTACAATCCGTCCAGTCCCTCAATTCGCAAATCCGCAAATCCGCAAATTCGTCAATTCGTCAATCCGTCAATTCGTAAATGCTGTGGTACCTATGGCCGACCAACCACCAGACCGCAAGCAGATCAACTTCACCATCGTTCCCGACGAGCAGCCAGGCGAACCCCGGACCTACGCGAACTTCTGCTCCATCGCCCACACCCCCTTCGATTTCACGCTGACGTTCTGCGAGGTCATGCCGCTCTCCGAGAAAGAGGTGCGCGAGGCCGAACAGGAGCACATCGTTCGCGCGCCGGTCCGCACCAGGGTCGTCGTGCCCGTCCAGTTCGTGCCAAACCTGATCGCCGCCCTGCAGGAGCACATGCGGGTGTTCTCGGAGACCTATTCGAACGTCGGCTGGTCGAAGGGCCCCGTGCATTGACCGGTCGATGAAGTCTCCGCGCGCCGTCCGACGCATCATCGAGACGCTGGCCGAGCAGCACCCGAACGCCGACACCGAGCTGCACTATCGCAACGCCTTCGAGCTGCTGGTCGCGACGATCCTCTCGGCGCAGTCCACCGACCAGCGGGTCAACATGGTCACTCCGGAGCTCTTTGCCAGGTATCCGGATGCGAGAGCACTCGCCAGGGCGGACGCGCCCGTGCTCGAGCGCCAGATACTCTCGACGGGCTTCTTCAGGCAGAAGGCAAAGGCGCTCATCGGCATGTCCACGGCGCTCGTGGCCGACCATGGCGGTCGGGTTCCCGCCGACATGGCGCAGCTCGTGAAGCTGCCCGGCGTCGGCCGCAAGACGGCCAACGTCGTGCTCGGCCACGCGCTCGGCGTTCCAGGGCTGCCGGTGGACCGTCACGTCCTGCGTGTCTCGAACCGGATCGGCATTGCCGAGAGCGACGATCCCGAGACGGTCGAATCGCAGCTCTGTGGCGCGCTGCCGTCCGCGATGTGGACGCTGGCCTCGGACGTACAGATCCTCCACGGGAGGCGGATCTGCCGGCCGAAGCCGCTCTGCGAGCAGTGCGCCGTGCGCGACGACTGCGACTACTATCGATCCGAGATCGCCGAACCGGTCCGCCGCAGATCCCGTCATGACTCGCGCGCGCTTCGAACGCCTCGTCGCTGAGGCGGTCATGCTGATCCCGCTGCGGTTCCGCCGCGAGATCAAGAACCTCGCCCTGGTCGTGGAAGATGACCCGGCGCCCGAGCTGCTCGAGGAGATGGAGATCGAGCCGCCCGATACGCTCTTCGGACTGTATCGCGGTACGCCGCTGCCCGAACGGGGCGCCAGCTTCGGCAACGCGCTGCCCGACATGATCACGATCTTCCAGCGCCCGATCGAAGAGGACTGCGAAGACGAAGACGAGGTCCGCGCCGTCATCGGCGAAACGCTCATCCACGAGGTCGGTCACTATTTCGGTCTGAGCGAGGAGGAAATTGAGGCGATCGAGGAGCAGTATTGGCGCGGGGACACGCTCGGCCCCGACGAGGACGGCGGCGACGAGGAAGGCTGAGTCGCGGCGGCGCTATCCGCCCGCCCGAAAGCGGTTCGGGCAGCATTTCCTCGAGCCCTCGTGGGTGGCCAAGCTTGTCGACGCCGTGGCGCCTGGCCCGCTCGACCGCTTCATCGAGATCGGACCCGGCCGCGGCGCGTTGACCAGGCTGCTGGCGCCGCGCGTGGCCGCCCTGATCGGCGTGGAGCTCGATCGCGATCTTGCTGCCGCCCTGAGCGCATCAGCGCCACCGCATGCTCAGATCCTTCAGGGCGACTTCCTCCAGACCGATGTCGGCGCGCTCATCCGCCGCCTGGGCGATCCGCCGTGGCGTGTCGTGGGCAACCTTCCGTACAACGTCTCCTCGCCGATCCTGTTCAAGCTGCTTCGCGAGGCCAACGAAGGACGGACGCTCAGCGACGCGACGGTCATGCTTCAGCGTGAGGTTGCCGATCGGCTCGCTGCCGTGCCGGGGACACGGGCCTACGGCGCGCTCGCCGTGCAGGTGGCGCGCGTCGCAGACGTCGAGCTGCTCTTCACCCTGCCGCCGGGCGCGTTCAGGCCGCCGCCGAAGGTCGTGTCCGCGGTGGTCCGGCTCCGCTTCCGCGCGTCGCTCGACGTCGACGCCGACGTCTACGAACGCCTGGTCCGCGGGGTTTTCCTGCAGCGCCGCAAGACCCTGCTGCGCGCGCTCGCGCCGGTCGCCAGCACCTTCGAGCGATCGGCCGCTGAACTGCTGGATCGCGCGGGAGTCGACCCCGGCCTGCGCCCCGAGGCGCTCGCCCCCGCGGACTTCGCCCGCCTCTCGAGAGCTGTGCTATAGTTTTCCCCGAAGTTGTTGAGCCTTCCGGGTTTTCAGGCACTCCCAGCTGCCTGACCGCTGGCGATCGACCGTAGGGTACGGCCAGCCAACCGTCGCACTCGACCCGCCCCGGGTCGTGCGCCGGTCGGAGCGCGGTACGGGTCTTCCCGCGCCGGGTCGCTCCTCGTTGCGTGGACGCGATGATTGTTCTGACGGGCCGGCGTCCAGGTCCGGGTTTCCGTTGTACGGCGCTCTTCGACGCGTCGCCGGCTCGTGGCGCCTGCGGCCGCACCCGATGATGGCGTGACACGCGCTTCCGCAGGTCAGGAAGGACAGCACAGTTCGATGAGTCCGATCGACGAGCCGCAGGTGTCCTCCGGTCTGGAAGTCGTCCCGCTCGGCGGCCTCGGCGAGTTCGGGATGAACATGATGGCCGTGTCGTACGCCGACACGACCATCCTGATCGACGCGGGCGTGATGTTTCCGGATCCCGATCAGCTCGGCGTCGACCTGATCATCCCCGACCTTTCATACGTGGAAGCCCGGCGCGACCGGGTGAAGGCGCTCGTCCTGACGCACGGCCACGAGGACCACATCGGCGCCGTGCCTCACGTGGCGCCGCTCTTCGACGGCCCGATCTACGGCACCGCCTTCACGCTCGCGCTGGTGGAACGCAAGCTCGAGGAAGCGGGCATCGACGCGCGCCATCGGCTGAAGACGATCGCGCCGCGCCAGACCGTGACCCTGGGGCCGCTCGGCGTGGAGTTCATCCGCGTCACGCACAGCATGCCCGACTGCGTCGCGCTCGCGATCACCTCGCCGGCAGGGACGATCATCCACACCGGCGACTTCAAGATCGATCAGACGCCGATCGACGGACAGCACTTCGACCTGCATCGCTTTGCGGAGCTCGGATCGGCCGGCGTACTGGCGCTGTTCGCCGACAGCACGAACATCGACCGGCGGGGGTTCACCGGGTCGGAGATCGAAGTGATCGACGCCTTCGAGGAGCTCTTCACCAGCACCGAAGGCAAGCTCGTCGTCGCCGCCTTTTCGTCGAGCATCTACCGCGTCCAGGTGCTGGTCGATCTCGCCGCGCAGTTCGAGCGCAAGGTCGCCTTCGTGGGCCGCAGCCTGGTCCAGAACACCGAGATCGCGCAGAGGCTCGGCTACCTGCGTGTTCCATCCGGCTTGCAGATCCGCGACGCCGACATCCAGAACTACCCAGCGCAGGACGTGCTGTGCGTCGCCACCGGATCGCAGGGCGAGCCGCAGGCGGCGCTGCCGCGGATCGCAATCGACGATCATCGCCATGTCCGCCTTGGCGCCGACGATACGGTGGTCTTTTCGGCGCGCTCGATCCCCGGCAACGAGAAGGCGATCGCCCGAACCATGAGCCACATCGCCCGCCGCGGCGCCGACGTGGTGACCGACAGCATGAAGCAGGTACACGTCTCGGGTCACGGTTCTGCTGAAGAGCTCAAGCTCGTGCTGTCGCTGGTGCGGCCGCGCTACTTCGTGCCGATTCACGGCGAGTACCGCCAGCTGGCCCAGCACGCCCGCGTGGCTCAGCGGGTGATGTCCGGCAGCGACCGTCGCGTGCAGGTGCTGCTCGCCGAGGATGGTGACATCATTCAGTTCGATGAGCACGGCGCGCGCATCGCCGACAAGGCGCCGACCGGGCGCGTTCTGATCGACGTGACCCGCGTCGGCGAGGTCGGCGAGGAGGTGCTGCGCGATCGCCGCCACCTCGCCGGCGACGGCGTCGTCGTCGCCGTGATCGCGATCAGCCGCGCCACCGGGGCGCTCGTCGGCGACCCCGAGGTGATCGCGCGCGGCTATGTCGTCGACGAAGGCCAGGCCGCGACGCTCTTCAAGGATGCGGCGCGGGTCATCGGCGACTGCGTCGAGGCCTCGAGCGTCGAGGAGCGCACCGATCAGGGCCTGATGACGGAAAAGCTCCGCGTCGAGCTGCGGCGCTTCTTCAAGAAGCGCTCGGGACGACGCCCGCTCGTGCTGCCCGTGTTGATGGAGATTTGAAGGTGAGTCACAGCACCACTGTCTCTCGTCGCGCCAGCGAGTTCCTCGGCGTCACGTTGTTCGCCCTGGCGCTCATCTGGCTGATCGCGCTCGTCACCTACGACGCCGCGGATCCCGTCCCCTTCTTTTCGACGGGAGCCGCCCACGCACCAGCCAATTTCGTCGGCCGCGTGGGCGCGTTCCTCGCCGAGTTGTCGTTCCAGATGTTCGGCTATGCCGCGTATCTGCTGCCGGCGCTCATCGGCGTGATCGGATGGCACTACTTCTGGTGCCATGCTCCCGACGCCGCCTACACCAAGCTGACCGGCGTGACGCTGCTCTTCGCCAGCGCCAGCGCGTTCCTGAGCCTGGTGTTCGGCGCCAATGGCGTCGAGCGATCGCTCGATCCCGGTGGCTCGATCGGCTCCGCGGTCGCAGGCCTGCTGGCCGAATCGCTGAACCGCACCGGCTCGCTGATTGTCCTGCTCACGCTGCTGATGCTCTCGGTGATCCTCTCGACACAGTTCTCGTTCGGGAGGATGTTCGCGGTGGCGAGCGCCGCCGCGCACGACTTCTCTGCGCGCAGCATGGCCTGGGTTCGGGGCCGGCTCGACGAGCGCCGGCGCGACAAGGCGCGGCGCGAGGTCGTGGCGAAGCACACGAAGAAGCTCGCGGACACCGCTCCAGCCGCCGACAAGGCCCTTCGTGCCCCCCGGACCGCCGAACGCCAGGAAGATCCCGACCTCCCGTTGAAGCCTGTCGCCCCGTCCGCACGCAAGGAGCCCGAGGTCGTCTCGCGCGGACGTCCAGCGGCGCCGCTGCTGCCGGAGCCCGAACCGCCGAAGCCAGCGCCGGCGCCGCGCCGCCAGGGTGCCTTCACGCTGCCGCCCGCGTCGCTGCTCGACCCGCCGCGCGGTGAGCGGAAGATCGACGAGCGCGAGCTCATGGAGGCTGCCCGGCAGCTCGAGGAGAAATGCCGGGAGTTCTCCGTCGAAGGGCAGGTCGTCCAGATCCATCCCGGCCCGGTCGTCACGACCTTCGAGTTCAAGCCCGAAGCCGGCGTCAAATACAGCAAGATCACCGGGCTGGCCGACGATCTCTGCCTGGCGATGCAGGCCGAATCGGTGCTCATTGATCGCATCCCGGGCAAGTCCACGGTCGGCATCCAGATTCCGAACCCGAACCGCGAAGCGATCTCGCTTCGAGAGCTGCTCGAGTCGGACGGGTATCAGCGTTCCACGTCGAAGCTCACGCTCGCCCTCGGCAAGACGATTCACGGGGAACCGTACTTCACCGACCTGGCGACCATGCCGCACCTGCTCATCGCCGGGTCTACCGGCACGGGCAAGTCGGTGGGGCTGAACTCGATGCTCACGAGCATCCTGTACCGCTCGACGCCCGATGACGTG
>Ga0075428_100008546_pt1 | contig 11359 bp, 10 predicted proteins | sample RhiMetdeltSRZDD2_FD_75291 | JGI IMG/M metagenome (GOLD analysis project Ga0075428, IMG submission 75291) | Populus rhizosphere microbial communities from Tennessee, USA - Rhizosphere MetaG P. deltoides SRZDD2 | ecosystem: Host-associated > Plants > Roots > Rhizosphere > Soil | place: USA... | reverse complement strand
AAGATTCCTGCCGCAGTCATCATAAGTATACTATCTAGCTTCATTTTGCTGCTACTCGACACAATTGATGTTGCCATTCTATCGTAATTGTTAGGTGAAATTTTCAACTACTGGAGAAAAGATGTAAGATTCGCATAATCTCTTGAGTTCGTATCTTTTAATAATTTATAGACCCGTTATTGTTATATTGCCTTGGGATGTAGAGAGACGATGTGCTTTTGCCCAAGCATTGCTCAGCCAAGGTTGAAGGAGAGGAATGCCAGCTGGCTCCCTCATATGTCATCTCAGTAAAATCGCATGAGGGCGAATACATGCTTGCAGTTGTATGTAACGACCACAAAAGTGCACTTGAAGCGCGGTTAGTTGCAATGCAAGAGGCGAACAGGATACCACAGGGCAGTATACACTTTCAGCCCGTGAAGATGGTGGTTACTGACTGCGTAACTGGTATCGATGCGGATTATATCGAGCTCAATGACAAGACATAAAAGAGTAGTATCGAAGTATTAGCTAGAGCTCTTTTTTGTGTGGTGATCATTGCCCTCATTGTTGTCATTATGATCATCGTCTTCTTCTTCTTCTTCTTCTTCTTCTTCTTCTTTTACTTCATCATTACCATTTTTCAGTGCCCAAGGAAACCACCTTCCAATTACCCTTGCCCAATCTATCCTGAGCGAAAAGTATACAACGACTGCAAGCACTATGATGCTCACTATTGCTGCTATAATTAATGATGTCGTGTCTGTCGTATCTGATGATAATATGTCCTCGACGAAAGGTCTCCCAAGAAAGATCGAGCCCCAGACAATTGCTTCATTCATCAAGAATTTACCAGCAAATGTAGCTGTTGCAAATTTCCATGGGTTGTACTTGGCAAGGCCAAGCGGAATATAAACAATATCGTCAGGTATTGGAGTAAGAGCCGCTATAAATGCCCCAAACCAACCGTACCTGCTTACTAGGTTTTGTAGTGGACGCATTCTCTTCTTTGTCTTGTCACTCAGAATTTTGCGACCATAATAGCTAATAAAAAAGATTATCATCTTTGCTCCCACTATGCCAAGCGCACTGATAATGGAGATTAGATGTGGATTGAAATTGGTATTAAATGAAGCAGTTATTAAGACCGGAAAATAAGGAATGGGAATGAATGGAATTAAGCTAGACACAAAGCTGATGAGGAGGATGCCTATGTATCCTAGTTCAGTTCCAAATGGAAACAGATCTTCAAGTGCTACCAATTAGTATGCCCTTGCATATATCGCTGCCTTTTTGCTTTCCCGACCGCAGTAAATGCAGGTGGCCGGTTTATCGTTCTGGTTAAATGGTATCACCCGGATGTCTGCTCCTGTCTCTTCCTTTATCCTAGATTCGCACTGTTCTTGGCCACACCAGCCTGCGAGAAGAAACCCGCCCTTGGCTTGGATTATCGACTTAAAACTCTCAAAATCGGCAGGTGTGAAGGTGTTCTCGCTGAGAAATTCGGTCGCCTTTGCAAGCAGATTCTCCTGTACCTGGGCTAAAAGCGAGGTTGTGATACTTACAAGCTTCTCTCGCTCAGCAGGCCTTTTTTCCTTTGTATCGCGCCTGACAAATTCAATCTGTCCCTCTTCGATATCCTTTGGTCCAATGTTGATGCGCAGAGGGACTCCCTTCATCTCCCATTCGTTAAATTTCCAACCAGAAGTGTATTCATCTCGGTCATCCATGTATGCTCTTATACCATCGCGCTTTAATTCAAATTCCAATTCCCTTGCCTTTTCCTTGACCATCTTGGCGTTCTTGTCCTTGTGTATGGGCACTATTACTACTTGTATTGGCGCGACCTGTGGCGGCAAAATTAGACCCCTGTCATCACCGTGAACCATTATCAACCCGCCTATGAGACGCCAGGAAATTCCCCATGAAGTCTGCCATGCAAAATGCTCCTTGGTATCCTTGCCAAGGTATTTTATCCCAAACGGCTTTGAAAAGTTCTGACTGAGATGATGCGAAGTCCCCATCTGGAGCGCCTTACCTTCGACAGGCATCAATCCTTCAAGGGTCGTGGTGTACTTTGCGCCTACGAACTTCTCACTATCGGTCTTGTATCCTGCTATTACTGGTACAGCAAGGTAGTTCTCTATCAAATCCTTGTAAATATCCAGTATCCTCATGACTTCTTGCTCTGCTTCTTCTTCGGTGGCATGTACGGTGTGGCCCTCCTGCCACAAAAATTCTGAAGTCCTAATCAAGGGTTTCGTCGACTTGATCTCGGCTCGAAGGGCAGAGTTCCAAAAGTTGATCTTGAGTGGCAAATTGCGGTAGCTTGTTATCCACTTTGCAAATATTGAATATGCAAGGGTTTCAGATGTCGGCCGGAGCGCTAGCTTTTCATCAAGCTCTTTATCGCCTGCTTTTGTAACCCAGAATACTTCCGGCGTAAAACCTGCAAAGTGATCCTTTTCTTTTGCCAGCAGGCTTTCAGGTATTAGCACAGGCAAGAAGCCGTTCTGGTGACCAGTCTCTTTGAACCGTTTGTCGAGAATATCTCTTATCAATTCCCAAATTGCATAACCGTATGGGCGAAGTACAATGAACCCCTTGACAGGAGCATAGTCAGCAAGGGTGGTCTTGAGAACAACTTGACTGTACCACTCGCTAAAGTTTACATTTTTCTTGGCTGTTATCCCAACTGATTCTTTCTGAGAATCCACGTTGACATTGGCAAAACGACTAGGATTTATGAAGTTTATTGTAAGAGATGTCTCAGTGATTGCTTCCAAAAAATCGCCCTCTCTTGGCTTTATGACGGCTTGCCATTACGGTGCTCATGTTTTACGCAGAACTTGCTAATTTCCAATTTGGCTGTCCCGATCCTAGCAATTCATTCATCAAAAGAAAATGCTCTCCTCTTTCACGATTAAGAGGTTGTCTTTCTTTGAAGAGCTTTGAGGTACATCTTCCGAGTCGATTGGAGAACAGCAGCCTCCTGTCTTGCTGAAATCTAATGTAATTCACGAGTAATCCGTTATCCATTGTCAACAAAATGCTACAGCTTCTTGTGCTTTGAAATAAATTTTAGCTTTGCTCTGGATAGCCCTGAACTTATTTCAAGTTGATGGTAAATCTATATATCAACGAGGGCTCCTTTTCCATATTTTTTCTCTTTTTCTGTATCCTTAGAATAAATTTGTGAAGTTATTATAAGTAGGATGAAAACTCTGGTACTCATCTTGTAAAGAAGTATCTTTGGCTACAGGGGGTTGCCTTTGCAATAAACCTTGCCCATAGGCCTGCTGAAAAAGTTTTTACAGACATAGCATTGCAGAAAGCCGATCTCCATGCTCAGTACAGGACAGTCAACTGCCTCTAGCTTCATACGCTTAAGCATCTTTGGGCTCACACCCTTCATCTTCAGCTTACCCTTCTCATCCATCATGCCTGAGCTCTGGAGTTCGGCCTTGGCTTGATCTGTAATCTTTACCGGTTTTTCCACCTGCTTGATTGGAACAACATACTTTATGCCTTCTGGTGGGGCCTCGCTCATTATCATTATCAAGAGCATTAAGCGTAGGGCTAATATATGACCCTTTGCCAGGATTTAGTTAAGCAAAATCACTGATCTTTGTCTGGCTCTTGAAACTCTTCCAAAGCCGACTTTTTTGTATCACTTCTTTCTTTGATAGTGACATGCAAGAACATGCAAACAACATTGCACTATCAAAGCGTTCAAATTTTTGTGGAGGTTTTTTCAGAGCTTCGCGTACGCCTTCTCTTATCTGCCATACGCCTAGCGGCATTACATAATTGGGATGTATTTCGCGGAGGACAATGGCCCCAGCCTTTTTGTGTCTACGTGCAAGATGCTCTGATACTGCAAGGCGTGCTGCAAAATATGCTCCGGCTATTGTCGGGTTGTGGTTAAGTCCTCTTGCATCTTCATTATCAGTGCCTGTAGCCACCTGGCCTTGGCTTGTGAACCAGGACTCGATCATTTCAAAAATCCACCTATCATCCGGTATCAATATGACCGAATAGTAGTTAGCAAGATGCGAGTGCCGAGTTACTTCAAATAGATCAATTGTAGGATTCATTTCAATCTCTTTTACAAGCATGCCTGAAATAATATCATCAGTCGCAGAAATGCTCCACCGAGTAGGCACAAGTTTGCGTTTCTTCTTTACTCCAAGCATACCCATGCTGAGAACTCGTTGGATGATACTCATTTCAACCCGGCGCCTGTACAATTCCATCATAGCCTCTGCTGCTCTCAAATCTGTATCACAGTATACAGCTTCAATGCGCTGGTCGGCGGAAAGTGATGATACCTTAAAAGCTCTCAGAGGTGCAGCCGGCCCAAAAGGTGTGGCTTCGTGGTCAAATCTAAGTTCTTTTTGCATCTCGACATGTGCTATGGGTTTTTTTTCAAATGTGGCCTCGGTTTCGGCAGGCCTCTCCGACAAAGCAAGCTCTTGCATGTTCTCAAGATATCTGCTAGAAATGTCATGTATATTCACGTTCTTCGTACCAAGTACAAGTGACAACCGATAGTTCGCTATTTCTTCAAGACTTTTACCTGTCCACAGCTCGGTTCTGTCCAAGATAGTGGTATCACCGTGCAATGGAGGTATCATTGGCCCTATCCTGACCTTCGGGTAGCCGTAACGACCCACAAAGATAGAAGGTGGGCTAGAGCCATCTATTGTGCCAAGCGAAAGCTTCGCGGAATTCGCCTGGATGAATCGAATCCAATTCTCCTCAAGCTTTTTCTTTATCTCGGCTGGAGACGACAATACTATCACAATCGCATTGGCGCGGCATTTATAGCATATACACCTTCTACCGGATTGAATCTTTTTTTTATTTCCTTTACTAGCTATTCCGTAAACAGAGCACCAAAATCGCTATGCCAAACAACATAATAAAACGGAGCTGGTGTTTGCTTGCAACCGAATACGTTGAATTGTTGTTAGATGCGATCTTGTGTCTTTCAAGTTCCCAAATAAGTTATAGCTTGAGTGTCGCTCGAGGATCGCTAAAGCTGTTCGTCAAGAGATTTTCGGCTACGCGGTTGGAGCAGATTCCTATTACGATCTAAACGCATTTCCTGTCATGTTGAATTAGTATTTAATGAGAAGTTTCTTTAGAAGTATAGAGTATATATCACCTCAACGTTGCAGGGGACAGACAGTTCTGTCCAAAATAGAATTTTGTCTAGTCTTAAAGAATTGCTTTGATTCAATGAAGGGAATTCTATCAACTTTGTACAAGCAGGCAATAGTTTATAACATTAATGATTTCGCTATTGCCACATAGTAGAGATTCCCAGATGGACCCGCTAGACAAGACCATTCTTGCTAACCTGTATTCTAGCATGTTAGATCCTTCAATTTCACCCTATGTCAGGCTAAAGGCGCGGCTGCCCATAAGCCAAGAATTCTATAATTCCATGGTAAGCCGTCTTATCAAGATTGGTCTAGTAGAAAAATCTGACCCAACCAAGCTTACCTTCATCGGCCGTGATGCACTAAATGTCGTTCTCGTAGGAGGAGTTTTTGATCTCATCCACCCGGGCCACATTCATACGCTCAAGGCTGCAAAAGCAGAGGGTGATGTGCTTGTCGTAGTGGTGGCAAGGCAGTCGACCGCTCAGAAGATAAAGAAATATCGAAAGATCTACCATGATGAAAAGCTTCGCAGAGACCTTGTGACTTCGCTTAATTTTGTGGACTTGGCACTAATAGGCAAAGAGGGCACGCTTTACGATACAGTCGAATATGTCAAGCCAAACGTGATCGCTCTTGGCTATGACCAGGCGCACAGCGAAAAAGACATTGCCGAGAACTGCAAGAAACGCAACCTAAATGTCCAGGTTATAAGGCTCTCAACTCCAATACCAGGATCCAAGAGTTCAAAAATAAAGGAAGAGATGGGCGATTCAATCTATGGCATCTAAACAAGCTGCACCTGCACCTTTATTCTGTCACCATTTTTGATGCCTGCTGCCTGCTTGATTGATATCGGTGCTATCACTTCAACCATGCTATCATCATAGTGTGTGCGTTCAAGCACAAGGACAGCAGCATTGTCTATTGCGCCGTCATTTATGGTCGCACGATAGCACTTGACCCAGCCGTAGGTACGTGTGCCATCACTAAAGCCATTGATAAATATCGATGGATGCTTACCAAGCTCGAGTCGGCCATTCATGTATATCTGATCAGTTAGCCTGACGTTTAACGTCCCAGGGTACGGCTCATATCCTAATTTTTCTCTGAATTGTCTCCTATAGCCCTCCAGTGACATGTAGTATGCCCCCTCTCCCATACCCGAAATGACATTCCCCTCGAAATCCATCGTCGCAGGTACAGATTCAAGGGCCGTTCTCAACGACAAATAGAGACTCTGTATCTCAGAATAGCCTTTGTCTGTTACCTTGACTGCAAACTTTTGCCCTTTTTTCAGGCGCTCGATGTAGCCGGAGGTTTCCAAGTCGAGCAGGTGCTTCGACGCCGCCTGTTGCGACCTGCCGATACCCTTGCCAAGTAGCGTGGTAGTTACCTCGACAAAATTGTGGCGGGCTCCTTTTGAAAGTAGCTCGATCAACGTCAATATGTGCTGTAGCTTGATTTCGGGCATTTACCTTACTAGTTATTTATGCCAATGTCATCAAATGTCCTGATTCGGATATCTGCTGGCTTTTTCAAGTCTGTCATCCGGTGTCCAACAATGTACTCGATACCCGCCTTGTCGGCTGCATCGACGAGTCTCTGGGTGACAATGCCGTCTATTACCAGCAGCTTGCCACCCTCTGCACTATTGAGCCTCTTGATGACTTCCGACACTGGGACTTTAAGCAGAGTATTCATCGAGCCATCTAGCACGACAGCCTCAAGCGTTTCATTTATCTGAGGGTAAACGTCGCGGACTGCAGAGAGTATCTCTGCCTTGTCCTCAGCCATCGCCTCTTTGGATGGTTGCGCTGACTGTAGTGATTCTTGCTGTCGCGCGTGTTGAGTGCGATAATCATCTTGTGGATCCCTTTCTCTCCTATAATTCCTCCTCTCGTAATGGTGCTGCGGTTGATGATGAGGGGCCTGGTGGGGAGAATATACTGGCTGCTGAACAGATGGTACTTCAGGCGAGAACGCGTCCTTCAAGATTTCCGATATCTCAAGCGGGGTGCATTCCTCCACTTCCTTACCCTGAGGAGCTCTAAGCACCTTGTCTATCTTGACTACTCCATGCAGCTCCTTCAGTATTAGGTCTCCTGCCCGATCGCCGTCAAGAAATGCCACTACACGCTTGCCTTCTGTAAGCTTTGTCACAGATTCGTCGATCCTTGCACCTTCTATTGCAATGGCGTTGTCATAACCTGCGCGCAGAAGATTGACGACGTCTGCCCTTCCTTCCACCAGTATTATCCAGGCAGAGTCGAATACCCCCGTGCCGCAGGCCAGCTGTGCTTTTCCAAAGCTAGTGAGCTTGCCCGGCTTGCTTGCATCATAAACATCCTTTAGCATCTCATCCCCCTCGCTTATAGTTCTGGTAGCCCAGTCTTGCACTATCTTCTTAGCGCGGTCAACTATGACCTTCTTCTTTATGGCTCGAATGTCATCGATTCCAACTAGACCGAACTTAGCTGGAAACGGCCCCACCTTGTCAATGCTCTCTATGGCTGCCGCAATTAGCGCGGCAGTAGAGATGTCTGTACTCATGGGTATCAGGGCATCACCCTTAGTCATGTTGCCCTTAGTTTCCACGTTTACTTCAATTCTTCCAACCTTGGATACTTTTTGTAATTCATTGAGGTTCATTTCTGGACCGAGAAGACCCTCTGTCTGTCCAAAAATAGCACCGATTATATCGGCTTTCTCGACCAAACCATCAACTTCAAATTTTAACTTAACATGATATTTTACTATACCTGTAGTGGGCAATTTCTTTCATAACCTCGCAGTTGCTGGTATATGGCTCTCACTTTTCTTTGCTTGAATATAAGTGCTTTGTAAAGCTTCAGGAAATCATGTATAAAAGTAAAGGTCCTTTCGACTTCCTGTAATGCCTGACATGTGTGGTGCATAGATGACAAGATCTTCAACGTGTCTCACTTTACCATTTGTTATCCTTGCAAGGGTCCTCTTGTATGACAGGTTTATACTATGCCTGCTCGATTGAAGCTGAGAAACCAGTCGGCTTGTGAGATATCTGCCTGTTCTGTCCATATCCAAGAGCAGGATTATCTTTTTATCTATGCTATCATGGCTATCTGCAAAGTCTGCAATTCCCTTAAAATGATGAAAGACTACAAGGTTGCCAGTGAAACCTATCCTGGAGAGTGCCTCTGCATCCCTTCTGCCCTCGACAACGATTACAGAACCTCTCTCGGATTCTTCATTGAGCATACAGATAAAACTGCGCAGGCGTTCAACGGTCTCATAGTCATCGACTTTATATTGATAGCCCACAGTCCAGCTAATTTGTAGCGCCCATCAGATTTAATATTTTTCCTGATGGCATAAATACAAAATAGAACGCATCCTAGGTATTGCCCAAGATACTTTCAGTACAAAATATTGGATGCGAACCACTAGGCTTACTTGAGCAGATGTTTGTGTCTGATGGCTACGACATAGAAAAGGCAAATACACAGAAGGACCATATTCCTACCAGTCCATTGGGATATGATGCCATAGTAATCCTCGGTGGCCCGATGGCGGTATACGATAATTTAGCCTACTTACAAAAAGAGCAAGAACTCATCAGGAATGCAATAAAAAATGAAACTCCATTGTTAGGGATCTGCCTGGGCTCACAGCTCATTGCTCAGGCTACAGGGGGTCGCGTCTACAAGGGCGAGAAGAAGGAGATAGGATGGTATAATGTGTATCTGACACCAGCCAGCAGCAATGACATCTTTAGAGGCTTCACCAATAAGGCGATCAGGATATTCCAATGGCATGGAGATACATATGACCTGCCAGCAAATGCTAAGATCCTTGCATATTCCGATCTATACCCGCAGGCATTTAGGATCGGATCTGCAGTTGGCATCCAGTTTCACTTTGAAGTCAACGATGATCTAATACAAACATGGATCAATGAATACAGTGATGACTTGATCACTGAAAAGATCAAGCCTGAGAGCTTATTACCGGCACCAAAAGAGTTAGGAGAGCTAGCAGCTCAAGGCAGACGCATATATGATAATTTTACAAGAGTTTTACAAAAATGAATAAAATGATACGCTTCGCACATCAGGTAACTATATAAAAGCTAAACAAGTTTTTTCCTTCAATAAAAATGACCAATGAGAGGGTTAAGAAACTCTTTGATGACATTTATTCAAAGAAGGAAAAAGTAATAACTGAAGAGCTCGCCAAACAAGTCTTGACCGAGTACGGAGTCAGAGTACCAAAATACGCGCTGGTCACTAATGCAGAAGAGGCAGAAATAGAGGCGAGGAAAGTAGGTTTTCCTCTCGTCGCAAAGATCGTTTCGCCAGAGATCCTGCACAAGACAGATGTGAAAGGAGTTAAGGTCGGCCTTCAAAACCAAGAGGATGTTAAAAATGCATTCAACGATATGTACGGCAGGCTTAGCAAGCAGTATAATGTAAAAGGTGTGCTGCTCGAAAAAATGGCCGCAGCTGGTGGCGTGGAGCTCATTGTCGGTCTGCAGAATGACCCGCAATTTGGTCCCGTTATCATGGCAGGCATCGGTGGTATTTACACTGAAGTCTTCAAAGACGTTTCATTCAGAGTTTTGCCAATAACAAAGGAAGACGCAATCAGCATGATAGATGATCTAAAGGGCAACAAGATACTCAAGGGTTTCCGGGGGATGCCACCTGTAAACTTGAATATGCTTGCAGAGGCACTAGTCAATATTGGCAGATTTGGGACCGAGATGGCCCCATATTATGAAAGTATTGATTTTAATCCAATCATATTCTATGAAAATGAATACTTTGTAGTTGATGCCAAAATCCTACTACGAGAAAAACCAGACCTAGAAGTCGTCTCAACTGCCCAACCAAGATCTGAATATATGGATCTGTTCTTCAATGCCAATTCGGTGGCTCTGATTGGCGCTTCACCTGAACCCGGCAAGGTAGGCAACTCTGTTTTGGAAAGCTTGGCAAAGCATGATTACATTGGCAAGGTCTATCCCGTAAACGCAAAGGGCTATTCTGAGATCATGGGCCTTAAGGCGTATAAGAGCATTGATGAGATACCCGATAAGGTAGATGTCGTAGTCGTTACGGTCGATTTAAAATTTGTGCCGGATCTGCTGAAATCAGCGGCCAAGAAAGGCATCCACAACTTTGTCATCATTTCTGGCGGAGGCAAGGAACTTGGAGGAGAGCGAGCAACTATTGAGGAGCAAATTCGCGAGCTGTCAAGGGAATTGCAGATCAGGATCATCGGTCCCAACTGCATAGGCATGTTTAATGGCGAGAACCGTCTTGATTGTGCATTTCAAGGTCATGCAAGAATGGTGCGTCCTAGAAAGGGTGATGTTGCTTTCCTATCTCAGAGCGGAACTGTGGGCATTGCATTCATGGAGAGCTCCGATACATTTGGCATGAGCAAGATGATCTCATACGGTAATAGATCCGACGTGGACGAAGCCGACATGATCTGGTACCTCTCTGAAGACCCACAAACCAGAGTTATTGGACTCTATGTAGAAGGCTTGGGCGACGGCAGGAAGTTCATGAATACTGCAAGAAGAGTAATCATAGAGCGAGGCAAACCAGTAATAGTATTTAAAAATGGCAGATCTGTAAGAGGAGCCAAGCAGGCCGCTTCTCACACAGGATCACTTGGCGGATCGTATGCAGTTGTGAAGGGCGCACTCGATCAGGCGGGTATCATATCGGTAGATAGCTACGAAGAACTGACAGCGGCGCTCAAGGCCCTAACATGGCAACCAGTACCAAATGGAGGTAGAGTAGCAATGGTAACCAATGGAGCAGGACCTATAATTGCTGCAATTGACCACTTTGAAAGGCTTGGTCTGCAAGTAGCCGAATTGAGTGAAGAGACGAAAAAATCACTCAAGGATCACTATCCACCAACATATGTGATAGGTAACCCTTGCGACATCACAGGCTCTGCTAATGCTGATGACTATCGGTTTGCAATACAGTCATTCATGGACGATCCCAATATTGACATCATCATGCCTTGGTTTGTTTTCCAAGATGATCCTCTTGAAGAGTCGATTGTAGATGTTCTAGCTTCCTTCCAGAAGCAAAAGAAAAAGCCAATACTTGTTGGCGCTATGGGAGGACCGTTTACAGCAAAGATCTCGCAACAGATTGAGGATGCAAATGTTCCAGTCTATCACTCAGTCATTGAATGGGTGACTG